>Ga0182024_10000550_pt1 | contig 96919 bp, 89 predicted proteins | sample P32metaG_FD_120480 | JGI IMG/M metagenome (GOLD analysis project Ga0182024, IMG submission 120480) | Permafrost microbial communities from Stordalen Mire, Sweden - P3-2 metaG (Illumina Assembly) | ecosystem: Environmental > Terrestrial > Soil > Wetlands > Permafrost | place: Sweden: Stordalen... | reverse complement strand
TGTTGTCGCAGAATTGAACAGAAAGGCCGTTGGGTCGTACCATTCTGCGGTCGTTTTCGTTCCCTTGGCACCGAAACCAGTCCCTGTGAAGGTGATGGTTTCTGTGGCGGGAGAAACCTCGCCCGGACATCCCGTTGATTTGGAAATACTTGTCAGGTGCGATGCCGATGAAGTCAGGTGCGATGCCGATGAAGCTTGGGCGCTGCCCACGAACACAAGCAGGCCGATGGCGCTGGCGAGGAGGCTAATGCGCCTCGTTACTCGTCGCCTAAGAGCTCGCGGTGCGGCCTTGGTGCCCTGCTTGCCTTCTCCGTCACGCTGCGCTTCCATGTTCGGCCCCCTGCCCTCACGCCCCCTTGAGAACGCACGTTTTAGGCCGCCTTGCCCCGACACCCTCTCCCCCCAGGAAGAAGGACCGGCAGGCTAGCAGAATTCGGCGAGGGGATATCGTGAGCCTCGGCAGAGACGATGTCGCTCCCGCGTGCGAGGCGCCTTCGAGCAGGCTCAGTCGCTGCGCACCACGCCATCTTCGAGACCGTATTCAGCTTGGTGAAGGACCCCGTCAACTACGCCCATCCGCAGCCCTAGCAGCCGTCACGCGGCGCCGAGCGAGCGTCACAAGCACCGCCAGCACCATGAACACGACGACCGCGGCCTAACGTACTGCTCGGGTTGAGGGCGCGTGCTGGACACCGCGCTCATCGTACCCCCTTGCCACACCTCCGATCAGGCGATAGGCATGCTCTCTGCGCTATCGAAAATACTGCGCGGGCCCGCCAGACCCACTACTACCGACGGACCCGCGCCTTCCGCGGGTGAAAGGAGCGAAAAGCCCCGCGCGTGCGACGCTCTACGCAAGGGGCCGCGGTCGACACCGCCCCTAACGTGTTGACAAGACCATCGCGTGAAGATGTCAGATCACCAGCGGGACGCGCTGGCGCGCGTGTTCCGCCTCCCTGGACGCCTGCGCACGAGCGAAGCCTTGGCTCGACTTTGCAAGGTACTCGTGCTGCAGCTGGGCGGCGGCCTTGTCGAGACGCTCCCGCTGATCGGCCGTGGCGTGAAGCTGACCCTTCGCGATCGCCGCACGCGTGCCCTCGCACTTCGCCAACTCGTCACCGAGTGTGGAGTCATCATCGTCGCCGGTAAACCGCTCGCCCTTGTCACTGTCTCGGACAGACCGCAGGTCGCCGAGCACGTCGCCTACGCCGGGGTGGGCAGCGTGCGGCGCGAGCGCACGGAGTGCCACTCGTAGGGCATCCCGAGCGGCAGGTGAGAGCTCATCGTCCGTGCTTTTCCCCTGGAGCGGGGTCGGCTCTGAACGTCCGCGCGGAGCGGCGTCGCCGTCGGTGCGGAGTGAAACCGGCTCCGTCGAGATCACACTTCCGCTTGCGTCCTTCTCGAGCTTCGCCGCCTCCTCGAAGTACATATCTGCATTGAGAACGGGTGCCATGTGGTCATCATCCTTTCTAGGTGTGGTGTGTTTGCGAGAATCGGAGGGCCCGACATCGCGCTTCCAGATAACACGCGCACCGGGTCGTGGGGTCGTGCTCATCGGTTCGCCTCCGCGGTGAGCGGCCGGTCGGGGCAACCGTCGCGCACGTCGAGGAACGCAAGCGCAGATGCACTGGTCAGTTGAAACCGCAAGGCAGCGCCTATACCGAGCGGGCGGCCTCCTTGGCCCCACGGACGGTCACCGGCCGCCTGCTGCGCCTCCTTGCGCCGCTGGTAGATCCCGCCATAAGCGGCCACCGCTGCCGCGAAGGTTGCGGCCACGTCGTCCATGTTCTCGGCCTCGGCGGCGAGTTGCTGGCCGAGCGTCTCGGCCTCAGCCCTCGCCGCTGCGATCCGCTTGGCCTCGGCCTTCTCAGCCGCCTCCCGCTCGCAGCGCTCGCGCTCGATCGGGGCAAGCTCCTCCGCGTGCTCGATGGCTCGGCGCGCCGTGACCACGGCCGCCAACTCACTCGCCGCGCCTTGATCTGACAGCGCCCCAATGCTCAGGCGTGCTTCCCGCTCCCGCAACTCCTCGAGCCGCGAGTGAGTGTCGGGCGGTTGGTGCTGCACTGTTGGTGTTGGTGTTGGTGTTGGTGTCACTGTTTTCTTCCTTTCATCGTTGGTTGTTGCCGGATCAGAAGGCCCCCGAAAGCGACGATGGTCGGGGGAACCGAATGCGGCCCTCGCGCCTATCGCGCTCCAGTTCTCGGCGAGCGGTCGCCTCATTCACATAAACCCAGCGGTATTCGCCGAGCTGCTGCTCCTCGCGCGGGGTCAGCTTCTGCTCCACGGGCTCAGTCGGCGCGCTGGGCGCGTCCGGGACCACCTCGGCATTGGTGACAAGCTCCTCGGCGTCGGGCTCGCGCCCGTCCTCCTCATCCTCCGCGTCGGCGGTGGCTAAGGCAGAGACTTGCTCCTCGACAGCTCGGCGGTGCTCAGCCGCGATCTCCGCGCGGAGCGGTTGCTCGAAGATGCCACGGACCTCGCGGCGAGCCGCCTCAGCGCGGGCGGGGGCCACGCTGAGCGTCGCCCCGTCACCGGCCTGCTCGAGCAATTCACGCAACACGGCACCCGTTGCCGTGCCGATCGGCGCGCCCAACCCCTGCGCAAAGAACATGCGGATCACGTCGGCCGTCAGCTCAGCACGGGCGCTTTCGAGGCGAACCTCGCTGGCCTCAGTGACCGCGACGGCCTGTGCAAGCGAATGGGCCGTGGCGCTCCAGAGCTTGCCGGCCGCCGCAAGTTCGCGAACCGCGACCGACTTCCCCTCACGCATCAAAGCGATGCTCTGCTCGGCAGCTTCCGCAGAGAGGCGACGAGCAAGGGCCGCCGTTGCCCTCATCTCATCGACTCCTCCGCCATCGACCGGCTCGGGCAGCGTCGCAGTCGAGGAGAGCCGTGCCGCTGCGGGACCTCCCACGGGTTCGGCCTTGCCCCTGCGTCGCCAAGAGCGGATCGTCGCGACCGCCACACCAAACTCCTGCGCGGCCCGGCCCGTACCGACAACCGCGGCGCGGGCAACGGCAGCCGCGCGCGTTGCAGGATCGGTCACCGCGGCACGGGCGTTGCCACGCAGTTCATTACGTTCTGCGGCTTCGCGCTTCTGTCGCTTTAGGGGGGAGCCGGGCATCATGCAACACCTGATTCGGTGACGAGGCTCGGAGAATCTGGGAGCCGCCCCGACCGCGAAAAGCGATCTCGCGTAAATCTGGACAGGAAGGCGACGGACGCGAGAAGTGTCAGTTCTAACGGTGCTCGCAAAGCCCCGCAAACACTGGCCTTCTGTGGCCTTGTCAACGCGTTGTCAGCGAGCCGGATCATGTCCTCCTCCGATCCTCGACGCTGCCGAGCACACGCGAGCAGACGTAGGTCATCCTCAGCCACGGCTTCCACGGCGCTACCCCGGCGCGGCGGTGCGCTTCACGGCAGGCAGCTATCCGCGCATGGCTCGCGTCAGCAGCGCCGACGACAAGCACCTGCTCCTCGATCGTCCACCTGGCGACCCGGTGGCCTTCGATCGCCACCCGCCAGCGGGGCGCCGGCCACGACGGTGCGGCGCGTCGGAGTTGTCTGGCCTCGCGCGCGCAGGGAGGGCGGCACGGCTCGGAGCGGGCGCTGCGGCGCGTTCGGACCTACCAACGGCGGCGGTGAGGGTAAACGGGGGAGGGTGTTAGGGGCATCTTCAAGATCCCTGCTCCTTCAATTCCTGCCATGCCCGCTGTTGCTCATCCTCGTTGCTCATGGCGGTGATAGCGCGGACCCGGTCCACTAGGTTTCCGTGACCGTTGGCACCAGGTCCCGTCGAGTCCCCCCTTATAGGGGTGAGACTCGGGGACTCGGTTGCTGCTACCGGGTCCGGGACTCGTTGGGACGTGGTTGGGGACTCGGGGACTCGGTCATCGTTTTCATCGAAGGGAGACACCGGAAAGTGCTTGTAGGACGTCCCTTCTTTGCGGCGCTCCACATAGCCCTCGTTGAGCAGCGCTCGCAGCGCCGCGTCGAGGTATTCGGCCTTCCCGGGGACGTCGCGGCGGATGGCGCTTTTGGTCGCTCCGGGTTCATCGTCGATGTAGCGGGCTACCTTCCCCATGAGCGCTGTTGGCCGGAACTCGCCATCGCCAGCAGTCGAGTCGGGCGGCTCAAGCATCACGCTCACGCGCTCGCCGTCCTCGGTTGGGGTGATATGGGCTAGTGCGATAACGCCGCCCTGCGCGTGACTGCGGACGTGGCCGTGGCGGTCCTTCTCGATCTTCACCTTGACCATGCCGGCGTCTGTACGGCTCGGTTGCCGGATGACCTCAGTGCTATACGCGGCCGCGATGCCTGCGAGCTTGTGCTGAGCGCCGATCGCGTAGCGCCCGCGTGTCTCGCGGCTCTTGACGACGTGATCCAGCTCGAGCACTGCGGCGCCACGCTCTGCGATCGGACGCGGCAGGAGGGCCAGGAACTTCGCAGCGTCGGCGTTGCTGTAGGGATCGAGCCCGAGCAGCGCATAAGCCTCGGAGAGCCCGTCGAGCACCGCGAGCGCATACTGGCGAGCGTCGAGCAACGCCGTCAGCGCCTCGGCCGTGAGCGGATCGCACGGGCGCACGTAGGCGAAGTGCTCAAGGATCGCGTCGGGTTGTGTGCCGAGCGCGAGCAGGCGAGTAACGATGCTCGCGGGCGTGTCCTCGAAATCCAAATACAGCACGCTCTCGCCGGCCGTGAGACTGCTTGAGACGGCGCCTAGCGTGATCCAGCCCTTGCAGCTCTCGGGCTCGCCGAAGATCGAGTGAACTTCGCCGCCGTAGAGCAGGCACGCGCCATCCGTGCGCGCCAGGAACTCGGGCACGGGTCCGACGATCTCACCAGCCTGCACACCGGCAACGATCGGCCCGAGCGGTTCCGACTGCCAGCTTGTGCGGACCGCCTGCGGGACGGACGTCCCACCTAGCTCCCGTTCAATCGTGGTCGGGTCGCATCCGTTCCGACACTTGGGCGTGCCATCCTCGGCGACCTCTAGCGCGTGCCCGGAGTGACTCCCGCAGTTGGGGCAGACCATCGACACGCGCCCGTCCCCATGTGCGATGGGCTCTAGACCAAGCTCGCGGCCTGCGTGAAGCGCTGCGTTAGCGTTCATGCTGGCGCCCGCCCCCGGTCTCGCGTCACGCTTCCCGCCGCACTTCCGCGATCTCGCTGAGGGGCCACATGCGCGGCTTCGGCGGGAGCCGATCGGGATGGCGCTCGCGAAGCCGGACGATCGCGGGCACGGATCGAAGTTGGGGGAGGGGGCGTGCGCTACGGTTCGCACGGGTGCTCGACCGGGGCATGGTCGGGATCTCCTTTCGACACGAGCCCGTTGGTCGCGGGCTCGTGTTCGTTGTCGGGGCCAAGCATTTCTTCGAGTCGATGCCGGGGAACTCGTAGACAGCGCCCGACGCGGATCGTCGGAATGTCCCCACGCCTGGCGCCGCTATAGGCCGCGCTACGCCCGATCCTCAGCACCTTGGCCGCCTCCTCGATCGTGAGGACGTGCCGCTGGGGCATGTCGGCGAGGGCCGTCATGCCGCGAGGTCCCTCAGCTCGTCAAGCAACGACGTATAGCGGAGGCGCAGTTCGCCTCTCGGCGTCCGTTCGCCCAACTCCCACCGAGCGATCGTCACACGGCCGACGCCGAGCTCGTCGGCGAGCTGTTGCTGGGAGACGCCTGCGGCGTCCCGGATGGCACGGGCAACGGCCGGCGGTGGCAGCTTGCGGGCCGCTCTGACCTGCTCCGCGAGGGCGCTCATACGGCTATCGGTTGTGCATGCGTGATAGGCATTGGATACGCCAGTGGCACGGCTCGGCCCATCCTTCAAGCCTCCGTCATCAATGCACCGAAAAGAGATAGCCCTTTGCACTGGTGACAGGACCGGCTACACTTTCGGCTATGCGCTTCTCGATACCGCCCAGCCCTCCGGGCACCTGGATTCGGGTCGAGGACGACGAGCTGCCTCATCCGCTCCTAGTGCGTCTCGGGCTCGCCCACGACGGACGCCTCGTCGCCACCGGACTCCTGATCGAAGCGGAGGGGGAGCTGGTCTCCAAGGACCTGCGTCTCCCACTCGCAAGGATCGTCGGCGAGTTCGCCGCCGCGGCCTCCAAGCGAACAACCTTCAAGCGGCTCTGGGGCGAACTGCTGGGCACGTTGGGCATCGAGGTCGTCTGGGAGGGCGGCGGACCCGCAGAGATCCCCGGAAGCACCGAGAACTCCGACCTGTGGCTCCGAGCGCTCTTGCCCGTGCCGACCCGGACCAGCCCCATCGCCCGCGTACGACCCGGCCGGCGCGGACACACCAAGGAGCACTACGAAAAGGTCGCGACGGCGTACCGCCGAGCGCAACGCGAGCACCCGCGCGCGCCCATTCAGGCGCTGATGACCGAGCTTCACGCAACCGAACCGACCGTGCATCGTTGGCTCAGAACAGCCCGCGAGCGCGGCTTCCTGAAGGGAGAGCAGCCATGAGAGGATCAACCCGTAAACGCAGCTCGACGTGGACGGCGTATTGGGACGCCCAGGAGTACGACCCGGAGACAGGCAAGAGCGAACGCCGACAGAGGAGCAAGGGCGGCTTCGCTACCCAGCGGGAAGCGCAAGCGCACCTCGACAAGGTCGTCCCGGAGGTGAAGGCGGGGACCTACGTCGAGCCCTCGAAGGTGCCGTTCGGCGCGTTCCTCGTGGGTGAGTGGCTGCCCACGCTCAACGGCAGGGTGCGACCCCTCACCGTCGACAGATATTCCAAGATCGCGAAGCTCTACGTCGTCGAGCGTGACATCGGGGCCGTGCCGCTGTGCAACCTCTCAGGGGCCCATCTGACGGCCCTGTGCGCCGAGCTGCGGGAGGACGGCCTTTCGGTCGGGACACGCAGGCTCACGCACAACGTGCTGAGGCGAGCGCTGAACGATGCAGTTCGCTGGGGCAAGATCGCACGCAACCCCGCCGCCGCGGCCGATCCGCCAGCCCTTCCCCGCAGCCGAGCGCAGTCGTGGAGCGCCCGCGAGCTGCGCGCGTTCCTCGAGCACGTCGAGGACGATCGAGTCTTTGCGCTCTGGCGCCTCGCTGCAACGACCGGGATGCGCCGGGGCGAGCTGCTCGGGCTCCTCTGGCGGCACCTCGACCTCGATGCGGCACGCTTGGAGGTCGCACAGCAGCTCCTCCCGACCGCGGGCGGCTGCAGCTTCGGCCCTCCGAAGAGCAGAAGAAGCGAGCGCACGATCGCGCTCGACCCCGCCACCGTCGACGCCCTGCGCCACCATCGCGAGACTCAGCAGCTCGAGCGCGACCTCGCTGGGCCTGCGTATGTCGATCAGGATCTGGCGTTCTGCGATGAGCTTGGCGGATGGGTCCACCCGCAGACGCTCACGACGACGTTCGCAAGGCACCGCAAGGCAGCGGGCATCGCCACCGGCACGCTGCACATCTTGCGCCACACCTCAGCGACGATCGCGCTCAGCGAGGGCGTGCCGCTCCACGTCGTGGCAGGCCGCCTCGGCGACGATGCACGGACCCTGCTCGGGACCTATGCGCACCTCCTGCCGCACTCGGACGAACAGGCCGCTTAAGTCGTCGCTGCTGCTCTCGTTGACGGGCCGTTGACAAATGGCCCCGCTCCACAGCTAGAAACCGCACTGTAGAGCCGTTTCACGGCCCCCACTGCTAGTAGTTCTGCTTCTCGCTGGGTGGGGCGGTCTTGTACTTGGAGGGGCACTTGGTGATCAGCGAGTCGCGTTCCCCGATGTACGCCCCGCCCTGCTTCTCGACCGTGACGATCACCTCGCGGCCCTCGCGGAAGGGGTCGGGCACCGTGCCGGTGTAGGCGATCGGGATCGTGGTCCCCCCGACCCGGTCCTCCACGCCGAAGTGCAGCACCGCCCCTTCGCGATGAACGGATCCATCAACGACCGTGCCGGTCAGCTGATAGCTGCGGCCCGGCTGCGCCTGGTGCACCAGCTGTGTCGGGCTGAGAGCCGGACTGGCTGCGCTGAAGCTGGTGTAGATCAGCGCGCTGGCCAATAGCACGGCAGCACTCAACGCCACGATCAGGCGCACCGTTCGCTTGCGCGCTGGGTCCATTGCCAGCAAGTATCTCAAACCCCCGCCCGACCTGTGCCGGCCTGCCCGCCCGGACGCCCACGGACAGCGGACTGGCAATTCGGCCAGGAAATCGTTCTTGCAGAGCGAAACCTTCGGGCGTGAGCCGAGTCTTTAGGGGTGGAGCCATGAGAGCAAGCATTCGCCACCCCCTGCGCGAGCGCATACCGCACCCGCTGCGGGAGCACATCCCTCGCCGGCTGCGCGAACGACGGCATTCCCGTTGGGGGCGCAGCAGGCCGACCACCGCGCACAGCCACGCGGTGGCGCCATTCCCCGGGTCCGGGCCGTCAGACCTCGCGGTTGAGCGCGTTCGCGACGCGGGCGGTCCGGTGGACAGGGCCTCCTACAGCTGCGAATGCGGCTACGTGTTCCTCGCGCCGGTGTCGACCACCGTCACGTGCCCCCACTGCGAAGCCGGGCAGGCCTGGTAGCGACAACCGCCGGGTAGCGCCAGCCGTTCGCCTCGGCACGGAAACCCTGTGCTTACCGGCGGGTCTGCTTCTCGATCGGGGCGGGTGAAGTTTATGCATATTCTCGATACGCTTACTGAGCAATGTACCTCCGCGCAATCCCCTGCTCCCCCGAACGTGACCTCCAGGTGCGCCGGCTGATCCGTGTCATCTCGCCGCGGGCCGGCGCGACCGGGCGATGTATGCGCACCTGACGCACCTCGCCTCGCGGTAGGGCGATCACATGTTTCGCAACGAATCCTCGCGGTTGGGCGAGTCGCACAGTCCGGCCCAATCGCGACCCATCGACGACCCCAGAAGGGAGATCCCATGGCCAGGATCATCGTGACGGCCGATCATGAGGTTCAGGGCGCCCCGCCGGTGCTGCTGGACGAGAGCGTCTACTCGGTGCATCTCAGCACCGGCCACGCAGCCAGGCAGCTCATCGAGCGGCTCGGCTGGGCGCTGAGCGATGCCGAGGAGGTTGAGCGAACGACCCGGCGCGCCGACTCCACTCGCGCCTCGTCTCGCCAGCCGATTCAGGTGTAGAGCCCGGTATTGGCTAACAGGAGGCAACCCGCGCGCCGGCGTGGGTTGCCTCCGAAGTTGAGGCGCGAGGACACCGAGGGGAATAGCGTCCCCGCGCCTGCTCCAGCGCGTTGGGAGGAAAGGAGCCGAACCTCCGCGCTGTCTGGACGGAGCACCGGGAGGGAGCGGCGCAACCGTCCAAGCTGTTTCAAGATCCATACCCCCCAACCGGGGTGGCGGGCCGCCGCATCCCGCGTTGGGAATCTTTCGGGAGCCGTCTGGGATTCCTGGCGTGCTGTCTGGGTCGAGCGGCCACGCGAACCTCGTCGCCGCGGGCCGCCGCGCGACACATGGCGACGGTGAACGTCACGAGCGCCAGCCAGACACCCGGAATCAGGATGAAGAGCACGGGACCGATCCGGTCAGGCGCCCGCACCCTCTGGTCGAAGGCCTTGGTCCAGCGGGTCGGTGGCTAGCATCTCGCTTCCCTTCCAACGAGTGGCTGCACGGACCAATAACAACATGGCGGCCACATGTGACCGCGAGACTGTTCCGCTGTCTGAGTCGCAACCTCGGCATAGCTCATGGCCGTGCATGGAGGTCGCTGTGTGGCGACCATACAGTGCCTCAACGCTCCGAGCAATCTCGCTCCGGACTTTTGTCCGCTAACTGCGCGATCTTGTCGCAGCTCCGGGGGACTTCAGTCGGCTCCGAGGCTTGACCGCCCCCGCCTGCCTGCTCTAACATTTTCGACACAGCCGAATTTCGCCAGGTCCCAGCACGCGAAGCTGGCCCTGGAGGACGACAACGAACCGGACGGCATGGGCCTCGCGCCCCGCCGAGCAGGGGGCAGCTGAATGGACGCGCCCACATCAGGCGGTAACCAGCTCGCCGGCGGTCATCTGCTGGCAGCGATCTCGACCAGCATCGTCGGCATCCTGCGCGAGCACTACGGGCGCGGGCCGATGAAGGCCAAGACCTATGCGCTCGACGACATCGTCGTCGTGGTCATGCGCGGCAGCGGCTTCACGGCGCTCGAGCAGACGATCATGGACAGCGGGGAGCCCGATCGGGTCATCGCCATGCGCGAGGACTTCCAACGCGTGATGGCCACCCGCTACAAGGAAGTGATCGAAGAGCTCACCGGCCGCGCGGTGCTCGCGTTCCTGAGCCAGGCCCACGTCGAGCCCGACATCACGATGGAGATCTTCTTCGTCGACGGCCCGCTCGAGGGCTTCGGCGCGGTCGAGATCACCGAGCCCGAATAACACCGGCCTGTTCGCGGCCGGCCTGCCCCTCGGCTAGGCTCAACGGATGCCCCAACACGACAAGCGGATACCCGAGGGCGCCCGTTGCTCGACCTGCACCGGGACCGGCTGGACATGGTGGTCTTCACCGGAGACGGCCGAAGCAGCCGAGGAGGCGAAATGGATCGTTTGCCGAGAATGTCTCGGCACCGGGCGCACGGACAAGAACGGCCGCAAGCGCCAGAAGCCCGACGATCCCTCGGACGCCTGACACGGACCGGCTGACGCCGGCGGAGCCATGAGCACCGCCGCCTACACCGCGTGGCCCACCGCTTCGAGGGCCTCCTTTGGATCGTTGAACCAGCGAAAGCGGACCGCCCTGCCGTCCCGGACCGTCCACACGTAGCCTTGCCGCCACTCGGCTTCGACGCCGCTGGCTGAGGTGCCACGCGCGATGCCGAGCACGACCACCTCCTCGCCCGCGTCGACGAAGCGCTCCGGCTCGATGCGAAAGTCCGGATAGACCTCACGCACCCTGTTCAGCCTGCTCCGGCCGATGTGCGTTCCGGACTCGACGGCATTGGACGGGTTCACGTACTCGAGGTTGGGATCGATCAGGTGCCGAGCGGGCTGACCTTCACTCCACAGGCGGTGGATGCTTCGAACCACCTCGACGTTGGCCTGAGACATCGCCTGCTCCGCGAGTCCCACGCCTTCGGGCGCTACTTGATGTGCATCCCCGAGATCGCCCGTGCGATCACGAGCTGCTGAATCTCGGCCGTGCCCTCGAAGATGTCGTAGATCTTGGCGTCGCGGTGCCAGCGCTCGACCGGGAACTCGCGCGTGTAGCCGTTGCCGCCGAGGATCTGGATCGCGCGCTCGGTGACCCACACGGCCACCTCGCCGGCCTTCAGCTTGCTCATCGAGCCCTCGGCGTTCTCGAACCTCTGCTGGGTACGCCCCATCCAGGAGGCTCGCCACACGAGCAGCCGGGCCGCGTCGATCTCAAGCTTCATGCGGGCGAGCGTGAAGGCAATCGACTGGTTCTCGATGATCTTCCTGCCGAACTGCTCGCGCTCCTTGGCGTAGTCCAACGCGTACTCGTAGGCGGCGCGGGCGATGCCCAGCGCCTGGGCGCCGACCGTCGGCCGGGAGGCCTCGAAGGTCTGCATGGCCGCCTGGGACTGGCTCCTCTTTCCCTCGCGCACGCGGGCGAGGCGCTCCTCGAGCTTGTCCTTGCCGCCGAGCACGTATCCCGCGGGCACGCGACAGTCGTCGAGAAACACATCCGCGGTGTGCGAGGCCCGTAGGCCGTGCTTTGACACCTTGGTGCCCTGGGATATGCCCTTGGCTTCGCTCATCGGCACCACGAACGCAGCGTGACCGCGCGCGCCCAGCTCGCGATCGACGGATGCGATCACCACGTGCACGTCGGAGATACCTCCGTTGGTCGCCCACGCCTTCTGACCGTTGATCACCCACTCGTTCTTCGCCTCGTCGAACTTGGCGGTCGTGCGCACACCGGAGATGTCCGAGCCCGCATTGGGCTCTGAGGCACAGAATGCGGCGACCTTGACATCGTCCTGGGTGCCGAAGCAGCGCGGAATCCACTCGCCGATCTGCTCGCCGGTGCCCTGTCCGAAGATGGACGCCACCGCCAGGGTGGTGCCCATGATCGACATGCCGATGCCCGCGTCGCCCCAGAACAGCTCCTCGTTCACCAGCGGCAGGCCGAGGCCGGTCGGATCGCCGAAGAACTGCGCCACGCCCTCGAACCCGTACAGGCCGATCTTCGCCGCCTCCTGGATGATCGGCCAGGGGGTCTCCTCGCGCTCGTCCCACTCGTGGCCGGCGGGGCGAATCACGTCGGCGGCGAAGCCATGGACCCAGTCGCGGATGTCCTTCTGGTCCTGGCTCAGCTCCAGCGAGAACGTCGTGTCCTGGCCGGCGGCATCGACGATTGCGTCGACTGCGGCCTCCGCTTCCTCTGAGGTTTTGGCGTTTGTTACCGACGATGCGGCTGACGCTGACATGGGCAGAGTTCTCCGAGGTGGCGGGCGGGAAAGCCGAACTGGCGGGCGGGAAGCGCGTGAGGGTCGCCCCGAAAGGGTAACCCACGCGAGGGCAAACTAAACGGCGGGCGGGCGCCTCTCCTGACCCGGAGGCTCCTAGCGGGTCTGCCAGGCTTCCTCTTCGCGGGTGAGAACGAGCACGCTCTTGGGCAGTTTGCCCGCGGCGATGTCGGCGATGGTCACGTGCTCGAGCACCGCGCGCAGATTCGCGCGCAGGGCGATCCACACCTGCTGCAGGGATTCGGCCGAACCCACGTATTCGATCTCCTCGGGGCGCTGCCCGCGCACGCCGACCAGCGGACCTTCCATCGCACGGATGATCTGCGCGAGGTTGACCTGGTCGGGCGCCCGCGCCAGCCAGTAGCCGCCCTCGGGACCGCGCTGGCTGCGGACGACCCCGGAGGAGCGCAGCTGTGTGAGGATGTTCTCGAGGAAGGAGACGGGGATGTTCTGGGCCTGCGCGAGGTCATCGACCTTGCGCGGCGATTCCTGGCTGCTGCCGGACAGCTCGATGACGGCTCGGATGGCGTAGTCGGCCTTGGCCGTGACGTGCATAGGAGGATTCTCCCGGAAACCTCGGCGGATGGCGAACGCGACCCCGTCTCGAGCATGCGGCGAGACGCGTTGGCCTGTTCGTCAACCCGCGGCGGCGGGCGCGGGCCTGCCGCCCGAGTCCTTGAGGGACACCGGCGCAGCCAGGCGCGCCGCGAGCGGGAGCCCGAGCAGCGACACCGCGCCCATCGCGAGAAATGCCGCCAGCGGCTCGTGCACGAGGATCTGCACAATCAGCGCGACCACCAGCCCGCCGAGGTTGCCGGCCATCCACACGATCGCCCCGGCCGTGCCCGCCGCGGGGCCCGCCAGCCTCTCGGCGGCGGCGAGCACGATCGGGAGAGCGGGCAGCAGAAACAGGCCCATCACGGCGATCGCGGCGGCCCGCACGCCCAGCCAGGGCGCTACGCCGAGCACCACGCACCCGAGGCAGCTGGCCACCACGGCGCCGCGCATGAAGGCGCGCTGGGCGCCCCGGCGCGCGACGAGCGCCGGCAGCGCCGCACAGCCGAGAATCCCCGCGATCATCATCCCGACGAGCAGCCCGCCCGCGGTCGTTTCCGAGATGCCTTCCGGGTGCAGCAGCGTCTGCAGCCAGGTGGCGAGGGCGACGAAGATGCCAAAGCCGATGAACACCAGTCCGCTCAGAATGCGCATCGAAGGGAGCGCCCACAGGGCCCGGGCAGCACCCCCTTCGATGGCCACATGCTCTGCGCTCGCCTGTCCGGGACGACGCAGCGCCACCGCCAGCGCAACGGCCGGTATCACCGCCAGAATGGCCTCGACGAGGAGCAGTCGTTCGAGGTGCCCGTGCCCGCCGACGGTGGGACCGAGCAGGAGCGCCAGCAGGATGCCCACGAAGCTGCCTGCCGAGCCGACCGATATTCCGCCCGCGCGCTGATCCACCGGCAGGTACTCGCCGGCGAGCTTGCTCACGGCGCTCAGCACTATCGGCTGGGCGACCGCGACGGCCACCTGCCCGGACATCGCCCAGGCGAACGTCTGCCCACCGAGGCGGATCACCCCGCCCACTGCGACGAGCGCCCCGCCGGCGGCGAGCACGGGGCGAAACCAGCGATCCAGCAGCATCCCCGCCGGGATAGCGAGGATCACGTACAGCAGCGGAAAGATCTCCGCCAGCCAGCCCACGGCGGTGACCGACACCCCGTAGCGGCGAGCCGTCTCGGTCGTGATCGCGGCGTATGTGAGCCACAGCACCTGCGTCCCGGCGCACACCAGCGAGTAGGCGGCGATCACCCGCCAGCCGCCTCGGACTCTCACCGGCGGGCACCCCGGCGAGTCATCGTCTCGATCCCGTCACGGCCATTTGCCGAGCGCAAGCCTACCCGTTTAGACTTGGCCGGCCGTGAGCTTCCTTCTGTACCTGGCGCCGGCGATGCTGCTCCTCGCCACCCTGCTCGGGCGCCGCTATCCGGGCGAGCGCCTGCTGCTGGCTTTCGCCGCTAGCGCCCGCAGAGGCCGGCCGCGCCGCGCTGCGAGATCCGCGGCCCCGCACGGAAGGGTGGCGCAGGTGCCGCGCGGTGGGCTGTTGATGGCCTTCGCGCTCGCGGTTCGCCCGCCGCCCTGCTCGCCTGCCATGAGCTAGACCGCCTCGCCGGCTGAGGGGGCGGCCGCTCGACGTCAGTGCCCCTGTCCACGCACAGCCTGCGAGGAGCCAACGATGCGCCCTCATCTGCCCGTCCCCGGACCCAGCGCGTTCACGTCCGCGTCGAGGCCCCGCGCGCGCGTCCGCCGCCCGCTCATCGTGGCCGCGCTGACCGCGTGCCTCGTCGCGCTGGTGAGCGCGCCCTCGGCGTTCGCCCACGCACAGCTGCTCGGCACCTCACCGGAATCCGGCTCGACGGTGGCCAGCCAGCCAGGGGAGGTGATCTTCAAGTACAACCAGAATGTCGGAGGGACCCTCGGCGCGGTGCGTGTCTACAACGCGAGGGGCGAGGAGGTCGACAACCTCGACGTGTCCCATCCCGGCGGTCAGGAGCACTGGATGGGCGTCGGGCTGAAGCCGGGTCTGCCGGACGGCACCTACACCGCCACCTACCGCGTCGTCTCCGCCGACACGCACATCGTGTATGGCGGCCTCGTCTTCAACATCGGCCATGCGGGAGCCGCCCCGACCGTCACCGTCGCCGGCCTCATCGGCCGCAACAAGAGCGGCAAGGTCACCGAGGTGGCGTTCGGTTTGGTGCGCGGCCTTGACTACCTCTCGATCGCGCTGCTGCTCGGCGGCCTCGCGTTTCTGATCGTCGCCTGGCTGCCGGGGCTCGCCGCCGTCGCCGGGCCCGAGCCCGAATGGCGCCTGGCGGCGCGCATGTTCTCAAGGCGAATGCGCTGGCTCCTCTTCGCCGCCATCCTGCTCGGCTTCTTCGTGAGCGTGCTCGGCATCCTCCTGCAGGGCGCGAGCGCCGCCGGCGTCTCGCTGTGGTCCTCGCTGAAAGGCACGGTCCTCGAAAACACGCTTGAAAGCCGCTTCGGGAAGGTGTGGGGCCTGCGCGCGATCGACTGGCTGGCGCTCGCGATCCTGTTGACCGCCGGCAGGGCGCTCGCCCGTCGCTGGATGCTCGTCCCGATCGCGGTCTGCGCGGCCTATCTGGCCTCCACGCCGGCCCTGTCCGGCCACGCGAGCATCCAGAGCCCGACGGGGGTCTTCTTCCCCTCCGATGTGCTGCACGTGCTCGCCGCGAGCGTGTGGGTCGGCGGCATCGCCTGCCTGCTCCTGGCGCTGCCCGCGGCGACCCGGCAGCTCGCGGGTGCCCAGCGCAGCCGGCTGCTGCTGGCGACACTGGTGCGCTTCTCGCCGATGGCGCTCGCCGCGGTGATCGTGATCGCCGTGACCGGGGTGGTGCAGGCCTACATCGACGTTCGCAGCTTCAACGCCCTCTTCCACAGCACCTACGGTGCGCTGATCATCGTCAAGATCATCCTGCTGCTCTGCCTGATCTGCCTGGGCTGGGTGAATCGCGAGCGGGTGATCCCCGCCCTCGGGCGGATCGTGGGCGCCGGTGAGCCTCCGGGCGAGCGCGGCGTCCTCGCTCGCCGCACGATGCGAGGCGAGCTCGCGCTGATGCTGAGCGTGTTCGGGGTGACGGCGGCTCTGATCACCTACGCGCCCCCGATCGACGCCGCCTCGGGGCCCTTCTCGACGAACACCACCCTGGGGCCGGCCGAGCTCGAGATGACGGTCGAACCGGCCAAAGTCGGGGCGAACACCATCCACATCTACCTGATCAACGCCAACACCGGCACCCAGTTCACCGCCACCAAGGAATTTGTCGCCAGGGCGCTGCTGCCCGCCAAGGGAATCGGCCCGCTGCCGCTGCAGGCCACCCCCGCCGGACCCGGCCACTACATCCTCAGCTCCGCCGTGCTCAGCCCGGGTGGTACCTGGGACATCGAGCTCACCGACCGGGTCTCTGAATTCGAATCCTTCACCCGCACCGTCAAGGTCCCAATTCGATGAGCAGAAGGGATGGGAAGAACATGACAGCAAGAAAGGTCACGCTCATGCTGGCCGCGCCAGCACTGCTCGTGCCTGCCAGCGCGCAGGCCCACATAAGCCTGCACCCCAACACGATCCCCGCCGGAGCTTTCGCAACGCTCGACGTACGAGTGCCGGGCGAGCAGGAAGGCGCCCACGTCACCAAGGTCGACACGCTGTTCCCGCCGGGATTCACGGGCGTGGACTATGAAAACGTGGCCGGCTGGACGGCGAGGGTGATCGAAACCAGGCTGGCCACCCCGATTAAGGAAGACGGCGAAACAATCGACACGCAGGTCTCTCAGATCGTCTGGACATGGACCGGCCCGCTGGGCAAGGTCAGCAACGGCCAGTTCATCAACTTCCCGCTGTCGCTGGCGATCCCCGGCAACGCCACCGGCAAGGCGCTCGAATTCAGGACGGTCCAGACCTACAGCAACGGGCAGATCGTGCACTGGATCGAACCCTCGCTGAGCGCCGAACATCCCTCGCCGCGGATCAATGTCACCGCCAAAGGGGGTCTGATCCAGGAAGTGGCAGGGGCCGAGGCCGGGCCCGAGCCGGGCCAGACGGGCGCGGCGAATTCCACGCCCACGGCGAGCAATCCCACCGCGAAGCCGAGCAGCGGCGCCAGCAAGGGCCTCGCCGTCACAGCGCTCATCCTCGGTGCCCTGGGACTGCTGGCTGGGCTGGCGGCGCTTGCCGCTTCGCGACGTGGCTCCTCACCCGCGTAGCCTTGAGCAATGGATGCCGAGGCTCTACACACCCGCCGCGACGCTCGCAGGCGGGCCATCCGCCGCCGCCGCCGCCGCCTGGCCGGCGCCGGGCTGATCGCGGCGGTGCTGGTGGCCCTCGCCGTCGTCCTCGCGACACGATCGGGCGGCTCATCCAAGCCCGCCGCACGGCGGACGCAGTCCGCCAACTCCATCCACAGCACACAGCCAGGGCGAACCGGGTCCCCGGGCGCCACAGGCTCACCGGCGGCCACGGGGCGCCCCGGAACAGGGTCCGTGCCGATCCTGATGTACCACGTGATCGCCGCGCCTCCAGCGGGAGCGCCCTTCCCCGGTCTATATGTGACGCCGAGCGAGTTCACGGCTCAGATGCAGGCCCTGAAGAAGGCCGGCTGGCACGCCGTGACGCTCGACCAGGTCGAGGCCTATTGGCGGGAGGGCGTGCCGCTGGGGCCGGGCAGGCCGATCGTGCTCAGCTTCGACAACGGCTACCAGTCCCAGTACACCCAGGCGCTGCCGGTGCTCCGCGGGCTCGGCTGGGTGGGTGACGAGAACATTCAGCTGACCGGCCTGCCGCCCTCCCAGGGCGGGCTCAGCCAGAGCCAGGTCCGCGGCCTGCTCAGCGCGGGCTGGGAGCTCGACACCCAGGGCATAAGCCATGCCGACCTGATCACCCTCGACAGCCAGGAGCTGCGCTACCAGGTGGCCGGCGCGAGGGCCGTGCTGAAGCAGCGCTACCGCGTTCCGGTCAACTGGTTCTGCTACCCCTCGGGCCACTACGACGCGACGGTGATCGCCGCCGTCAGGGCCGCCGGCTACAGCGGCTCGACCACGGTGGTCCCGGGCTGGGCTCACCGGAATGACGACCCCTATCGCCTGCACCGCCTGCGGGTGCTGGGCGGCACCACACCCGAACAGCTGCTCGCGCTGATCGCGGGGATCCGCGAGGATCCACCCGCGCCGCCCTCCTACAGCTGAGCCGCCGGGTCAGCGAACATCCGTTGCTCCGCCCGCCAACCCCACCGCCTCGAGCGCCTCCGCCAGCGAGGCGTAGGAATGGACGCTCAGCGCCCTCCCGTCGCGAACGGCCCAAACCTGCGCGATTCGCTGCACGACCGGGATCGCCGTCTGCCTGCCCTTGGCGGTGATCCGCACGTCGGCCACCACCGAGTTGCCCGCGTCCCAGAACCGCTCGGGCTCGAAGCGGATCTCGTCCATCGCGTCCTGGAAGGACTGGAAGTAGCGGCGAATACCGTCGTGACCGCGATAGGTGTCGGGCTCGGCCGACAGCTCCGGCGGCACGATCGCTTCGAAGTCCGGGTGCGCGAACGAGAGGATGCGCTCGATGGCTCCGCTGTTGAAGGCTTCAAACCACGCCCGGATGATCTCCACGTTCTGCTGCGACATCGTCCGCTCCCGGAGTCGTTGAGAGCGGCGCACGGGGGTCGAACCCGCGACCTCGAGCTTGGGAAGCGTCTTCACCGCCTCCGAGCACTATATCCAGCGTTGACGGGCGTTGATGAAGGCTGATTGAGCCCAAACGGCAGGGCTACCAATTGAAACGACGAGGTCGTCCGGCCGCCCCCAGCTCCAACGGCCCAGCCTGCATACTTCCCCCATGCCCTGCAGCGCGGCGACTACGGCTCAGATCGCCCCATAGCCCAAGTCACGCCGTTTCATCCTGTGCCGCCTTGCCCGCTTCATCGCTCAAGCGCGCCAACTCCTCATCGCTGAAGCCTTCATCGACCTCGAGCGCCTCGCGCGCTCGATCCAGGTCTTGCCCATCGACACAGACATCACGTGCAGCCGCAGCACCAAGGCGTATGCCGCCGCTCGCCAGCCGGACCGTGAAGCGGATACCCGCCTCCGAGAGGCGCTCGCTGACCATTTCGGCCTCCGCCTCGTTACCGACCGTGGTTACGATCTTCAGATCCTCAGTCATGTAGATGAGAGTAGCGCCGTGCGTCGATGCGTCTTTCGCGACAACGACATCGTGGCGGACACTCTCAAGCATGCCATCCCGGCGATCTTGGCCTCACACCGGACACCGGCACCTGACCCCGCCGCCTACTCGGAAGCACCGCCCGCGCCCCTTGGGCCCCCAGTTCCCTCATGGTAGGCGGAGCTGCTGCCGCCACCACCACCGCCGCCGTACAGGCCACCTCCACCTCCACCGCCACTTCCGGAGCCGCCAGCGCCCAGGCTGCCCGCTTCGGGTGGTCCGAACTCGCCCGACATTCCGGGAGGTCCACCGGCGGTTTGGGGCCTGCGCCACCGCCCGAGCCGCCGACAGTCCCGCAACTCTGGCCGTCGCCACCGCTTGCTCCAGCATCCCCACCCGCGCCACCAACGCAAGGTCCACCACCGCCACCACCACCCGCCGCGACAAGCAGGCGCGAGGCGAGCGTGTTCGGTTCGCTGCGCATCGTTGTGCGAACGTCGGAAGCGCCTCCGCCGCCTCCGCCACCGCCGCTGGGTGCGCCGCCGTTGAAGCCGCCCGCGCAGGGCGCACGTGATTCCGGCGGCGTCGGAGCCCCCCCCACCTCGACATAGAGCGTGCCCGGGCTCACCGTCAGATTTCCGCTCACTACCGCACCGCGACCCCCCGCCGCAATAGGACGGCACGTTTGTTGACTGGATGCGCCACCCGCAGCACCCGTTGCCACCACATGAAGGCTGGTGACCCCTTCAGGCACCGTGAAGGTCTGCTCGGCCCCGGTGTAGTTGAAGGTCTTGCTGACGGTTTCAGCGCCCGCAGCGGACGCGACCACCAGCGCGACCAGCGTTCCGAACGTCAACGCCGCGACGAGGGCGGCTCCGACCCGCCAGCGCCTGAGATCGAGGTTGGCACGAGTCCCCAGCCACCCAGCATCCGTGATCCCCGTGACTCTGATCCGCCCAGCCGTCTGCATCATCGTGCGGCCCCTCCATGCTCGGTGAAGGTGCGCTACCGCCGAGATGCCCTTCCGTCCGCGACAGGGCCCACCGATTCGACTGGGCGGGGCTATATGCCCATGTTCTAGAGCTTGCCTGCCGATCGGCCGCGTCGAGTTCACGGGCCCGGGAAGATGCGGCTCCGAGCCCTCGTAGAGGGCGCTGATTGGGCGAATACGGGCGAACGGGCCACCGAAGAGACCATCCGCGCCGCCGATTGCGAGGCGGCCTAAACGCGAATCCCCCGCGTTAGCAGGGGATTTCTCGAAGCGGCGGACGGGGGTCGAACCCGCGACCTCGAGCTTGGGAAGCTCGCGCTCTACCAACTGAGCTACCGCCGCGCTGCCAGCAGATATTACGCGGCCGGCGACTACCCTTGGTGGCCGTGAAAGGCCGCGCCGTCCCGATCCTCGTCTCGCTCGCGGGCGCCTGCCTGGTGGGTCTGCTCGTCTACGGCGTGTCCGCACGCTCGGCCAACCGCACGCTCGACGAACAGGTTGCGCACTCGCGCCACCCCCAGGCGCCGTCGGCGACCCGCATGCTGCCACGGCTCGACGGCGGCGGCGATGCGTCGCTGGCCTCCTTCAGGGGCAAGGTGGTCGTGCTGAACTTCTGGGCGTCCTGGTGCGCACCCTGCCAGGTGGAGGCCCCCCTGCTCGAGCGCGCCCAGGGCCAGCTCGAACGCCATAACGGCACCGTGCTGGGCGTCACCTACCTGGACGCCTCACCGGACTCGCAGGCCTTCGCGCGCCACTACCAGCTCACCTATCCCAACCTGCGCGACGATAACGGGGTGTTCGCGCACTCCTACGGCACCGACCAGCTGCCCGAGAGCTTCATCGTCGACCGCCAGGGTGAGATCGTCGCGATCTCCCGGGGCGAGATAGACCAGGCCTTCCTCAACCGCGCCATCGCATTGGCGCAGAGCTCGTGAGACTCCGCCGGCCGGCGCTCCTCGCCCTGCTCGTGGCGCTCCTGGCGTTCGTCGGGGGCGCGTCGGGAACGGCCGCATCGGGCGCGACGCCGCGCACCTCCCTGCCGGTCATCGAGCGCCAGGTGATGTGCGTCACCTGCAAAATCCCGTTGAACGTCGCCCAGTCGCCCCAGGCCGACCGCGAGCGCGCATACATCCAGGGCCTGATCGATCAGGGCGAGACCCAGTCTCAGATCAAGAACGCCCTCGTCGGCCAGTACGGCCCCGCCGTACTCGGGCTACCGAGCGCCCACGGATTCGACCTGACCGCCTACCTGGTGCCGGCGGCCGTCCTGTTGGGGCTCCTCGTGGGCCTCGCGCTGCTCTTGCCACGCTGGCGGCGCGCCCGCGGCGAGAGCGCCCGCGAGCTGCAGCGCACAACGCTCGATGCCGGCGATGCCGCCCGCCTCGACGCTGACCTCGCGCGATTCGACTGACTACATCTCCTCCGGCGCGCTCACGCCGAGCAGGTCCAGGCATGAGGCGATCGTGCGACCGCTCGCGACGCACAGCGCGATGCGCACCGACTCGACGCTCTGCGGTTCGGCGCCCACCACGCGGCAGTCCCTGTAGAAGGCGGTGAAGCCCTGCGCCAGCTCGAGCGCGTAGGAGGCGATTCGGTGTGGTGCCCGCCGGGCGGCCGCCTCGTCCACCTCGGCTGCAAAAGCGAGCAGCAGCTCGATCAGGGCGCGCTCCGCCGCCTGGAGCGGCTCGTGCTCGCGCTCGTGAAGGCTCGCCATGGCCGCATGCACGCGCTTCTCGCCGGCCTTCGCGAGTATCGAGAACACCCGAGCATGGGCGTACTGCACGTAGTAGACGGAGTTCTCGCTGGACTGCTCGATCGCCAGGTCCAGATCGAGGTCCACGGTGGTGTCGTGAGAGCGGGCGAGCAGGTACCAGCGCATCGCATCGACGCCGATCTCGCCCAGAAGGTCGTCGAGGGTGACGAACTCCCCGGCCCTCTTGGACATCTGCGCCCGCTCTCCGCGCCGCACCAGGTGCACGAGCTGCATGATCAGCAGCTCGAGATGCTCAGGGTCGCCGCCAAGGGCCTCATAGGCCGCCTTCATTCGCGGCACGTAACCGTGGTGGTCTGCGCCCCACACGTCGATCTGGCGATCGAAGCCGCGCTCGCGCTTGTCCTGGTGGTAGGCGATGTCCGAGGCGAAGTAGGTGTGCTCGCCGTTGGAGCGAACCAGCACACGGTCCTTGTCGTCGCCGAAGTCGGTCGTGCGCAACCACAGCGCGCCCTCGCTACGGTAGGCGTGGCCCTGCTCCTGGAGTATCTGAAGCGTGCGATCCACCGGGCTCGGATCGCCCTCGTGCAGCGCGCTCTCATAGGCCCAGTGATCGAATTCCTTGACCGCGAACGCGGCGAGCGAGGCCCTCATCGCCTCGACCATCACGGCCACGGCGGCGCGGCCGACCGCTACGGGATCCATCGAGTCGGCGTTCACCAGGTGCACGAGCTGCTCCACGTAGGCGCCCTGGTAGCCGTCGTCGGGCAGCGGCAGCCGGCGTGCCAGCGCAAGGACCGATTCGCCGAGCTTGCGCACCTGTGAACCCGCGTCGTTGACGTAGAACTCGCGCTCGACCCGCTGCCCGCGATATTCGAGAATGCGGGCGAGCGCGTCTCCGTATGCCGCGTTGCGAGCGTGACCCACGTGCATCGGCCCGGTGGGGTTGGCCGAGACGAACTCGATCAGGACCCGCCCGGGCGCCGGATCGGCGTCGGCGTCGAACGGCGTTCTCGAGGCAAGCACGTCGGCGAGCGCCCCGATCAGCCACGAGTCGGCCAGGAACAGGTTGAGGAATCCCGGTCCCGCCACCTCGAAGCGCTCGAGGCTCGAGCCGAGCCGCCTCTGCAGGGCATCTCCAAGCAGTTGCGCGACCTCCCGGGGGGAGGAGCCAAGCCCCGTTGCAAGCAGCAGCGCGGCGTTGGTCGAGTAGTCCCCGAAATCAGCCCGCGGCGGGCGCTCGAGCGTGATCTGCCCCCCTCCGGGAACCGACAGGGCCTCCCCCGGCCGGGGCCCGGAGATCTCTGCGGCAGCCGCCAGCACGGCGCCGCGCAGGCCATCCAGCGGCGTGGATGGTCCCGTCACGAGGCGTTGAGAGGTGGCTCGGTCATCATCAGAACGGCGCTCGGTCATCGATCCTCGCGCGGCGATTGCGATACTAGCTGCGTGAACGACCAAGACTCAGGCGCCGAGCGCCATATAAACATCCATCTCTCCCCAGAGATCATGGGGGGCGTCTACGCGAACTTCGCCAACGTCAGCCACTCCGATTACGAGTTCACCGTCACCTTCGCCCGGGTCGACCACGAGGTCGAGTCCGAGGAGGTCCCGGGCGTGGTCGTGTCGCGCGTCAACCTCTCGCCCCGCTTCATGCGCGAGCTGATCGATGCGATGGAGGACAACTACTCCAAGTGGCGCACCCGTGAGGGAATCAAGAACCTGCCCGAGTATGGCGGGACGGAGGCCGGCTCGAAGGACGAGTAGGGCCGCGCGCAGCAAGCGACAGCGATGAAGGTCGCCGTCATCTCCGACATCCACGCCAACCGACACGCCTTCCAGGCGACGCTCGAGGCGGTCGCGGCGAGCGACGCCGGCGAGCTGTGGTGCCTCGGCGACCTCGTCGGCTACGGGGCCGAGCCGGACTCCTGCGTGGAACTCGCCCGCGAGCACGCGGCCGTGTGCCTGGCCGGAAACCACGATCTCGCGGTCACCGGCGAGATCCCGCTCGACGAGTTCTCGCTCGGCGCAAGCCTCGCCGCCCAGTGGACACGTGAGGTGATCGATCCCGACAACCTCGCCTTCCTCGCCGGCCTCTCACCCGAAGGACGGGAGGAGTCGGTGGGCCTCTACCACGCGAGCCCGCGCGACCCCGTGTGGGAGTACGTGCTCTCGGCGCTGCTCGCCGAGCTGTGTCTCGACATGCAACGCGATCGCGTCTGCCTGATCGGCCACTCGCATGTGGCGCTCTCATTCGTGCGGCACAGCGGCGCGCTGGCGACCGGCGAGCCACAGCGCGAGGGCACCGAGCTCGACATCGCCGACGGCGAGTGGCTGCTCAATCCCGGCAGCGTCGGGCAGCCGCGCGACGGGGATCCGCGCGCGTCATGGCTGATGCTGGACCTGGCCGGCCTGACAGCCCGCTTTCATCGAGCTGAGTACGACGTGGCGGGCGCAGCGGCCGCGATCCGCGCGGCACGCCTACCGGACTCGCTGGCCGAGCGCCTGGAGTACGGTCAGTGACCATGCGCATGGCCTTCCGCGTCGCCGCCTCCGCCTCACTGGGCGTCGCGGCGGCATTGCTGCTGTCGTGCGGGAGCTCGGGCGCCGGGCTGATCCCTGTGGAAAACGCCGGTCCCCTGCAGAGCGACTTCGAAACCGTAGCCCAGGCCGCGGAAAACTCCGGCGGCAGCTGCGTCGCCACCGAAGCCGCGATCCTGAAGACCGAACGCGACTTCGGCGCGCTTCCCTCGTCTGTCGACGCGGGGCTGCGAAGCAGGCTCCGGGAAGGCATCTCAAAGCTTCACTCCGATGCTTTCGGGCTGTGCAAACAGCCGCTCCCGCAGGCAACGGCCACGGACACATCGCCGAAGACCACGACCAGCACTCGCACCACCACCACGACCCCCACCGTCACCCAGACGACCTCCACCCAGACCACTCCCACCACCACCCCCGCGCCCTCCGGTCCAGGCGGCGGGACGCCGGCCCCCGGAGCCGGCGGCGAAGTCGCGCCGGGAGCCGGCGCGGAACCGGGGCCCGGAAACGGCGCGGGTGAACCCACGCCGGGCGGCGCAGGCCAGGAAGCCGGCAAATGAGCAGCGTGGAGATCGCCGGGCGCTATCGCCTGGAAGGCCGGCTGGGCTTCGGCGGGATGTCGACCGTTCACCGCGCGCTCGACCTGCGCCTCGAGCGCCCGGTGGCGGTCAAGCTGCTGGCCGAGCACCTCGCCGATGACCCCAGCTTCGTGTCGCGCTTCCAGCGCGAGGCGCAGGCGGCGGCACGCCTCGTGCATCCCAACGTCGTGCAGGTGTTCGACTCAGGCCAGGATGAGACCACCGGCCAGTACTTCATCGTGATGGAGTACATCCAGGGTTCCTCCTGCGCGGAGATCCTGCGCGACGACGGCTGGGTGGAGGTGGACAGCGCGGTCTCGATCATCGAGCAGGCATGCGAGGGCCTGGACTACGCACACCGCCATGGCGTGGTGCACCGCGACGTCAAGCCCGGAAACCTGTTGCGCGCCAGCGAAGGCGAGGTCAAGCTGGCGGACTTCGGCATCGCCAAGGCGACCGAGCAGTCGAGCATCACCCAGGTCGGGTCCGTGCTCGGCACCGCCGCCTACCTCGCACCCGAGCAGGCACGCGGCGAGGAGGCAGGGCCGAGCGCCGATCTGTATGCGCTCGGAGTCGTCACCTACCAGCTCATCTCCGGACGCCTGCCGTACGAGGCCTCCTCGCTCACCGAGCTGGCGCTCAAGCAACAGCAGGAGGAGCCGCCCACGCTCGACACGCTCGTGGCCGCCGTCACCACCGAGCTCGCGGACGCGGTCGCCATCTCGCTGGCTCTGGATCCACGCGATCGCTTTCAGACGGCCCGCGACATGGGACGCGCAATCAGCGACGGCGCGCGCGGCATCGCTCCGAGCGTGCATCCCCCCGCGCGCGGAGCCCCCGCCACGCAGGCCACGAGCGTTCTTGCGCGCGACCCGGGATCCGGCGCTGCGCGCGGCCCCGAGCAGGGAGGCGCATCCACGCGAGCGGTCGCGCCGCGCCGGCCTCGCCCCGGACCGCCCCGGGACAATGCGCCCGCCGTCGCGGCCGGCCACGCGCCCGCAGCGGCCGCTCGCCGGCGGGGGGGCCGATCTCGCGGATCTCGCCTGCTGCTGGGGCTGCTCGCGCTGCTGGTGCTCGCGGCGGTGATCGTTGCAGCGGTGCTCATCACGGCGCCTGCGCCCACCAAGGTGATGCTGCGCAACGTCGTCTACTCGGACGTGCAGCAGGCGTCATCGGCGCTCAAGCAGCTCGTTCTGGAAAACACCAAGTAGGCAGCAGTGGCTGCCACGCCCCGAGAGGCGCTCAGATGCTCGCAGCCATCGTCGACGTAAGCCATATCGGCTACCCGCTGCTGTTCCTGCTCGTGATGTCCGAGTCCGGCGGGGTGCCGGTACCGGGCGAGACCGCGCTCATCACCGGTGCGGTGCTCGCGAGCCAGGGTCAGTTGAAAATCGAGCTCGTCATCGCGCTGGCCGCCGCCGGGGCGATCGTGGGCGACAACCTGGGCTACCTGATCGGCCGCAAGGGCGGCCGCTGGCTGCTCGAGCGACCGGGCCGCTTCAGCCGCCAGCGCCTGCAGGTGCTGCAAACGGGCGAGCCGTTCTTCGAACGGCACGGCCCCAAGGCGGTGTTCTTCGGTCGCTTCATCCTCGGCCTGCGGGTGTGGGCGTCGTGGCTGGCCGGCGCGACCCGAATGCACTGGCGCTCATTCGCGTTCTGGAACGCCTGCGGCGGCATCTGCTGGGCGACCGGCGTGGGCCTGCTGGCCTACTACCTCGGCCACTCGGCCAACAACGCCATCCAGGCGTTCGGCCTGTACGGCCTCGCCGCCTTCGTGCTGGGGGTGGGCGCCCTCGTGGTTGCGCACCGGCGTCATCGGCGCTTGACCGCCGAGGCGGATGCTCCAGAGGTGCGCGCTCCAGAGCCGCCCAAGCAGTAGGCCCGGATGGCGGCCGACGGGTTGGCTCAGCAGTCGTTGCCGGGCGCGATCCGCTCCCACATCTCCGCCAGCAAGCTCAGCTCGCTCTCGGAGAAGCGTGAGAGGAAGTGCTCCCTTACCACGGCCAGGTGCGTCCCGCGCGCTTCCATCAGCCGCTCGCGCCCGGTCGCTGTCAGGCAGGCGTAGGAGCCGCGGGCGTCGTGTTCGCAGGAGCAGCGCTCGAGCAGCTCCTCGCGCTCCAGACGGTCGACCAGCCGGGTGAGGCCGCTGCGCGAAAGATGCGCCTGCTCGGCCAGGTCGCACATGCGCATGCGCCCTCCGCTCGAGTGCTCCAGGTGATGCAGGACCTCGTAGGAGGTCATCGGCAGCCGGTGCGCCCGCTCCAGTTCCGCGTCCAGGCGCTTGGCGAGACAGGAGTGGGCCTGCAGCATCCCGCGCCAGGCACGCTGAACGACCTCCGAGCGGTCCCCCTGGCTGAGGGCCCCTTCCCCGGCGGACGTGATCTTGACGGCGGTCGCGGTTGACATAACGCTTGGCACCTAAAATCCTCCTGAATCGAACATAGCAGCGTCGAAACCCGCTCTACCGAGGGAAGCGTTCATCGCCGGGTTGCCCGCCACGCCCACCACATCATCAGCGGCTGCAGCGGCAGCCGCCCGTACAGCGCCCAGCGCGGGATCCGGTGGAAGCGCTCAGGCGCCTGCGCCATGTAGATGTTGGCCGGGAACACACCCGCCAGCACGGCGATCAGGCACAGCCCCGCCGGCCCGCGGGTGCGCCTGCTAAGCACGCCCAGGCCGCCCACCAGCTCGGCGACGCCGCTCAGCTGCACGAGCCGCCTGGCGTCGCCCTGCAGGCGCGGCGGCATGATCTGCTCGTAGGTGCGCGGCATCGCGAAATGGTTCACACCGGCGCCCACGAAGAAGGCGGCCAGCAACCTCTGCGACCACCTCATGAGCGCTCCAGCAGCGAGCTGCCGGTCATCTGCGGCGGCTGTTCGATCCCGAGCAGATCCAGCACCGTGGGCGCGACGTCGGCGAGGATGCCGCCGCGCTCGCGCAGGGGCACCCCGGGGACCGTCACGATCAACGGCACGGGGTTCAGCGAATGCGCCGTGTTGGGGCTGCCGTCCGGCTCGAGCATGTGATCGGCGTTGCCATGGTCGGCGGTCACGACGCATGCTCCGCCGATCTCGTGCACGGCCGTGACCACCTCGCCGAGGCACCCATCGACGGTCTCGATCGCCTTCACGGCCGCCTCGATCACGCCGGTGTGCCCGACCATGTCGGCGTTGGCGAAGTTGATGATCGCAAACCTGGGCCGGTCCTCCTCCCAGGCGCCGACGAACGCGGCGGCGGCCTCGCGGGCGCTCATCTGGGGCTTGTGGTCGTAGGTGGGGACGTCGCGCGGCGAGGCCACGAGCTCGCGCCGCTCGCCGTGCAGGGGAGCCTCCTCCCCGCCGTTGAAGAAGTAGGTGACGTGCGCGTACTTCTCAGTCTCGGCGACGTGCAGCTGGTCGGCTCCCGCGCGCGCCAGCACACGCGAGAGCGTCGTCAAAGGACGCTCGGGCCCGAACACGACGGGATAGGGCCAACCCTCCTCGTACTCGGTGAACGTCGTGTAGTGCGCCACCGGCGGCGCGCCCCCCCGCCCAGCCCAGCCGGGGAGCTCCTCTGGGGCCTCGGCGCCCGCGCCGGCACCCGCGCCGAATGACGGCTCGGCGAGCGCGCGTGTCAGCTCGCGCATGCGGTCGGGTCTGAAGTTGAATGCGATCACGCTGTCCTCGGGCCGGATCGTGGCCTCATCGGCGACGAGCGTGGGCTCGATGAACTCGTCGGTCTCTCCCCTCTCGTAGGCCTCTGAGACCGCCTGCGCGCCGGAGGACGCGTGGTGGGGAGCGCGGCCGTGCACGAGCATGTCGTAGACCCGCTGGGTGCGGTCCCAGCGGCGGTCCCGGTCCATCGCCCAGTAGCGGCCGACCACCGACCCGATGCGCACGCCGGAAGTGGCGTCCAGCTCGGCGAGATAGGCGGCGCCGGCATGCGGGAGGGTGTCGCGCCCGTCGGTGAACGCGTGCAGCACGAGATCCTCGGCCCCGACCGTGCGCGCGATCTCGATCAGCGCCCGCAGATGGGCGAGTGAGGCATGCACGCCGCCGTCGGACACCAGCCCGAGCAGGTGCACCCGCCCTCCCGAGCCCGGCGCGCCCGCGGCGGCGAACGCTCGCCCGAGGACCTCGTTCCCGGCCAGGGACCCGTCGGCGATCGCGTCGTCGATGCGCACCAGGTCCTGGCGCACCACCGCTCCGGCGCCGAGGTTCAGGTGGCCCACCTCGGAGTTGCCCATCTGTCCCTCGGGCAGCCCCACCGCCCTGCCACAGGCGCTCAGCGTCGTATGCGGATAGCCGGCCCACAGCTCGTCGAACACCGGCGTGCTCGCCAGGGAGACGGCATTGCCGGGACCGGGCTCGGCAATTCCCCACCCGTCCAGAACGACCAGGCACACCCGCGCTGCGGGCAGTGTGTCGGCGCCGGGCGGGATGCTCATCGCCGCGCCGCGGAGATGATGCGCGCGAACGACTCAGCCTGGAGCGACGCTCCCCCGACGAGGGCGCCGTCGACGTCCTCGAGGGCCAGCAGCTCGGCCGCGTTCTCGGGATTCACCGACCCGCCGTACAGGATCCTCACCGCGGCGGCCGCCTGCTCGTCGCGATCGGCCACGAGCGCCCTGATGAAGACGATCGCCTCCTGCACCTGCTCGGCGCTCGCGACCCTGCCGGTGCCGATGGCCCAGATCGGCTCGTAGGCGATCACCACCTCGCCGAGGCGCTCGTTCGGCACCCCCGCGAGGTCGTCCTTGACCTGCTGGCGGAGCTTGCGGTCGGTGTCGTGTTTGTCGCGCTCGCCCTCGGTCTCGCCGATGCACAGGATCGGAGTCAATCCCGCCTGGAGCGCCGCCGGCACCTTCAGCGCGAGCGCCCTGTCGGTCTCGCCGAAGAGCTCCCGGCGCTCGGAATGACCGAGCACGGTCCCCTGCACCTCCGCCTCGCTCAGCATCAGCGGCGAGACCTCGCCCGTGAACGCTCCCTCCTGCTCGTGGTGCATGTTCTGCGCATACACCTCCACGCCCGATCCGCGCGTGCTGTCGACCATCGCCTTCAGGTCGGTGAACGGAACGCAGATCGCCACGTCGACCCCATCCACCCCCGACAGTCGCGGCAGCAGCGCCTGGATGTAGTCCTCGGCCTGAACCTCCGTCTTGTACATCTTCCAGTTGCCCGCGATCAGGGGCGTGCGCCCGCTCACGACACCACGCCCGCGCCCTCGAGCGCCTGCACCCCCGGCAGCGTCCTGCCCTCGACCAGCTGCAGTGTCGCGCCGCCGCCCGTGGACAGGTGGTCGACCGCGTCCTCCAGGCCGAACCGCGCGAGCGCGGCCGCCGAATCGCCGCCGCCGACGACGGTCAGGCCCTTGGCGCGGGCCACGGCTTCGGCGACCGTGCGCGTCCCCGCGGCGAACGGCTCGAGCTCGAAGGCGCCCATCGGCCCGTTCCAGAAGACCGAGCCGGCGCTCGCGATCACGCGGGCGTAGCGCTCGGCGCTCTGGGGGCCGATGTCCAGCCCCATCCACCCGGGTGGCACCTCCACCCCGTGGAGCACACGATGCTCGGCGTCCTCGGCCAGTCGATCGCCGATCACCAGGTCGCTTGGCAGCTCGACGCTCGCCCGGCCGGGATGGGTCGCCTTCGCCAGGGCGCGGCGCGCGTGCTCGGTGTCCTCATCGTCACACAGCGAGTCGCCGACGGCGTGACCCTGGGCGCAGAGGAACGGGAAGCACATGGCCCCGCCGATGATCACCACGTCGGCGAGATCGAGGAAACGGTCGATCACCGCGATCTTGTCCGCCACCTTGGCTCCCCCGACGACCGCCACCAGCGGTCGCGCCGGCCGTTCGAGGATCGCCGTGAGCGTGCTCACCTCCTGCTCCAGCAACCGCCCCGCCGCACTGGGAAGCAGATGCGCGACGCCCTCCGTGCTCGCATGCGCACGGTGAGCGGCGCCGAACGCATCGTTGACGTAGGCATCGGCGAGTTCGGCTAGCGCGGCCGCGAACACCGGGTCGTTGCTCGTCTCACCCGGCTCGAATCGCACGTTCTCGAGCACCAGCACCTCGCCGTCGCCGAGCTGTTCGGTCAGCGCCCTCACCTGCTCGCCCACGACCGCGGGCGCGAGCGTGACGCGGGCGTCGGTCAGCGTCTGGAGCCTCGCCACCACGGGGGCCAGCGAGAGGTCCTCCTCGCGCCGGCCCTCGGGCCGGCCCAGGTGGGAGACGAGCACGACCCTCGCGCCGCGGCCGCGCAGCTCCTCGATCGTCCCCAGGGCGGCCACGATGCGGGTGTCGTCGGCCACGACCGGCGCACCGCCTGCGTCCTTGCCCATCGGCACGTTGAAATCGACCCGCACAAGCACCCGCCGGCCGCGCACGTCCAGGTCGTCAAGACCCCTCATCGCTCACCGCTCTCCTCTCTCGCGGTCCGTCACGATATCCGCTGCTCGCGGCCCTGCGCAGGCCGGCCGGCCGAGGGACACTGCGCTCACAGCACCCTCTGCACCAGGTCCACGAGGCGATTGGAGTAGCCCCACTCGTTGTCGTACCAGGCAACCACCTTCAGCATCGTCCCGTCCAGCAGGGCGGTGAGTTTGGAGTCGACGATCGAAGAGAAGGGCGACTGCACGATGTCGCTGGAGACGATCGGGTCCTCGGTGTAGTCCATGATCCCCCGCAGCGGGCCGCTCGCCGCGGCCGCCTTCAGAGCGCCGTTGACCTCCTCGACGCTCGTCTCACGGGTGCACTCGACGGTCAGGTCCACTACCGAGCCCGTCGGCACGGGTGCGCGCACGGCAAACCCGTGCAGCTTGCCCTGCAACGCCGGGATCACCAGGCCGATCGCCTTCGCCGCGCCGGTGGAGGCGGGGATCAGATTGATCGCCGCGGCCCGCGCGCGCCGGAGATCCTTGTGCGGCAGATCCTGCAGCCGCTGGTCGGCCGTGTAGGCGTGGATGGTGGTCATCAGGCCGTGCCTGATCCCGACGGTGTCGTTGACCACCTTGGCCACCGGCGCCAGGCAGTTGGTCGTGCACGATGCGGCCGAGATCACCTGGTGCTTGGCCGGGTCATAGGCCTCGTCGAAGTTCACCCCCAGCACGACCGTTGCATCCGCGTTCGTGGCAGGCGCCGAGATGATCACCTTCTTGGCGCCCTGAGCGAGGTGCTTGGCGGCGCTGTCCCGGTCGGTAAACAGGCCCGTGGACTCGATCACGACGTCCACCCCGAGCTCGCCCCAGGGAAGCTCTGAAGGGTCGCGCTCGGCGAGCACCCGCAGCTCTTGCCCGTCGACCTCGAGGGCGCCGTCGAGCGCCTGAACGCTACCCGGATAGCGGCCCAGGATCGAGTCGTAGGCGAGCAGGTGGGCGAGCGTGGTGGCGTCGGTCAGGTCGTTGACGGCAACCCATTCGATGTCCGCTGCCGCCGCATCGGCGCGAGCCTTGGCCGCACGAAACACGTTCCGGCCGATTCGGCCGAAGCCGTTGATCCCAACGCGAACGGGCATTCATCTGCCTCCTGGAGCGGAAATAAACGATGCCGGGCCTCTGGAGCATCGCTCCATCGCCCGGCGAGCCGAAAGGCTATCAGCGGGCCGCAGGGCGGCGCGGCCGGCGACGCCGGGCACGGCTGCGTCACCTCGCGACGGCGGCGCGCCCGGTCGGCTGCCTACGGGTCCCGGCGCCGGTCGTCGATGTCCCGGTGGGCGACCGCGATGTCGAACACGTCCTGGCTGCGGTAGCGCTCGGCGAGGTGCTCGGCGATGGCAACCGAGCGGTGGCGCCCGCCGGTGCAGCCGATGGCGATCACGAGGTGCGCCTTGCCCTCGGCGACGTACTGCTCGAGCAGGAAATCCAGCAGCGAATGCAGCCTCACGTACAGCTCCTCGAGCCGCCCGTCTCGCGCGATGTAGTCGACCACGCGCGTGTCGTGGCCCGTCAGGTCGCGCAGTTCCGGCTCGTAGTGCGGATTCGCCAGGAAGCGCACGTCGAACGCCAGGTCCTCCCCGCGCGGGGGGCCGTGCTTGAAGCCGAAGCTCATGAACGTCAGCGCGAGCCGCCCCGCCACCCGGCCAGGCAGAAGATCCCCGGCGATCTTCTGGCGGAGCGTCGCGGCGGACATGCCCGTGGTGTCGATCACCAGGTCCGCGCGGCTGCGCAGGGGCTCGAGCAGAGCCCGCTCGGCGGCGACCCCGGCGGCGACGCTGCCCTCCGGCGCGAGCGGATGGCGGCGGCGGGTCTCCTTGTAGCGGGTCACCAGTGTCTGTTCGGCCGCCTCGAGAAACAGCACCTGGTGGGTCACCCCGAGCGCGCCCAGATCATCCACCACGGCTCGCAGCGCGTCGAAGTAGACGCCGCCCCGAACGTCGGAAACGACCGCGGCGCGCTCGACCTTCGAGCCCTCGTGCACGAACAGATCCACCAGCGAGCGGATCATCTCCGGGGGAAGGTTGTCGACGCAGAAGTACCCCGCATCCTCGAACACGTTCATCGCGGTGGACTTGCCCGCGCCGGAGAAGCCGGTGATCACGACGAGGTCCTTCAGCCGCGGCGCCGCCGAGGACTCACCGTCCTGATCGGGCTTGGCGTCCGGCTTGCGGTCTGTCGCCATCCCGTGCGCCTGTGGGGACCTGATCACGGCCATCACCCACCATTGTGCCCCGTTTTGCCATGGAATCGTGTCACCAAGCCGATCGAGGGGCTCAGCCGGCGCGGTGGAGATGCCCGTGCAGTTCCCGGGCGACCTTCGCCGGCAGGCCCGGCACTGCCTGCAGCTCCTCGCTGGAGGCCGACACGATCGCCTCGGGCGAGCCGAAGTGGGTCAGCAGCGCGCGCTTGCGCGCCGGTCCGACGCCGGGCAGCTCGTCGAGCAGCGAGCTCGTCATCGCCTTGTCGCGTCTCGTGCGGTGATGGGTCACGGCGAAGCGGTGCGCCTCGTCGCGCACGCGTTGCAGCAGCTGCAGGGCGGGCGTCGAGTGGTCGAGCAGGAGCGGCGAGCGGCGTCCGGGGAGATACAGCTCCTCGATGCGCTTGGCCAGCGACACCACGGTCACGCCACGGTCGCGAAAGCCGCGCAGTGGCTCGAGCCCGGCCGCGAGCTGGCCCTTGCCGCCGTCGATCACCACCAGGTTGGGCAGCGCGGCGAAGCTCGCGTCGTAGGCGGGGTCGTGCGGAGAGATGTCGGCCTGGCGCTCCCACTGGGCGAACCGCCGCTCGAGGACCTCGGCGAGCGCGGCGTAGTCGTCCGGCGCACCTTCCAGGGTGCGGATCGTGAAGCGGCGATAGTCGGCCTTCTTCGGTGCGCCTCCCTCGAACACGACCATCGAGGCCACGGTGTGGGTGCCGCCGAGATTTGAGATGTCGAAGCACTCGATCCTGATCGGAGGAACGTCGAGGTCGAGTGCCTGGCGCAATCCTTCGAGCGCCTCCACGCGGCCCTGGCGGCGGCGCTCGGCGCGCAGCCGCTCCTGATCGAGGGCGAGGTGGGCGTTGCGCTCGGCCAGCTCGAGGATCCTGCGCTTCTCGCCGCGCTCGGCCGCCCTCAGCTCGACCGGCCCGCCACGCCGGCTGGCGAGCGCGTCGGCGAGCGCCGGGCGCTCGGCCAGCTCGCGCTGGACGACCAACAGCGCCGGGATCGACATGTGCCCCCCGTAGTACTGCAGCATGAACTCCTCCCCCACCTCCGCCACATCCCGCTCGGTCTCGTTCGAGAGGTAGAACGACTGGCGATCCGACAGCACCCCGTCGCGCACCTGGAAGACCTGCGCGTTGGCCTCCCGGCCGTCCACCGCCACGGCGACCGCGTCGAGGGTGCCGACCGACTCGTTGGCCACCCGCCGGCGCTCCACCAGCGAGCGCACCGCACGCAGCCGGTTGCGCTCGAGCGTGGCCTGCTCGAACTCCTCGGCCTCCGCGGCCGCGCGCATGCGTGCCTCCAGGTCCCGCTCGATCGCTCGGAAACGACCGGACAGGAAGTCGATCACGCCATCGATGCTGCGCCGGTAGTCCTCCTGGGAGACGTACCCCACACAGGGCGCCTCGCAGCGCTTGATGTAGTAGTCGAGGCACGGGCTGCCGCTGCGGCGCCCGGGCTCGGGGCCGGTGCAGGAGCGGAACATGAACACCTTGGCCAGCACCTCGAGCGTCCCCCGCACGCGCTTGGCATTCGAGTACGGGCCGAAGTACGCCCGCCCGGCGCGGTGGCGCTCGCGCGTGAAGTAGACGCGGGGAAACGCCTCGTCCAGGGAGATCGCGATGAACGGGTAGGACTTGTCGTCGCGCAGCCTGATGTTGAAGCGCGGCCGGTACTGCTTGATGAAGCTCTGCTCGGCCAGCAGCGCCTCCGCCTCGCTCGCCACCACGACGAACTCGATGTGCTCCACACTGGCGATCATTTCAGCGTGGCCGGGGCTGCTCGGCACCTGGGCTTTCGAGAAGTGCGACGCCACTCGCTTGCGCAGCGACTTCGCCTTGCCGACGTACACCACGCGCCCCCGCCCGTCGCGGAACAGGTACACGCCGGGCTGGTCGGGCAGGGCGCGACGCTGCTCGGCGATGCTCGCCTTCGGGTCGCTGTCGGTCACTTCCTCGGTGGCTGCCATGCCATCCGAGGATAGGAGGCGCCCGGTGTGCTCAGTAGGTGCGCCAGTAGCGGTAGGTCGCGATCAGGGCGTACACGGCCGCGGCCGCCAGCACGAACCAGGCGAGCTCGCCGGCGCCGGTGTTCCACATTCGCGAGCGGGCAGTGAGAAGGAAGACCACGCCGGCGAGCGCCCCGTACAGCAAGCCCCTGTGCGGGTCGCCGAGACCGTGCAGCGCGACGCGGTTTTCGCGATACAGGCGAAGCCCGAAATAGGCGATGCCGATGCCGAAGGCGACCCACAGCGCGGCTTCAAAGGTGTCCGCCGCCCGCCCCCCGCCCGGCAGGAAGTAGACGCCGGCGGCGATCGCGGCGACGATCGCCACGTTGCGCAGGGTCTTCAGCTGCTCCATGGCAGGGCATTGTAGGTCAGTCGACGAGCGCCTCGAGGCGTGCGTAGGCATCCTCGACGGCCAGCCGGGCAGCGGTGTGGCGGGCCTCGGACTTGGCCGCCTCATAGCGCGTCGCCCACGCCGTCGGATCGGCAAGCTCGTCCTCCAGCGCCCGCATCGCGGCCTCGGCGTTTTCGACGGCCAGCTCGGCCATGCGCTGATCGCTCAGGCGGTTCTTCGACGGCCCCTTCGGCTTCGGCTTCGGCTTCGGCTTGCCCTTCCGAGCGCCCGCGCCGGCGGCGCCCTCGGCGCCGGGGTCCGCACCGGGCCGCGACCCGTTGGCAACGGCCGGCGCCGCGGAACCCGCGAGCGCGCCGACTGCGAGCGGCGCGCCGGGCACGGAGGTCCGGCCGCTCGCGGCAGCCCGCTGCTCGTCGCGTATGCGCACGTACTCGGCCCAGCCGCCGACGTAGCTGTGCAGCGAACCGTCCTCGACGGCGATCGTGCGGGTGCCGACCGCATCCAGCAGCGCACGGTCGTGGGACACCAGGAGGATCGCCCCCTGAAAGGAGCGCAGGGCATCCTCGAGCGCCTCGCGGCTCTCGATGTCGAGGTGGTTCGTGGGCTCGTCGAGAATCAGGACGTTGGGCGGCTGGCTCGCCGAACCGACGAGCAGCGCCAGCGACAGGCGCCGCCGCTCGCCGCCGGACAGTCCGCTCAGCGGCTTTTCGGCGTCCTCGCCGGAGAACAGGAAGCGCCCCAGCAGCGCACGGGCCCGTCCGGGGTTCAGACCGCTCGCGCGCTGCGCGGCCTCCAGCACGCTCTGGCCGGGCGAACCCCCGGCGCCGAGCTCATCTGCGTGCTGGGAGAGGTAGCCGATCCGCACGTTGTGGCCGGTGCTCAGCCTCCCCGCCGCCAGCGCTCGCCGGCCGGCGAGCGTCTCGATCAGGGTCGTCTTGCCCGTTCCATTCGGCCCCACCAGCGAAACGTGCTCGCCGCGCTCGAGCCACAGCTCGGCGTGCTCGAGCAGCACGACCGGGGCCTTCGCCGAGCGCCCGGCGTGCGCGTCCGCGGCGCTGGTCCTCGCGCGATCGGAGCCGTCGCCCTCACCGCCGATCTCGACGCGCCCATCCAGCAGCTCGAATATGACCCGCCCCGAGCGCTCCGGCGAGGAGAACTCGAAGTCGAGGCTCCTGCCGTCCTTGGGCTCGCGCTCGATGCGCTCGATCTTGGCGAGCTTCTTCACCCGCGACTGCGCCTGGCGTGCCTTCGTGGCCTTGTAGCGGAAGCGCTCGATGAAGCGTTCCATGCGCTCGATCTCGGCCCGCTGGGCGTCGATCGCCCTGCCCAGCGCAATCTCCCGGGCCGCCTGCTCGCGGCGCCAGTGATGCCAGGTCCCGGCGAAGAAGCGCGAGCGGGCCGGCGGCCCTCCGTACAGCTCCAGCACCGCCGTTCCCACCGCCTCCAGGAACCAGCGGTCGTGCGCCACCAGCACCACCGCCGCGTCGAGATCCACGAGCGTCTGCTCGAGCCACTCGAGCGACTCGATGTCCAGATGGTTGGTGGGCTCGTCCAGCAGCAGGACGTCGGCCCCAGTGGCGAGCGCGCGGGCCAGCGAGGCGCGGGTGAGCTGCCCGCCGGAGAAGGTATCCAGAGGACGATCCAGGTCCGCCTCGATGAAACCGAGGCCGCGCGCCATCACCGTGGCCCGATCCCGCCACAGATAGCCGCCTCGAGCCTCGAGCTGCGCCTGGGCGCGGGCGTAGCGGGCGAGCAGCGCCTCGTCGTCCTCCCCTGCGGCCATCTTCGCCTCCAACCCGCTCAGCTCGGCCTCGATCTGGAGCTCCTCCGCGCAGCCGGACAGCAGGTACTCGCGCAACGGAACGCCGCGCTCGCGCGGCGGGCGCTGGTCGTGCAACGCGATCCGCACGCCCTTGGCGATGCTCAGCTCGCCGCGGTCGATCGGGGTCTCCCCCGCGAGCATGCGCAGGAGCGTCGTCTTGCCGGCGCCGTTTCGCCCGGCCAGGGTCATCCTTTCGCGGCGCTCCAGCTTGAACGACACGCCGCGCAGCAGCGGCTGCCCGCCGATGTCCTTGTGCAGATCCGATGCGATCAGGAGGGCCATCGATTTGATGTTAGGGCCGGCCCGGATGCCCCTGCCTTCGGTAGGATCCCCATCACGATGCGCCGCCTGTCCGCAAGCTTGCTGCTGCCCGTGCTGCTCGTGCCGCTCATCCTCGCGCCCGCCGCGCAGGCCTACAACGACGGCCGGGGCTTCTACGGGGCGACGAACGACAAAGTCGTGGTCGACGCCGGCTTCATCCTGATCGTGTTCTTCCCGACCTTCGTGTTCGCGATGAGCATGCTCCAGCGCCATCTGGAAAAGCGCAAGGAAGCCCGCAAGGCGGCTTCCAAAGCTCTGGGCGACGTCCAGTGGCGCGGCGGCTGGTAGGGCCGATCGCGCCGGGAGCGGCGGTGGTCGTTCGATGAGCGAGGTGGAACCCGGCGCCGTCGGATACGAGCGCATCGGCGCCGCGGCACTGGTGACGATCGATCGCCAGCACCGGCGCAACGCGGTCGACGGCCCCACCGCTGCCGCACTGCACGCCGCCTACCTGCAATTCGAGGCCGACGAGGATGCGCGCGTGCTGGTCCTGACGGGCGCCGGCGGCGTGTCCTTCTGCGCGGGTGCAGACCTCAAGGCAACCGTCACCTTTCGCGATCGGCTCACCAGCGAGGAGGGTCCGATGGGCTTCACCCGCCTGACCCCGTCCAAGCCGACCATCGCCGCGATTTCCGGCTTCTGCCTGGCGGGCGGTCTCGAGCTGGCGCTGTGGTGCGATCTGCGAATCGCGACCGAGAGCTCGACGCTCGGCTATCCCGAGCGCCGCTGGGGCGTGCCGCTGATCGACGGCGGCACCCAGCGCCTGCCCCGCATCGTCGGCCTCGGGCGCGCGCTCGATCTGATTCTCACGGGAAGGATGCTCGGCGCCGCGGAGGCCCTGTCGATGGGGCTCCTGACCGAGGTCGTCCCGGCGGGCGCCCACCTCGAGCGCGCGCTGGCGCTGGCCGAGGGGCTGGCGAGCTTCCCGCAGCGCACGATGCTCGCCGATCGCCGCACGGCGATCGAGGGGCTGGGGCTCCCACTCGCCCAGGGTCTGGCGCTTGAGGCGAGCGCCGGACCCGAGGTGTTCGAGGACGGCGTGCGCGGGGCGGCGCGCTTCGCGGCCGGCGAGGGCCGCTCGGGCGCCGGCGCCGGAGCGTAGGTCAAAACCCCCATCCCGATATGCTCGCGTGACCGTGGCCTACTTCGTAACAGGAGCTACCGGCTTCATCGGGCGGCGCCTGGTTGAGCGGCTGCTCAACCAGCGTCAGGGCAAGATCTACCTGCTCGTGCGGGAGACCTCCAAGGGCAGGTTGGAGGATCTGATCGAGCGCTGGGGCAGCGTCGCGGGCGCAGCGGCAGCGAAACGCATTCAGCCGGTCGTGGGCGATCTTCGCATGCCGCTCCTGGGACTCGAGCAGGAGCAGGTGAATGAGCTGCGCGGGAAGGTGACCCACTTCTTCCATCTCGCCGCCGTCTACGACATGACCGCTCCGGCCGAGCGCAACACCGCGGTCAACGTCGGCGGCACGACCCACGCGGTGGAACTCGCGCGGGCGCTCGAGGTCGAGCACCTCCATCACGTCTCCTCGATTGCCGTCGCCGGCGAGTACAAGGGGCTGTTCGAGGAGGACTTCTTCGATGAGGGCCAGAAGCTGCCGTCCCCCTACCACCGGACCAAGTTCGAGGCCGAGCGGATCGTGCGCGAGCAGCCCTACGTGCCCTGGCGCGTGTATCGGCCGGCCATCGTGGTGGGCGACTCCAAGACGGGCGAGATGGACAAGATCGACGGCCCCTACTACTTCTTCAAGGCGATCCAGCGGATGCGGGCGCTGGTCCCGGAGTGGGTGCCACTCGTCGGCCTGGACCTGGGCAGGACCAACGTGGTGCCGGTCGACTGGGTGGCGGGAGCACTGGAGCACATCGCGCATGAGCCCGATCTGGATGGCCGGGCCTTCCACCTGACCGACCCGCGGCCCCTGCGCGTGGACGAACTGTTCAACGAGTTCGCCACGGCGGCGCACGCGCCCCGGTTCGCCGTGAGCGTCGACAAACGGCTGAGCGACGCCGTCCCGACCTGGCCGCTGTCGCTGTTGCTGAGCGTGCCTCCGCTGCGACAGGGACGCCGGCTCGCACTGCGCGAGCTGGGCATTCCCTCGGAGGTGCTCGAGCATGTCGAGCTGAAGCCGAGGTTCGATACGCACGGAGCCGAACGGGCCCTGAAGGGCTCGGCGCTCGAACAGCCGCCGGAGCTGCACGAGTACGCGGCGCGGCTGTGGGACTACTGGGAGCGCGAGATGGACGATCTCGCCAAAGGCAGCTCGCTGAAGGAGTCGCTCGAGGGCAAGCACGTCCTGATCACGGGCGCCTCCTCGGGAATCGGGCGCGCCGCCGCGGTCAAAATCGCGGCCGCCGGCGGAGTGCCTCTGCTCGTCGCGCGCAACGTCGAGAAGCTCGAGGAGGTGCGCGCGGAGATCGTCGCCGGCGGCGGCACCGCGTACGTGTACGCGGCCGACCTCGCCGACATGGAGTCCGTCGACCGCCTGGTCGAACGGGTGCTCTCCGACCACCGCGGCGTCGACATGCTGGTGAACAACGCCGGGCGCTCGATCCGGCGGTCGATCGCGCTCAGCTACGACCGCTTCCACGACTTCGAACGCACCATGCAGCTCAACTACTTCGGCGCCGTCAAGCTGATCATCGGGCTGCTCCCGCACATGCGCGAGCGCGGCTCGGGACACGTCGTCAACATCTCCTCGATCGGCGTGCAGACGAACCCTCCGCGCTTCTCGGCCTACGTGGCCTCGAAGGCCGCCCTGGATGCGTTCACCCGCGTGATCGCCTCGGAGGTCGTCGGCGACGGGATCACGTTCACGACGATTCACATGCCGCTCGTGCGCACGCCGATGATCGCCCCCACGAAGATGTACGACGCGTTCCCCGCGATCACGCCCGAGGAGGCCGGGGACATGATCTGCGAGGCGCTGCGTTCGCGGCCCAAGCACATGGGCACCCGCCTGGGCACCTTCGGCGAGGTCGCCTACACGCTGGCGCCGAAGGCGGTCGACCAGCTTCTGCACCTCGCCTACCGCGTGTTCCCCGATTCCGCCGCCTCCAAGGGCGAGAAGAACCCGGAGGAGCGGGCCAACTTCGAGCAGATCGCGATGGCCACCCTGACCAGAGGCGTGCACTGGTAGGGGCAAACCGCCGTTTCGGGATGATTGGGCCGTGAGCGACACGGCCCCCGCCATCGAGGTGCGAGCCCTCACCAAGCGCTATGGCGAATACGAGGCGGTGCGCGGGATCGACATCACCGTGCGCCGGGGCGAGGTGTTCGGGCTACTGGGGCCGAACGGCGCCGGCAAGACCACCACGGTGGAGATCCTCGAGGGCTACCGCGAGCGGACCGGCGGCGAGGTCTCGGTGCTCGGTTACGATCCCGCCAGACGGTCGATCGAGCTGCGCCGGCGCATCGGAATCGTGCTGCAGTCGGGCGGCATCTACAGCCACGTGACGCCCCGCGAGGTGCTGCGCCACTGGGCGGGGTTCTACCCGCACCCGCGCTCGGTCGAGGAGGTGCTCGTGCTGGCGGGCCTCGAGGACAAGGCGGACGTGCGCAGCCGCAAGCTCTCGGGTGGCCAGCTGCGGCGACTGGACTTCGCGCTGGCGCTGGTCGGTGACCCGGAGCTGATGTTCCTGGACGAGCCCACCACGGGGTTCGACCCCGCCGCGCGACACGCGGCCTGGGAGACCGTGCGCAGCCTGCGCGACCTGGGCAAGACGATCCTGCTCACCACCCACTATCTGGACGAGGCCCAGGAGCTCGCCGACCGGGTGGCGATCGTCAAGGACGGGCGCGTGCTCGCGATCGGCCCGCCACGAGAGCTGGGGGTCGGAGGGTCGCACTACCGCGTCGCCTACCGGGACCGCCACGGCGAGCTCGTGGAGCAGCAGACCGACGACCCCACGAGGTTGTTGCATGAGCTGACCGCCGAAGCGCTCGCCCGGGGGGAGCGGGTGGAGGAGCTGAGCGTGGGACGCCCCACGCTCGAGGACGTCTACCTGGAGCTGACCGCGGATGCCTGACGCGCTGACCCTGACCTGGCGTCAGTACCGCCTGGAGCGCCGCATGTTCTGGCGCAATCCGAGCGCCGCCTTCTTCAACTTCGTGCTGCCGCTGCTGTTCCTCTGCGGCGGCGGGGTGATCCTCGCGGGAAACCAGCACGACCTGAACCTGCTCGTACCGGCGATAGCGGGGATGAGCGTGATGTCGACGACCTTCACGGCACTGGCCTACAACATCGTGTTCCTGCGCGAGCGCGGCGTGCTGAAGCGCATCCACGGCGCCCCGCTGCCGACGAGCTCATACTTCGGCGGCGTCGCCGCGAACGCGGTCACCAATACGGCCATGCAGATAGCCATCATCGTGCTCGCCGGGCGGGTCTTCTTCGGGATCGGATGGCCGGCCCAGTGGGATGAGCTGATCGTGTTCGTGCTCGTGGGCGTCGTCTGCTTCGCGGCGCTGGGCGTCTCCTTCGCGCACGTGATCCCCAACTTCGAGTCGACCGCGGCGTATGTCAACGCCGTCTTTCTGCCGGTCGTGTTCGTGTCGTTCTTCGTGTTCGAAAACAAGAGCGCTCCGGCGTTCCTTCGCAACATCGCCGAAGCGCTCCCGTTGAACCCGCTCATCAACGGGCTGTATGGGGCGATGGTGACCGGCACGGATCTCGCCCACAATCTCGACGCGCTCGCTGTGATCGCGCTGTGGGGGGTGTTCGGGATTTACTTCGCCGTGCGCGGCTTCTCCTGGGAGCAGTCGCGCACATGACGCCGACAGAAGGGAGCACGACGTGAGGGAGCTGGCCGAGGACGTCTACCTGTTGCGGGGAACGCCGCCGAACGCGATCAACGTGTACCTCGTCGGCGAGGTGCTGATCGACGCCGCCACCAGGCAGGCAGAGAAGCGGATCATGCGCCAGCTCAGCGGGCGCAAGGTGACGGCGCATGCGCTCACCCACGCCCACCCCGATCACCAGGGGGCAAGCCACGCGATCTGTGAACGGCTCGGGATACCCCTGTGGTGCGGAACTGGCGACATCCCGGCGATGGAGACCCCCGGCGGCATCAAGAACAGCCAGGCACCCGGCTGGCTGAATCGATTTCAGGCGCGCTTCTGGACGGGCCCGCCCCACCCGGTCGCCCGCGCGCTCGCAGAGGGGGACGACGTGGCCGGATTCACGGTGCTCGAGACCCCGGGACACTCGCGCGGGCATGTCGCCTACTGGCGAGAGTCCGACCGGGTACTGATCCTGGGCGACGTCCTGAACGGCATGAACGTGCGCACAGGCATCCGCGGCCTTCATGAGCCGCCGGCGATCTTCACGCCCGACCCGCCGCGCAATCGCGAGTCCGCGCGCAGGCTGGCGGCGCTCGAGCCGGCGCTCGTCTGCTTCGGCCACGGGCCGCCGCTGCGCGACCCGGGAGAGCTCACCGACTTCGCCGCGCGACTGCCCGCCTGAGGAGCCGATGAGCGACAGCATCTTCGTTCGCGACGGCGATCGCTTCATCCCGACCGAGCACGCCCGCGGGCCCTGGGATCCGGGCGCCCTCCACGGTGGAGCGCCGGCGGCGCTCATGACGGCCGCGTTCGAGCGGATGGAGCCCGGCTCAGAGCTCGGGATCGCGCGCCTCGGCTTCGAGTTCCTGCGCCCGATTCCGTTCGCCCCGCTCACGCTGTCGACGAGCGTGCTTCGGGCGGGGCGGCGCGTACAGGAGCTGGCGGGCGAGCTGCACGCCAGCGAGGAGCTCATCGCTCGCGCGAGCGCGCTGCGCGTGCGGAAGGTCCCGGCGGAGCTGCCCATACCCGGGGAGCCGCCGGGAGCGACGGAACCGCCGGCGCACGCGCCGATGCCCCCGCCGGGCTCCGGCGAGTCGGTGCGCTTCTCGCTCGACGGCTCGACCGGCGCCGGCTTCGCCGGCACGGCCATGGAGATCCGCTGGCTCGGCGACCCGCTCACGGACGGACCGGGACGGGTGTGGATGCGCCTTCGCCACCCGCTCCTTCCCGGCGAGCCGCTCACGCCGCTGACACGGCTGGCGGCGAGCGCCGACTTCGGCAACGGCGTCAGCGCGACGCTGCCGTTCGACCGCTTCCTGTTCATCAACGCGGATCTCACGATCCACCTGCAGCGGCCCCCGTCCGGCGACTGGATCGGCCTCGACGCGCGCACGCTGTTGCACCCCGGCGGCACGGGCATGGCCGAGAGCGTCCTGCACGACGCCTCCGGCGCCGTCGGGCGAGCATTTCAGGCGCTGGTCGTCCAGGCCCGCTGAGCGCCCGGCCCGTCGGGTGCGGCGAGCGGCCGGGTCCTGTCGCGGCCGGCAATTCGTTGCATGTGCAAGTAACGAGCTATAATGGTGGACATACAACAATCCATGGTTGCCGACCATATGTGCCGGCCATGAACAAGGGAGCTCTCCGATGTCCAACGATTCCGCAGTTGCCGCCGCCGCACCGACGACGAACCTCCCCACGGGCACGTGGACCGTCGACCCCGTCCACTCGAGCGTGGAGTTCCAGGTCAAACACCTCGGCATCGCCACCGTGAAGGGCCAGTTCAAGGACTTCGAGGGCACCCTCGAGGTCGGCCCCGACGGCGCCACCGCGTACGGGAGCGTGAAGGTCGCAAGCGTCGACACACGCGAGCCCCAGCGCGATGACCACCTGCGCTCGGCGGACTTCTTCGAGGCCGAGACCTACCCAAGCATCGCGTTCCGCTCCACGGCCATCAGGCCCACCGGCGAGGACGAGTTCGAGATCGATGGAGACCTCGACATCCACGGGGTCAACAGGGGAGTCACCCTCAAGGCGACCCTGGAGGGCACCGAGACCGACCCGCAGGGCAACGACCGGGTGGGACTGTCCGTGACCGGGCAGATCGACCGCTCCGACTACGAGATGAAGTTCAACGCCGCCCTCGGCTCGGGCAACGTGGTGGTGAGCGACAAGGTCAAGCTCCTCATCGACATCTCGGCCGTCAAGAGCGCCTGACGCTCGTGGGCCACGTCGTCAGCGCACGACGACGTGGCCCAGCGCCTCATCCACAGCCGCGAGCGTGTCGGAGCTGAGCACGATGGCAGATGCCGAGGCGTTCGCGTGCACCTGCTCCGGCCGGCTCGCACCGACGATCGCCGAAGCGACGTTGTCGAGTCGTAGCACCCACGCCAGCGCCAGCTGAGGCATCGACAGACCGGCCTGCTCTGCGACCGGACGCAGGCGCTCCACCGCCCGCAGCACCGGCGGCTCGATCAGCCGGCCGATGAAGGTGCTCATGCTGTCGCTCGCCGCGCGGGAATCCGGCGGGGGCGGCTGATCGGGCCGGTACTTACCGGTCAGCACGCCCTGGGCCAGCGGCGACCAGACGATCTGGGAGATCTGCTCGCGTTCGCACAGCGGGATCACCTCGGCCTCCGGCGCGCGCCACAGCATCGAGTACTGCGGCTGGCTTGACACCCACCGCGCGGTGTTCGCCAGCTGGAGCGATGCTTCGATCTTCTCGGCGGGCCACTCGCTGAAGCCGATGTGCCGCGCCTTGCCCGCCTGCACGACTTCGGTGAGCGCCGCCATCGTCTCCTCGAGCGGAGTGTCGGCGTCGTAGCGGTGGCACTGATACAGATCGACATAGTCGGTGCGCAGACGCTTCAGCGAGGCGTCGATCTGCTTGTGAATCTGGGCTCCGGACAGGCCCCGATCGGTTGCGGACATCGGGAAATACACCTTGGTGGCAAGCACGTAGGACGAGCGCTCGTAACGGGCGAGCACCTCTCCCAGCAGCGTCTCGGCGGCGCCGGCGCCGTAGACGTTGGCGGTGTCGATGAAGTTGATGTCCGCCTCGAACGCCGCCTCCACGCACGCCTGCGCCTGCTCGCGCGCGACACCGCCCGAGTAGGTGAGCCATGACCCGAGGCTGATCTCCGAGACGTCGATACCGCTCGAGCCGAGCGTGCGGTAGTTCACGCCCGCCAGCTTAGCCGCTGCGTAGTAGCCTCGAGCGGGATGACGGCTGAGCTCTCCCCCATCGACCCCACCCTCAGCATCGGCTCGGTGGCGCTCGCCGTCGGCGACGTGTCCCGCAGCGTGGACTTCTACGAGCGCGTGCTCGGCCTGCCGGTGGTATTTCGCGAGCAGGACAGCGCGGGCCTGGGTGGGAGCCCCGAGCATCCGCTGCTCGAGCTCACCGGCATCGCCCAACCCGTGCTCGCGCCGCCGGGACGCACCGGCCTGTTTCACGCGGCCTGGCTGCACCCGTCGCGAGCCACGCTCGCGGATACGGTGCGGCGCGTCGCTCACTCGGGCTGGCCGATCGACGGCGCCTCAGACCATGGCGTCTCCGAGGCGCTGTACCTGAGCGACCCTGACGGATTGGGCATCGAGATCTACGCCGACCGCCCGCGCGCACAGTGGGACAGGCCGGCCGTCGGCCACGGCGTGGACATGGTCACGCTGCCCCTCGACGTCGAGGATCTGCTGGCGCAGTCCGACGTGGAGCCTCCCGGCGAGATGCCGGCCGAGACAGTCGTCGGTCATGTGCATCTGAAGGTCTCCGATGTGCCCCGCGCCAACGCCTTCTACCGCGATGCGCTCGGCTTCGAGGAGCAGGCGCAGCTTCCCTCCGCGGCCTTCCTGTCCGCCGGCGGCTACCACCATCACGTCGGCCTGAACTCATGGCAGAGCCGCGGCGAAGGGCCACCGCCGGACAACGCGCCGGGGCTGCGGCGGGTCGAGTTCGAGCTCGGCGGCGCAGGCGCGCTTGAGGCGATCGAGCGCAGGCTCGCCGACGGCTACGAGGGATCGCCGGCCGCACGCGGGCAGGACGGACGCCTGTCGGTGCGAGACCCCGACGGGCAGCTGATCACCTTCGCTCGTCGCTGAGACCCTCCGTCAACGGCTGGCGGAGCTCAGCTCTGCGAGCTCCTCGGCCGAGAGCTCGAGCTCTGCCGAGGGCAGCAGCTCGGCCAGCTGCTCCGGTGATGTGGCGCTCGCGATCGGGGCGAGCACCGTTGGCTGCGCGAGCAGCCAGGCGAGGGCCACCGCCGCCACCGTGGTGTCGTGCGCGGCGGCGATCCGCCGCAGGGCGTCGAGCACGGCGAAGCCCCGCTCGTTGAAGTAGCTCTCGCGCACGCCGGCCGCCCGGGGCCCGTCAGGCAGGGCGCCGTCGCGGCTGTACTTGCCGCTCAGAAAGCCGCGCGCCAATGCGAAGTAGGGGAGGCAGGCGAGCCCATTGCGCTCGCACACGCCGGCCAGCTCCCCCTCATACCCGCCGCGCTCCATCAGGTTGTAGTGCGGCTGCAGGGCCACGTAGCGGGCCATCTGCTCGCGCTCACCGATCCGCAGAGCCTCGCTGAGGCGCGAGGCGCTGTAGTTGGATGCCGCCGCGTGGCGGATGCTGCCCTCGCGAACGAGCGCGCCGAAGGCCCCCAGCGTCTCTGCGATCGGGGTATCGGGATCATCCCTGTGGGCGTAGTACAGGTCCACGGTCTCGACGCCGAGTCGCTCGAGCGAGCCCTCGATCCCGCTCCTGATCGTCGCCTCCGACAGCCCCGACAGATCCGGGGACATGCCCACCTTGGTGGCGATCACGATCTGCTCCCTGTTCCCGCGCGCGGCCATCCAGCGGCCGATGATCCGCTCAGACTCGCCCCCTCCGCCCGGGCCGCCGCGCCCGTAGGTGTCGGCGGTGTCGATGAAGTTCCCGCCCGCCCCAACGTAGGCATCGAGCACGGCGAACGAGCGCTCCTCGTCGATCGTCCAGCCGAACACGTTCCCGCCCAGGCACAGGGGAAAGACATCAAGGCTGGTGTTGCCCAGGCGCGCGATGCCGTCAAGGGTAGCCGCCCAGCTCACCGTCTGCGGCCCATCCCGAAGCTCTGCATCGGCGGCGCCGCGGCACGCATGCTCGAACCGACCTCGGCATCCCCCGGCGGGGACTCGAGCTCCGGCAGGTGATGGACGCGGGCTCGCGCAGCCGCCTGCTCGGAGTCGGCGGCCCCGCCCGACAGGAAGCGCTCGAGCGCGGCCAGCTCCCGCACGATCACGTTGACGACTCCTTCGGCGCGCTCCAGACGGCCCCTGGCCAGCAGCAGGGGCTCCGCCCGTGCCAGGTGGCGATGGCGCTCATACACCGCCTTCGGAACGATCAGGTTGATCGAGCCGAACTCGTCCTCGAACAGCAGGAACATCGTCCCACCGGCGGTGCCCGGCCGCTGCCGGGCGATGACCAGCCCCGCCACCGATACCGCACAGCCCGTGGGCATGCGGGCCAGCTGGGCGCTGGTCGCGAGCAGCGGAACCTCGAGCCGATCGCGCAGGACGGCCATCGCGTGATCGCTCACCGTTACCCCACTCGTGGCGTAGTCGGCGATCAGCCGCTGCCAGCGGCCGAGCGAGCGCAGGCGCGGCGCCGGCGGCAGCTCCATACCCAGCGCGAGCTGGGTGCCCTCCCCCGCCCCCTGCCCCGTGGCGGCCACACCCAGCCGCCACAGGGCCGTTCGCCTGTCCACCTCGCCGAGCGACGAGGCCCCCGCCATGAGGCGGTCACAGGCACCCGACCAGGCCAGCTGCTCGAGCGTCTTTCGCCCCGCGGCGACGCGCGCGGCGAGGTCACCGAGGCTGCGGAATGGCCCGTTTCGCTCGCGCTCCTGGACGAGTTCGTGCGCCTCGACCGCCGCCACATCCTTGACGTAGCCCAGGCCGAGGCGCACGCCCAGCCCGGGGTCCTCCTCATCGGGCAGGGCCTCCACCGTGCACTGCACGTGCGAGGCGTTCACGTCGAGGGCGAGCACCTCGATCCCGCGATGCCCGGCATCGTGCACGAGGCTGTCGGGGGCGTAGAAGCCCATCGGCTGCTCGTTCAAGAGCGCGCACAGGAACTCCGGGCCGTAGTGGACACGCAGCCACGTCGACTGGTAGGCGAGCAGGCCGAAGGCCGCGCCGTGGGCCTTGGGAAAGCCGAAGCCGGCAAAGCCCTCGACCATTTGCCAGACGCGCTCCGCCGTTCGCTGCTCGGCCCCGGCGTGCCGCAGCGCACCCGTTATGAAGTCCTCGCGGTGGCGCTGGAGCATCTCCCGCGAGCGCTTGCGGCTGATCGCCCGGCGCAACCCGTCCGCCTCGCCGGGAGTGAAGCCGGCGAAGGCTTCGGCAACCTGCATCACCTGATCCTGAAAGATGATCGTGCCGAGCGTCTCCTTCAGCACCTCCTCGAGCGCTGGGTGATCGTAGGGAACCTCATACCCGGGGTCTTCGCGCAGTCGCCGGCGGCGTTCGATGTAGGGGTTGATCGCCCCGCCCTGGATCGGCCCGGGTCGCACGATCGCGACCTGGATGGTCAGATCCTCGAGGTTCACCGGGCGCGTCCGCCGCAGCGACTGCATCTGGGCGCGGCTCTCGATCTGAAAGACGCCGACCGTATCGGCCGCGCGGATCGCCCTGAATGTGGGCTCGTCGTCAAACGGGATGCGCGAGAGATCGATGCGCTCACCGCGAATGCGTGCGATTTCCTCCACGCAGCGCTCGACCGCCGAGAGCATTCCCAGACCCAGCAGGTCGATCTTCAGAAAGCCCGCGTCCGCGCACGAGTCCTTGTCCCACTGGGCAATCTGCCTGCCCTCCATGGCGGCCGGTACGACCGGGCAGCAATCGATCAGCGGCCTGGTCGCGACGATCATTCCACCCGGGTGCTGGGAGAGGTGGCGAGGCAGCCCGTAGGCCTGTGCCACCAGGCGCCCCAACCAGTGCCAGCGCTCGGAGGCGATGGGCCTCGCACCCATGGAAACACCTCCCTGGGCCCCCGCAGGCCGGCTCGGATGGGCAGATGCCAGCACCGAGGCGATGTCGTGCTCGGCATCCGGTCCGTACCGGTCGGCGTCGCGGGCGACGCGCTCGATCTCGCCCGCGGGAAGCCCGAGGACCTTTCCCAGCTCGCGGACCGCCCCCCGTGCGCGGAAGGTTGGAAAGGCTGCGACCAGCGCGGCGCGGTCGCACCCGTAGCGCTCGTGCACACGCGGGATCAGCACCTCGCGGATGTCCCGCGGGAAATCGAGGTCGATGTCGGGCAGTCCGTGCAGATCCTCGTTCAGAAAGCGCCCCAGCGCCAGCCTGTTGGCGATCGGATCGATGTGGGAGAGCCCGACGAGGTAACAGACGAGCGAGGAGACCGACGATCCGCGTCCGCGTCCCGGCGCCAGGAGCGCGCGCACCGAGTCCGGGCCGCGCACCTCGAGCGCAACCTCCCTGGCGAGCTCGAGCATGTCGTGATGCAGCAGAAAGAAGCCGGCCAGCCCCAGATCTCCGATCACGCGCAACTCCTCTTCCAGGCGCGCGTGCGCCTCGGCGCGGGTGGCGCATGCACCGAAGCGACTCTCCAGGCGCTCGCCGCACAGTTCGGCCAGGCGCCGCTCGGCGCTCTGATCCTCGGCTCCGGGATAGCGGTAGCCGAGATCCATGTCGAGATCGAACGTCAGCCGCTCGGCCAGCAGCAGCGTCTCTGAGACCGGCTCCGGCAGATCGGAGAATCGCCTGGCCATCGCCTGCGGCGTGCTCATCACATGGCTGTGATTGCCTCGACGCAGGGGCTCTGAGGCATCGAGCGTGGCGTAGTTGCGCAGCGCCACAAACGCATCCTGCAGCTCGGCTCTGGCGTGCGCATGCGCGTGCACATTGCCTGTCGCCACGCATCTGATGCCCAGCCGCCCGGCGAGCGCGACCAGCGCGTTGTTGCGCGCGCGATCATGGCGGGCATAGGGGCGCTGAAGCTCCACGTACAGATCCTCTGGCCCGAACGCGTCGAGCAACCGCCGGGCCATCGTCTCGCCGCCGGCGCCGCCGGCGATCGCAGAGTGATCAGCGCAACCGGTCAGGCAGACCAGCCCCTCGGCGTGGTCGAGCACGGCCTGCAGGTCCACGGAGGGGCCGGTGATCTCGCGCCGATTGGGCCCCTCGCGGGTGTGCGCATGGGCGAGCGTGACGATCCGGCAGAGGTTGCTCCAGCCGCGCCGGTCGCGCACGAGCAGGGTGATGTGACGAGGGCTCTCCCGATCGCCGGCGCAGGCCGCGGTCAGGTCGATCTCGGCGCCGTGGATCGCCCTCACACCGTAGGACTTGGCGGCCTGGGCCAGCTCCATCGAGCCCGAAAGCGAGTTGTGGTCGGTCAGCGCGATTGCCCCATGGCCGAGCTCGCTCGCTCGCCGCACCAGCTCCTCAGGCAGCGAGACGCCGTCCAGGAACGAGTACGCCGAGTGGCAGTGCAGCTCAACATATGGGGGCGTGGACGGCATCATCGCTGTCACGCGCCCCTTCACGGACCCTGCATGAACCAGCGCCCGGAGCACAGATCGTGGAAGACGATCACGTTGCGCCCCCGCACGCTCACGAGCTCCCAGTAACGGCGGCGCACCGGCTCAGCGGTCCACCAGCGATCCTCCACCAGCCAGGACTCGCGCAGCAGCTCGATCGCCTCGCCGTTCACCTCCGTCGGCATCTCGTCTCCCCAGCGCACACGTGCGGGCCGGGGAAGGTTCAGGGCGCGAGCCATCAGCCCGGGAACGGCGCGAGCACCACCCGGCGCTCGGGCACACGCGAGTCGGGATCCACGCACACCGCCCGCAACGCCGCGTCCGGTCCCGCCACGGCGCGCACCTGAGCGATGGCCTCGCGCAGGCGAGCGACGCGAGCGGCGCAGTGAGCGGGGTCCTTGTCAAACAGCGCCCCCTGCTCCCCCGCCACCGGGCCGAAGCGCTCGACGGTCAGCTGCAATGCCGCGGCCGGGGCCGGAAGCAACAGCAGACGCACCGCAAGCGCGAGCCCGATGCGCTTGGAGTCAGAGACCGCCTGGCGGAAGACCACGCGCTCGCGCCAGGCGCCGCCGGCGAGCAACCGTGCGGAGAGCGTGACCACGCTCAGCGTGCGCCCACGGCGCTCGGGTCGGGCCAGCAGCCGGTCCACCAGCACGCCGAGCACGCGCTCCAGGGCAACACCCGAGCTCGCGTCGCCAACCCGCATCGTCTCCTCCAGACGCTCCTCGATGGGGCGCGCTCGCACCGGCTCCTCTTCGCCGCCGAGGAGCCGGTGCGCGAAGACGCCCGCCGCTCCGAAGCGGTCGGCGAGCTCTGAGCGCCCCAGCTTCCCCAGCTCGCCGAGCGTTCGCACGCCGAGGCGGCCCAGCGGCTCGACCAGCGCTTCTGTCTCGGCTCGAAAGCCGAGCAGCCCGACCGGCCTGCCGGCGAGCCAGCGCGGGGCATCCTTTCCATCCAGGACGAGCGGCCGGCGCGAACGCACCGCCAGGGCAGCCGCCAGCGCGTAGAAGCGCGTCGGCCCGGCCCCCATGCGCGCGGGACGGTCAAGCGCGCGCCGGGCGACGGCGATCGTGGCGATATCCGTGCCGTGGAGCCCGCGCAGCCCGCCGGCCTCGAAGTAGGCGAGTCCCGGGCGTGCCTGCTCGACGGCCGCGCCGATCGACTCCAGGGCGCGCATCAGGGCCTCCCAGGCGTCGGCAACCCTCATCGGATCGGCCGGCAGGAGCAGGAGATCCGGGCAGCGGGCGAGCGCCTCCCCGAGCACCATCCCGCGGGCCACTCCCCGAGCCTCAGCCGCCCCGGAGACCTCGCCCACGCGCTGCTCGCCGCCGACCCGCGGCGCCACCGCCAGGGCCCGCCCGCTCAGTGCCCCGGGCCCCCTGGCGGCGACCACCAGCTCGAAGCGGGGGAAGTAGACGCACACGACCACGGCAGGTGTGCCTTCAGGCGCAGAGGGGAACAGGGGTTCGTACGAACATATGTTCGCATTCTACACGCCTGTCAAATCGTAGGGCGGCTCAATCCATGGTCAGCGGGCCCTCGGCGGCTCCGCTGAGGAACTGGCGCACGAACGGGTTCTCCGAGGAGAACATCCTCTCCGCGTCACCCGCATCCACGATCCGCCCCCTCCACAGCAGCGCGATGTATTCGCCGATCCTGCGCGCCGAGGCGATGTCGTGGGTCACGACTATGTAGGCGCCGCCGTGGAGCAAGTGCATCTCCTGGATCAGCTCGCACAAAAGCGCTGTCCGCACCGGATCCAACCCCGAGTCGGGCTCATCGAAGATGACGATGTCCGGCGACATCACGAGCGCCCGCGCGAACCCGGCGCGCTTGCGCATCCCTCCGGACAGCTGCGAGGGCTGATCGTCGATGGCATCTGTCAGCCCCACGTCGGCCAGGCGTTCTTTGACCAGCTCGGAGATCTGCGCCTCCGAGGAGCCGGTGTGCTGACGCAGCGGGAAGGCGACGTTGTCGAACACCGACATCGACCCGAACAGGGCGCCGTCCTGGAAGAGCACGCCGATTTTGCGGCGCAGGGCCAGGAGCTGTGGCATCGTCAGGGTGGGGACCGACTGCCCCTGCACTAAGACGTCACCCGAGTCGGGGAACATCAGCCCGATGATGTGCTTGATCAACACGCTCTTGCCGGTACCCGAGGGACCGAGCACGACGGTGATCGTCTCGGCGGGAAAGGCGACGTTCAGCCCATTCAGCACGGGCACCCCGCCCAGGCGCTTGTGCACGTCTATGCAGCGGATCGACCACTTGTCCGAATCCGGCTCGCCGGCGAGGTCAACCCCGCCGGAGTGGTACTGATAATCGTCGGCCGGCGTGATCTCCTCGCTCATCCTTTCCCTCCGTAGGTGACCTGTGGGAACTGGCTGGTTTTGCCGTTGAACGTGAACGGACCCTGCTGGTTGCACGCGGGCGCGGCCACGACGTTGGGGGTTTCCGGCGTGTTGGCGACTTTGAACTGGGTGATCAGTTCGATCTCGCTCTGGGAGACCGCTTCGTTCGGAGGGCCGCTGACCGACGGCGCCGTGTTGGCGCAGGCGCCGTTGCTGAACACCTGCAGACCGCCGTTGCCGAGGGCATGGAAGGCGCCGGGGTGGAAGTAGGGGTTCGCGCGGTTCGTGCCCACGCGCTGAGGATAGATCGCGAGGCTTTCCGGGTTGAACACGAACATCGCGCGCAGGTAGTGCTCTTTGGGGCCCTGGTTCAGAGTGCTGCCGTTGCCACCGCTTGCCTCGGTGGCGGCCGTGAGGTTGGCGAAGAACGCCTGCAGCTCGGGCACGTATTCGCCCAGCGACTGCAGGAACGGGTCGAAGTTGTGAAGCACCGGCCTGAGGTTTTCAAGCTCCGGGACCGTGAGATCGAGGACCTTTGCCGTGTACGGCAGACCCTTCTTGGCAGCCGTGGTCAGCGGTCCGAGGGCGGTCAGGAAGCTGTTGAACTGGGGCGCAAACGGCTTCGCGGCCGTGAGCAGCGAGGAGAGCTGGCGCTCGACCGGGCGGAATTCTTCCAAGTAGGGGTTGGCATCGGCCGAGAAGCGGTCGAGGGTCCTCAATGCGACGGTCGAGCTGACCTCGAACGGCGGCAGCGCCTTCCAGGTTTCGGCGAACGCCTGGCTTGCTTCCGCGGCCGCGTGGAAGGTGTGCTCGCCGTTTGAGATCAGCCCTTCGAGCTGGTGGTCACGCCCGGCGAGGGCGTCGAAGACCACGCCGGTGTTGTGAACCAGCGCTTTTACCGCGCCTTCCTGGGAGGCGAGGATTTCAAGCAGCGTGTTCCCGTGTTCGACGAACGGCTCGAAGGTGGAGAGCGATGCGTTGATCTGTTCCCCGCGCCCGGCGATGGCCGCGGCCTGGTAGCGCATCCACGCTTGGAAATTCCGTCGCGTGGTGCGATTCAGCAGGGAGAGGATGTCATCCAGCGTGACGAACGGTTCGACGTTTGAATCGGCGAGCTGAGCCCCATCAGCGAGGAACGGTCCCGTGCGGCCCTTGGGGATCAGCTGAACGTAGGTCTCGCCCAGCAGCGTCTTCTGGCGCAGGATCGCGTGGGTGCTCGCGCGGATCGGCGCATACTGACCACTGAGTTCGACCGTCGCGTGGGTGTAGCCGTCGTTGTCGAGGTGCACCGCGACGACGTGGCCGACCTCGACGCCTGAGATGCGCACATCGGACTGTTCGGTCAGTGCGAGTGTGCGCGGGAAGGCCACGGTGAAGTGATACTCCCGCGGCTTGAGCGGCAGCGGGCCGCCAAAGGACTCCCACAGGAACAGTAGGAGGCCGAAGCAGCTCAGCGTGAACAGGATGATCACCAGCAGGTTGCCCAGGGTGGGCGCGCGCTTCTGCATATCAGCCGCCTGCCCCCGCGCCGTGGAACCGGTCGGCCTTGCCGACGACCGCGGGGGCCCGGCCGAACACGCTCGAATCAAGGCCCCCGAACAGGCCGCCCGCTGGAACCTTCGGCGCCACGTGCGCGCTGGAGCTGGCAGCTTTGGCGGTGAGGATGCCGGCGGCCTTGCACGCCGCTTCATTGGGCGGGTTCAGCAGGCCGACGAGCAGGTTCACGGTCGGGTTGATTTCCGAGACGCCTTTGAGGATCGGCGCGACGTTGCAGTTCAGGTAGGTCAGACCGCGGCCCACCGCCCCGCTGGCCTCGGCGGAGCTGAGCACGCTGTTGAGGTCATGGTTGTCCCAGTCCAGGAAGAACAGGAAGCCGGCCTGCTTCTGACTCGGATTGAAGGCCAGCTCGTTGAAGAATTCGTTGATCACGGTGAAGCTGCTCGCCAGCTTCGGGAACGCTTCGGCAAGCTGCTGGGTGTCGGGCTTGATCTCCTTGACGACGGGCTCGATCTGGCGCGCGAATGGCCGGATCTGGTTCTTGAAGATCGGCGTGGTCTTGATCGACAGTCGCGCCGTGGCTTCCTGGGCGGGCCCGAGCGCGCGCGCAAACGGCTGCAGCTCATGCAGCGTCGGGCCGAGCACGTTGGCGGCGGTGGCGAGCTTGCCCAGGCCGTTCTTGGTCTTGGCCAGAGCGCTGGGCAGCAGACGCAGGAGGCTCTGGACGTTCTGTTCCTGCTTGGCGAACACGGCGAACACGGCGTTTGAGGCGTCGACGAGCTGTGCAAGCTGCGTGTCCTTGTCCCCGAGGGCTTCCATCACCAGCCGGAAGTTGTGGATCGAGTGTGCGACGTTGGCGTGACGGATTTCCAGCTGCTGGGCGATCTGTGCGATGTCGCGCGCGGTGGGGTAGAAGCGCTTGAACGTTGCCGACAGCGCCTTGCCGTTGTTCTTCAGCCCTTCGCCGGCGCCCGCCAGGAGCTCCTGCAGATAGAGGCGCGTTTCGGCATCCAGGCCCGCCAGGAACTGGTCGAAGTCGATGTTGGGGGCCGTCTGGGCGATGGGGACGGTGGAGCCGCTGGGAAGCCGCCCGGTGGCGGGTGTGCCCGGGTTCACCTCGACCGTCATGTCCTGCAGGTTTGTCTTCGGGCGCATCAACAGCGTCGTGTCGTGATAGAGACGCGCATATTTGGGGGTCATGTGGATGGTCACCGTCGCGACCCCCTCGTGCAGGTCCACGCTGGCTATTTCCCCCACCTTCGCGCCGGCGATCGTCACCGCCTGACCCTGCCCGGGGGTCAGGGCCTGCGCCGTCTGGAAGTCGGCCTTCAGCGTGTAGAAGTTTTTGCCCAGGACGGGAACCCAGCCGGGCAGGTTGAGATTCTCGTGGGCGAGGATGTAGCCCCCGACGACCGCCGCGATCACGACCATCGTCACCACCGCGATGAACGCCGAGCGGTAGCGCTCGATCTGGTCGCGGACGCTCAGCCCGCCCTCGTGGTGGCCCTCGGCGGGGTTCATCATCCGGCCCCGTCGGCAGGGCCTTGGGAGAGCGGGCCGTCGAAGTTGGGGAGCGTCTGGCCGTAGCAGGGCACGAGTGGCTTGTATGGCGGCTCGGAGGCGGGATAGGCTGGGCGGGTGCCCAGCGGGGGCAGCGAGGCGTGGGCGAGCAGGTGCAACCCCTGCACGTTGGTGCCGAGAATCGACACCGGCGCCGAGCGCAGCGTCTGGCCGCTGCTCGACAGCAGGAAGCGAGCCATCGAGCCGTTGCCGTCAAAGCCCTGGCCGATCGAGCCCAGGCCGACAAGCGAGGCCCAGAACTCCTTGTAGTTTTCGATGCCCGCGGTGCTCGCTCCGTCCTGGAGCTTGGTGTTGCCCGCCGGGAAGATCAGGTTCGTCTGGCATTTGCTAAGCAGGTCCGACTGCTGCTGGAACGGGACCTGTTCGCTTTGCAGCTGCGCGATGAACGGAGCGGCTTCCGCCAGCCCTTCGGCGACGCCGCCGAGTTCGGCCGGCGCCAGCGACGCCTTGACCTGTTCGATCCAGGGCAGCGTGGCGGTGACCGTAGCCGGCGTCGCCTTGACCCCGGGAATGATGTCTTGGGCGAACGTCTTCGCCGGCGGGAACGCGTTGGCGAGTGCGGTGAAGCCCGCGTTGATGGCCGACAACGAGCTCGGCAGCTCGGCGACGGTTGCGCTCAGCGACGACGACTGGTTGGCGAACGAGCGGAAGAACGCATTGAAGTTGACGATCAGTTCACCGAGCTGCTGCTCGTGGACATTCAGCGCGGAGGTCACTTTGTTGATGCTCGCCACCAGGTCTGACAGGTCGTGCGGCACCGTGCCGCTCGTGGCCTGGTTGAGAACGGCGGCGCCACGCAGCGAGGCAGGCCCGAGCTGGTAGGCCTTGTTGAGCGCCTGCGCCCCGTTCAGGCCGTGAAGTTCGGGGTCCTGTTCAGCGTTTTCCGCGGCGTCCGGCTTGCGCGTGAGGCCGTCCCCGTAGCCGATCAGGAAGTTCTGCAGATTTGCGCGCGTTTCCGTGTTCAGCGCGTCCAGCACCTGGTCGAGCTGGACCGGGTCTGATGTCTGCGTGATCGGCAGCGTCGCGCCCGAGGACAGCACCTTGGCGGATGGGCTGCCCGGTTGCAGTTCGACGAACCAGTTGCCTTCCAGGAACGTACGCGGACGGATCTTCACGGTCGCATCGGAGTGGAGCGGCAGGCCCTGGGATTCGATTTCCATCGTGACCAGCCCAGCATCCCCCTCACGGCTGATCCCGCTGATCTTGCCGACATCAACGCCGGCGATGCGCACAGGCGAGGACTTGCGGACGTTGACGGCCGTGGAGAAGACGGCCTTCAGACGGAAGCCGTGTTTGAACGGGATGTGTTTGGTGAAGCCGAAGTAGGCGGCGAGCACCACGAGCACGATCACGATGACCCCGAAGCGCGTGGGGTTGGATCGCCCCAGATCTTTGACCGGTGTCCGGTCGTAGCGGCGCCACCAGCTCGGGGCCTTCATCCGCTCTTCCCCTTCTTGGTCGTCTTCTTGGCGGGCGCCAGGCCGAGTTCCTTGAGCGTCGAGCTCGGATACTTTTCACCGAACAGGTTCTGTTCGCGGCTTGTGATTTCGTGGGTGGTCCCGGTGGCGCCAGGCACGTTGCCGATCACCGCTTTGCCTGCGATGTAGTTCTCGTTGGCCGCTTCGCAGTTCTGCGGAGGCTGTCCGGGACCGGTGACGTTCGGGTAGGGGTTCACGTGGACGTGGTTGTTGTCGATGATCGCCGTGCTCTTGAATGGATGTTCGACCGACGGCCCATTGGCGGGCGCCGAGGACGGGAAGCCCTCGTTGTTGGGCCCGGTCGGGGACAGCACAAGGCTTGCCCGGGAGAGCGTTCCGAGCCCGATGTTCTCGGAGGTCAGGCTCGCCAGGTTGCGGAATGCCAGCGTGAAGTAGTTGCAGTTGGCCTGCATGGGGGCCAGCCCGGCGAGCACCGGGTTGGCGAGCCCAAGCGTCTGGGTGAAGTCTTCCAGGGCGACGGGGACGATCGGATTTTCGGCGAACGCCTGCAGCGCCTGGGCCGAAGAGGCGAGCTCGGAGTTGAGCGCCGTCGCGGCGTTCAGATTGACGGCGCCCACCGTAACTGCGTGGCCGAGCGGCGGCGCCACCGAGATGAGCAGGCTCGCGCTGGGGCGCAGCAGGTGCATGAACTCGGTGCTGTTTTCCGTGAACTTCGCCTCGTAGGGGAGCGAGTGGATGGCCTGTTCGAGCGATGGCGGTCCGAGCACGGTCGCGCGTTCGAGCGACGGGGCGACGCTCGCCCAGGCCGAGAAGAATTTGTCGAGCTCGACATACAGAGCGGCCTGCTGGGTGGTCACCGGGGCGGCCTGGGAGGAGACTCGGTCGAGCGCGACCCACAGCTCGTGCAGGCCGGTCGCGGGAGCTGCCAGGTTGCGGAAGACGGGGATCGCATTGGTCAGCAGCGGGCGAAGGGTCGCGATCGTGTTGTTCAGGCCCAGCCCGCGTCCGGCGAGACCATCGCCGAAGTTGTTCAGCTGCACCTGGTTGGCCGTCCGGGTCTTCGCGTCGAACATGTTGAAGAGATCTTCGATGTTGACCGGTTCGCGAACCTGGCTGAGCGGGATCGTGCCGCCCGGCTTGATCGTCCGAGGCGAGTGGCCCTTTTCCAGCTGCAGGTACTTCTCGCCGATCGAGGACAGCGACTGAACGCTTGCGGTGGTGTCCACGGGCAGCGATTCGATTTTCTTTTCCAGCTTCAGTTCCGCGACCGCGGTCACCTGTCCGGTGGAGGGGCTCTGATGAGCCGACAGCCGCTTGACGATCCCCACGCGCGAGCCGCCGACACGCACGACGTTCGATGACTGCAGCCCCGAGGTCTGGGGCAGGACCACCTTGATGTCGTAGGTCGGGACGAACGGCAGTCCGTTGTTCGCGTTGTAGGAGAGGTATACGGCCACGACCACGATCAGCGTCGTGATGGCGCCGATCAGGAGGGGGCTGCTGGCCAGAGAACCGCCGCGGCGCCTGTTCATCTAGGGCACCTCCGTGGGGTCGCAGCTCAACAGTTCTCCGTCGGTGAAGGGCGAGGATCCGTCGGCGGCGGGCTGGGTGGCGGCGCCCGGGCAGCGGCGCAGCTGGCCGGTCTTCAAGCCTTCCAGCGCCTGCCCGGCGTTGGCCGCCGGGGTCAGGTTGTTGTTCGCACCGAGCTTGAAGTCGGGGAAGGTGGGGCTGATGCGGACGTAATGGCCGTTGGCGTCGTAGTAGGCGGTCGCCTGGCCGAACGTGCGCAGCGTGCCCTCGAGGTCCGGCGTGTAGGGACCGAAGACAGCGGTGATGGGAGCGGATTCGCGCAACGCGGTGACCGTGCTCGGCGAGGACGTCGACAGCGCCTTGGCGAGCGAGGGCAGCACGTTGGCCCAGTCGGTGAGGTCGTTGTTGGGTCCGGGCTTGCTGAACGCCTGACTGAAGTTGTGGACCGGCGTCGTGGCCGCGAGCACCAGAGAGCGCAGGGCGGGGAAGAACTTCTCCAGCGGCTTGGTCGTCGGCTTGGAGGCGTTGACGAGCTGTGTGAGCGCCGCGAACGTCGACGGTACCTGGAGGAACGCGCGGGTGCCCGAGCGCAGGGTCACGGGCAGCTCGCGCAGCCCCTGGGCGAGGGCCGCCTGGTGTGATCCGATCGCCTGGAAGGTCGTGTCGGCGTTGCCGATCAGATCCGTGAGCTGTGCCGAGCGCGCGCCGATCGTGGTCACCGCCTTGGCGGTTTCAACGAGGAAGCTCGTGAACACCGGCTGATCGCTGATGAGCTCCGTGAAGAGGTGGTCGGTCGCCGACAGCGCGGCGGGGGTGTATTCGATCGAGGTGCCGGCCGCCTGGGCTGACCCCGCGTACTGTTCGGCGAACCCCTTGATCACCTGCTGCAGGCCGACTCGCGTCTTCGGGTTCAGCGTGTCGAACAGCTGGTCGAGATCGACCACTTCACGCGTCGCCGAGGCGGGCAGAGTGGAGCCGGGCGCCAGCGCCGGAGCGCTGTTGGGACCCGGTGTCAGGGCGATATAGCGGTTGGCCACGGTCGCCAGCGAGGGCACCCTGACCTGGGCCACGGTGCCCTGGTGAAGCGGCGTCAGCGAGGAGTCGACGTGGATCGTGATCCTCGCCTTGTAGTCGTAGGTCAGCGCGATGCCCGTGACGCTGCCCACGGGCACGCCGCCCACCTGCACCTCATCGCCCCGCACGAGCTGGCCGGCTTCGCCGAAGATCAGCTGGTAGTTGGCGCCACCACCACCGGCGAACAGCAGGTAGGCGACGATCAGCACCACGAGGCCCAGCGCGCTGACGGCGATCACGCGTCCCGCGCGAGGGGGCAGCGGGCCGGAGCGGCGTGGCGGCGGCAAGGGCCTCGCCCCGGGCGGAGGCGTGGGCGCCGGAGGGCTCGGGGGGCTAACCGTTGCCATTCGCTGCCCCCCCGCTCGCGCCCTGGGGGCCGGGCTTGTCGGGTATCGCCGCGGACGATGGCCCGCTCGCCACCGTCGGGTCGGGAATCTCGCCAAGACGCGCGATCAACCTCGCCCACTCGCCGGCGCTCAGCGCCGAGCCGAACGCGCCGGCGGAGTGCGCGAGGCTCCCGTCCAGCGGACTGAAGCTGACGGCGATGTCCGTGGCGTGCGGCTTGGTGAACGCGTTCGCCGAACCCGGGTAGCTCATCTGGCTGACGATCCGCTCCGGCTTTGCGACGCCCTGCATCGTGAGCAGCTTGCGAACGGTGATGTCGGCGACCGAGCCGGGTCCCTCGTGCCCGGCGATGGGAACGCCGTTGACGGCCGTAATGTCGAACGCGTCCTCGCCCGTGTTGGCGCGCACGTTGCCCGCCGCCGCCGCAGTGGTCGATCCGGCCTTGCAGCGCAGCCCGGACGCGGTCGGTTTCAACCCGGATACCGACAGGAACTCGAGCGTGGCGAGCACGCGCTTGTCGACGCCGCCGGTCTCGATGTCCTGCCGCGCGCATCTGGCCAGGTGGATGCCGGCGTCGTGCAGCACCTGCGGCTCGAGCTGGAGCTTTGACTCGAGCAGCACCTGCCCGACCGTGGGGGAGGTCGCGAGGAACGGGTTCTCGCCCTTGGCCCTGAAGATCGACGTGTTTTCAAGCGCCACCCAGCCATCGAGGATCGGCTTGGGGTCGATCAGCGGCGCCTGTACGCCGGCCGGGCGTATCTCGAAGAGCACGTGCGGGCCGCCCGCCTGGTTGCTCGCGTCGCCCCCCACGTGCCCCAGCACGGTTCCGGCGATCACCTCTGAGCCGACGCGCAGCGGGTGCAGATAGACGTCGTTCGGTCCTTCCCGGAAGACCCGCACCGTCGGCTTGGGCGCCTGCGGCTGGGCCGGCGGCGCCGATCGGCCGGCCGTCGCCGGGGGAAGGGCCGGAGCCGCTTCGAGCCCCGCCGCGGCGCCGAGCGCGAGGCCCGACACGGTGCCGCCTTCGGACACCGGCGAGCGCGGCTGCGCGCCGGCCGTGGCGGGGCCGCTCGGTGCCGGTTCGGCCGCCTGCGCGATGCGGGGGCTGACGCTCGTGTGAGCGTGCGGCACGAGCACGGGATACAGCGCCGCCACCTTGCCGAGCTGCGCATAGATGTAGGTGTTTCCGTAGGCGTCTCGCAGCGACACGAACCGCCCGAGCGTGGGCGAGTCGCCGACCTGTGAGATTTCGCCGTCCTGCACCGCGATCACCGGCGCGCCCGCCTGCGAGTAGATCGTCGTGCCCACGAGGGTCTTCGGCGGGCCCGATCCGCTCGCCGGCGCCGACGCGAAGCCGTCGCTGAAGTGCGCCGCGGCATGGACCGGGAAGCGCGCTTCGGTGAGCCCGGTGATCGCACCGAGCAGGCCGGGCGGCGTGCCGCCGAGCAGCTGGGCGCGCAGCATCACCGAGCCCACATATGCCTGCGAGTGGTTGTAGGAGTAGACGGCAGCCCTGACGTTCGTCGAGCCGCCGGCCGCCCGCAGGTACCTGGCCGCGGCGAAGATCGCATCCGCCGGGTTGTACGGGTCCTTGAAGCCGTCGCCGTTGGCGTCCACTCCGTACTGCGCCCACTCCGCCGGCAGGAATTGCATCCATCCCTCCGCGCCGGCGCTCGAGACGCTGAGATCACGGCCGTAGTCGGTCTCCACCTCGTTGATGGCCGCAAGCACCTGCCAGGGGATCCCGTAGGCCGTCCCTGCGGCCTGATAGATCGGCAGCAGGAACGGTGGGATGCGGAAGCTTTCGATGAAGAAGCCGGGCACGCCCGCGATCGAGGATTCAAGCCCGAACGGCAGGGACGGCGTGAGCGTCGACGGCGAGGGCGCATGGTGCCCGGCGACCGCACCCGCCGGGGAGGAGCCCCCGGTCCCCTGGCCCTGGCCGCTCCCGGTCGCGCCCTTCGAGCTCGCGCGTCGCGGGCTGCCGGGCGTGGTGCCCTGCGAGCGTTGCGCGCCGATCTGCGGCGTAGCCACGCCTTCCGGCGAGGTAGGGCTCGCCGGCGCGGGCGCAGGGAGCGCTTCGCCGGCGGGGGCCGCGGGCGAGGTCGTCGAGGCTCCCGGTGGCGGTGAGGGAGTTGATGTCGTCGTTTCGGCCGGCGGCGTCGTCGTCGTGGTGGTGGCGCTCTTTTCGCCGGCGAGGCTCATCGCGGGGACGGCCAGAACGAGCACCACCCCACTCGCGAGCGACCAACGCAGGAGCCGGAGGCGGTGGGCCGCGCGCATCGCTCAGTTCCCCAGGAGGTAGTTGAGCAGCATGCCGCCGGCGCCGGCTTCTGCCGCGGGGGTGTAGTAGGTGGTGCCGGCGCTCGCGCCGCCGACGGGCTGCGCCGGTGCGCTCGAGCCGTTGGCGGGGGCAGCGCCGGAGAGCGCGCCGGCCGCCGGCGCCGAGCCCGGGTAGGACGCGAGCGCCTGGGCCGGCGTGGCGCCTTTGAGGACCGCCAGCGTCCGCTCCATGACGAGGCTGGTCGTGCTCGGATTCGAGACCGCGCTCGTCTTGGCCGTCGAAGCCGACGAGGCGGACGAGGCCGTCGTCGTGGACAGTTTGGCGTTGCACGCGGACGCCGGAGCGATCGCGTAGGTCAGACAGGCGGTGCCCAGCCCCTCGGTGCGCAGGAAGTGGCCGAGAGCGTCGTAGCCGTTGGCGGATCCCGCGCCCAGGAACAGGAAGTCCATGATGCGCTCGAGTCCGCCCGTGGAGCGCAGGCTTCCGGCCAGCGAATTGAGGTTGCCCGCGAAGGGCTTCGCCGCGCCGCCGAGCGAGCTCAGCTGTTTGAGCAGCGGCTGCACAGCCACGAGCGCCGGCCCAGACTGCTTGGCGGTGCTGCCGAGGCTCGTGAAGAAGGTTTCAGAGCTCTTGGAGAAGGCCGGCAGGTGGGTGAAGGTCTGGTTGATCGCCGGAGCGGCGATGCCCAGGTTCTTGAACACCGGCGTCGTCTGGTCGGCGAACGCCGCTAGGCGTTCCATCGCGGGTCCGAGCTGGCGCAGGAACGGCGGGAACAGGATCAGGTTGCGTTCGAGCGCGCTGAGGTGCCGCGCACTTGCCTGGGCGACCGTGTTGCTCTGCACGAAGTAGTCGGCGAACTGCTTGCGCACGGCCGCGAGCGGCGCCAGCGCTTTGTCGGAATCCACCGCCAGTTTGGCGAGCACGCGGTTCTCGCCGGCGAGGATCGCGAGCACCTTGTCTAGTTCCTGCAGCGCGGGATTGGCGCGGCGGATGACCACGTTCAGGTCGCTGCCGCGGCCGGCCAAACCGACGCCCAGTTCGTTGAGGATGATCGTCAGACGCTGGCGCTCGGGCAGGCGCGTGATGTCGTTGAGCAGGTCCGGGTCGACCGGGCTGTGGGTGTTCTGCACCGGCAGCAGCTTCTCGCCGGCCCCTTCCCCGAAGCGGATCGTCCGCAGTGGCGGCGGCAGCGGCGTGCCTTCCACGCGCGGTTGGGTGGGCAGGCAGTCGACGAACTTCTCTCCGAGCAGGGCCTGGGGACGGATCGTGCAGGTGGCGTCGGCGCGAAAGTCCTGGAAGCCGGGGGTTTCGATGTGCAACACGACCGCCGCCTGGTTCTGCGGGGTCGGGGTAACCGACCCCACGGTCCCGACCTTGACACCGTCGATCTTGACGTTCTCGCCGGGGATGATGTTGGCGGCGTCGTCAAAGATCGCGCGCACGGTGTAGCCGCCGCCGCCACCGCCGGCCGAGATAGCGAGCAGCACGGCCACCGCGAGCGCGGCCGCGCAGGCGCACACGGCGACTCGGACCGCACCACTCCTCCACCCGACAGACTTCTGCCTCAACCCGATCCTTCCTCTACCTCAACGTATCCAACATGCCGACGGCCCCATCCGTTTCGATGGGGCCGCCGCCCTACTTGCTGGTCGTCGAGTTTACGCTCCCAACGGGATGCGTACGCTGCTCGCGTTTACTTCCTCGGGCAAGGCGCCTTGTAGTGGGAGACGACCGTAGCCGGGGAGAGACCGCCGAGACCCGCGAAGAAGAGTTCCGAGGTCAGCGGGAAGCCGCCTTTGGGGCACTTCTTCGGAACGGTGCCGTAGTAGACGGTCGTTTTGCCTTTCTTGTAAGCCGAGCCGGCCGTCACGTTGATCGTCTCCACCGAGGCGTCGGGCGCTCCGGGGACCGTTTCGACGAGCGGAACGGTCGTGTCGATCGACGGGCTGGTTCCGTAGACGATGTGGCTCGCAGAGATGAATTCAAGCGAGACGGGCGTGGTGCCCTGGGTGTAGAACTGCAACGCCCCGCCCGGTGCGAAGAATCCCTGAACGGAGGTGGCCTCTTCGACGCGTTCGGTTCCGAACGAGACGACGCCCGTCGCTTTGCCCGCAATCGTGAACTTCGACTTGCTCGGGCAGGCGCTCGGCCCGGTGTTTTTGAGCGCCGTCGGGTTGCAGGTCGCGAACCCCTGCGGGTGAAGCTTCGTGCCGGCGGGCTCAACCACGTTGACGCCGATCAGCGGAGCGGCGAAACCGCCGTATTCGTTTCCTTTGATGGTCCATTCGACCTGCTCGGCGGCGCCTGCACCGAGGATGTTGCCGGTGTGCGGAAATCCCGGGATGGGAACGGCCTTGGCTTTGAACGTCACGACCGGGGCCGCCGATGCGGCGGCCGGAAGGCCCAGGACGGCAAGGCCGAGCAAGGCCAGACAGGTGGATGCTCTGCGCATCAGAATTTTCTCCTCTGCTTGATGGACAGGTCCGCCTCGATCCGGGTAGCTCCGGAACCATGCTCGGCCCGGCGATATCGAGATCCCCGGCATTGACCGGGGAACAGTGGCGACTCTGGGTCGCCACCATATACCGTCGCGACGGATTATTTCAAGTTAGTAACCCGCGGCTGAGCGACAAGTTGCTGAGGAGTTTCCCAGCGACCTACGGCGGAGGATCGGCGCCGGCCGACGATAGCTCGAGCTCGTCACCGGCGAAGCGCACGTCGACCGGCTCGAGGATCACCTGGCGGGGCCCCTCCTCCACCTGCCCGGCCAGGAGCGCGCTCAGCCCGAGGCCCTGCGCAATCTCAAGGACCGCCTCCGCGTCGCCCTTCGCGCAGTACACCGCATAGCCCGATCCCATGTTGAAGGTCGAGTAGGCGGCGTGAGCGTCCAACTCGGCCTCGGCCACGAGAAAGCGCAGCACCTCGGGCACCTCGGGCAGTCTCTCGATGCGGTAGGTGAGCGGCTTGACGGGACGCATGAGCTTGAGCAGCCCGTGCCCGGTCACGTGGCTCAGGTAGGTCACCGAGAGTCCCGCCCCTAACAGCTCGGCGACCAGCGGCACGTACATGACCGAGGGCTCCAACAGTGCCTCCCCCAGGCTCGCGCCGCCCGGCAACCTCGTCGCATAGCCGTCCGGCAGTCGGCCCGCGAGCAGCCGGGCCAGCGAGGCGCCGTTGGCGTGCAGCCCGCTTGAGCTGACGAGCACGATCTCATCCCCCGCTGAAAGCTCCGCCCCGAGGATCGGCGAGTGGCCCTCGGGCACCACGCCGACCGCTGCGCCCGCGAGCTCGATGTCACGCTCGTCGAGCAGTCCGGGCAGCGACGGAGACTCACCGCCTCCCCATGTGCAGCCCGCGTCCGCGCACGCCCTGCGCCAGCCCTCCAACAGCGCCGCGGAGCGCTCGGACTGCCGGTACCACTCTGAGGCCCCAGTCGCGAAGTAGGCGTTGACGACCAGCGGCAGCGCGCCCACGCAGCAGAGGTCATTGACGATCGCGGCGACGGTGTCGTAGGCCACCTCGCCGAAGCGGTTGATCCCCTGGTGTTCGAGAACCTGTCGGGCCACGATCGACTTCGTGCCGAGCCCCTCCACCACGAAAGCGAACGCGCGCCCGTCGAGCTCGAACACGAACGCCGACTCCCCCCGAGATGAGTCGAGCGCACGCGCGCCCGTCGCCGCCAGCTGCGGAGAGGTGGACAGGGCCTTTGCCATCGCCATGCGCTTGGCCGCGTCGAGCGCGTCGTAATCCACGCCGGCCGCTCGGTAGCTGGCTGCGCCCGGGCCCTCCGTCATGCCGGGCAGACTACGTCGTTGAGTGCCGCCGTGCGCCCCGCGCCGGGCCGGACTCGATATACACGTCGAACCCCGCCCGACAAAGGAGACCCGATGGACTTCCAGCCAAGTCAGCGCTGCTCTGAGTTCAAGGAGCGCCTCACCGCGTTCATGGACGAGCACGTCTACCCCGCCGAGGAGGTCTACGAGCGCCAGCTGCGCGACTCCGGCGACCCCCACCACCAGCCGGCGATCATGGAGGAACTCAAGACTCGCGCACGCGAGGCCGGGCTGTGGAACATGTTCCTCCCCGACGCCTCCCTCGGGGCGGGCCTGTCCAACAGCGACTACGCGCCGCTGGCCGAGATCCTCGGACGCTCGTTCATCGCCTCGGAGGCCTGCAACTGCTCAGCCCCGGACACCGGCAACATGGAGGTGCTCTACCAGTTCGCCACCCCCGAGCAGAAGGATCGCTGGCTGACGCCGCTGCTCGAGGGCGAGATCCGCTCGGCGTTCGCGATGACCGAGCCCGAGGTCGCCTCCTCGGACGCGACCAACATCGCGCTGCGCATCGAGCGCGACGGCGATGACTACGTGCTCAACGGCCGCAAGTGGTGGACCTCGAACGCCATGCATCCCCACTGCCGGATCATGATCGTGATGGGCAAGACCCTCACCGAGGGTCCCCGCCACCGCCAGCAGAGCCAGATCCTTGTGCCGATCGACACGCCCGGCGTGAGGATCGTGCGTGAACTGCCCGTGTTCGGCTACCAGGACCAGGAGGGCCATGCCGAAGTCGACTTCTCCGACGTGCGCGTGCCCGCCTCCAACCTGATCGCGGGAGAGGGCGATGGCTTCATGATCGCCCAGGCCCGCCTCGGGCCGGGACGGATCCACCACTGCATGCGCGCGTTGGGGGCCGCTGAGCGCGGGCTCGAGGCGATGTGCGCCCGCGCGGTCTCCCGCGTCACCTTCGGGCAGCCGCTCGCCACGCGAAGCAACATCCAGGACTGGATCGCCGAGTCGCGCATCGAAATCGAGATGGCGCGTCTGCTCACGCTGAAGGCGGCGTGGTTGATGGACACCGTCGGCAACCGACTCGCGCGTACGGAGATCGCGGCGATCAAGGTGGCCGCGCCCAACGTCGCGCTGAAGGTGATCGACCGCGCGATCCAGGTCCATGGGGGCGGCGGGGTCTCCGATGACTTTCACCTTGCCTCGAGCTACGCCCACCTGCGCACACTGCGCCTCGCCGACGGCCCCGACGAGGTGCACAAGCTGTCGATCGCCCGTCGCGAGCTCGCGCCCTACATGCCGCGCGAGGAGTCCTAGCTGGAGCGTTGCGGATCGTCGTCAGAGGCAGGCGTAGAGGGCCGCGATGAGACCCCGGTTTCGGGGATTCTGCCAACGCGGGCCCTCGCCCTGGTTGGGCGTGTAGGCGAACCCAAGCGCCTCGTCCGGATCCGCGAAGCCGAGCGAGCCGCCGGCGCCGAAATGGCCGAAGCTCCTGTCGTTGGGGCCGAGCGGCCGCTCGGGCTGGGTGAGCTGGAAGCCGAGACCGAAGCGCGAGGGACGATTCAGCACGGCGTCGGGACCGCACGACGCCTCGCGTGCGGCGAGCTCGACGGTCTCGTCTTTGAGCAGGCGGATGCCGTCGAGCGACCCCCCGGCCGCGAGGGCGCAGTAGATCCGCGCGACAGCGCGAGCGGTCGCGTGTGCGTTGGTCGAGGGCATTTCAGCCTCACGCCATGCCGTTTCGTTGACCGTGCCGAGGCCCGATACGCCGGGTGGGTTCATGTAGGCGCGCTGCACGAGCAGCGACGTGCCGGGGCCGGGGAACTCCGAGGGCACTTCAGGAAGCAGGAAGTCCGCCACCCGTCGACGCTGCCCGGCGGCAACGCCGAAGTGGAAGTCGGCGCCCAGCGGGCCCGAGATCGTGCGCCGCAGAAACACGCCGATCGGCTCACCGCTGACCCGGCGCACGAGCTCTCCGACGAGGAAGCCGTAGGTGTTGACGTGGTAGCCGTGTCTGCTTCCGGGCTCCCACCACGGCTCCTGCGCGGCAAGCGCGGATGTCATGAGCCCCCAGTCGTACATGCTCAGGCGCGGGAGCAGGCGGCGGATCGCCGGCAGGCCGGCGCGATGGGCCAGCAGCATGCGCACCGTCACGTCCGCCTTGCCGGCCGCGGCAAACTCACTCCAGTAGGTGGCCACCGGGGCATCGAGATCGACCTCCCCGCGCTCGACGAGCATCAGCAGGCACAGCGCGGCCATCGGCTTGCCCACCGAGAACACGTTCACGAGCGTGTCGCGGCGCCACGCTCGCGTGCGCGCTCGGTCGGTCCATCCCGCCCACAGATCGACGACCGGCCTGCCTTCGAGCGTCACGGCCACCGCCGCGCCCACCTCGCCGTGCTCGGCGAAGTTCCCGGCCAGCGCGCTCCGCAGCCCGGCAAAGCGGGGGTCGCAGCGACCGCCTATCCGCGGAGCCTCGCTGCGCGCCCCGCTGGTAGCGATCTCGGACGTCATGGCGCTGAGGATCGCAAAGCGCGCAGCCGCCGGCCCGCCTGACCACGCCTGGAAACGGCCCCACGAGGGTCTGAGATCATCCACCGGTGACGTTGCTTCTGGCAAAGCTGCTGCTGGCCCCGCTGTTGGTGATCGGCGCTTCGCTGGCCGGTCGCCGCTGGGGCCCGAGGGTCTCGGGCCTCCTCGTCGCCCTGCCCCTGGTGGCCGGGCCGATCCTGTTCATCGCGAGCGCTGAACACGGGGTTAGGTTCGGCGCGCATGCGGCCAGCGCCTCGCTGCTGGGCCTGGCGGCGCTCGCCGCGTTCGTGGTCGTCGTCGTGAAGACATCGCACTCACGTGCATGGTTGAGGGTTCTGGCCGCGGGATGGGTCGTGTACCTGACGGTGGCACTTGCCTTCTCCGCCGTGACCCCAGCGCCGGCGATCGGGCTGACGATCGCCTCGAGCGCATTTCTGCTGGCTGGGCTGCTCACGCGCAGTCAGAGGCCCGCCCTTCACACGCGGGGGAGCGCGGTGTTGCCCAAATGGGACATCCCCGCGCGGGCGGCCGCAACCGCCATCCTGGTCCTCGCGGTGACAGGGCTGTCGAGGGCTCTTGGTCCCTCGGTAACCGGGGTCCTTGCTCCGTTCCCGGTCTCGACGAGCGTGTTGGCGGGATTCGTGCTGGTCCAGCACGGTCCCAGGCAGGTGGGTGAGCTCCTGCGCGGCTTCCTGCGCGGCGCCCTCGGGTTCGCCATGTTCTGCTTCCTCGTGGCTGTGCTCGTCGTGCCTCTGGGAGCGCCGGCGGCCTTTGCGATCGGGCTCCTCGGCGCCGTGCTCGTCCAGCTCGTCGCTCACCTCACCGTCCGGCCCGCACTGGCCACGGTGAACGCGCCGGAGTAGGTGGCGTGGCGATGAGCGAGTTCACAGGCCGCACCGATGAGCTATCCAGGTATGTTTTGGTGGCGGAGGCGAACTAGCGGAGGAGGATTGTCATGAGCACGAGCGACATCGACGGGCTGCTGCAGGGCGCTGTTGACGGTCGGGTCATCCCGGGAGTCGTCGCGCTCACCGGTGACCGCGACGGAGCCCAGTACGAGGGCGCGTTCGGACTGCTGAACATCGACGGCGGGGCTGCCGTTGAGGCCGACACGATGTTCGCGATCATGTCGATGACGAAGGCCTTCGTCAGCGTCGCCGCGCTGCAGCTCATCGAGCAGGGCTCGCTCGAGCTCTCGCAGCCGGTCGCCGACATCCTGCCCGCGTTCGCCGATCTGCAGGTGCTTGAGGGCTTCGATGGCGATACTCCGCGCCTGCGCGCCCCGGCGCGCCAGGCGACGATCCGCAACCTGCTCACCCACACCTCCGGTCTCGCCTACTCGTTTCTGAACCGCGACATTCTGCGCTACCGCGAAGTCACCGGTACTCCCCTGGAGACCAGCGGTCAGCTGGCGACGCTGCAGGCGCCGCTCGTCGCCGACCCGGGCACCCGCTGGGAATACGGAATCAGCACCGACTGGCTCGGCCAGGTGATCGAGGCCGTGAGCGGGAGCGACCTCGCCACCTACTGCGCAGAGCACATCTTCGAGCCGCTGGGGATGACCGACGCGACCTTCCGCCCGAGCGACGAGCAGGTTGCGCGCATGATGGCATTGCACTTCCGGGCGCCCGACGGAGGACTCGTTCAGAACTCGCTGGAGCTGCCCGAGCCCGAATTCTGGATGGGCGGCTCGGGCGCCTACGCGACCGGACCGGACTACCTGCGCTTTTTGCGCGCGCTGCTGCGCGACGGCGAGCTGGACGGCGAGCGGGTGCTACGGGCCGAGACGGTCGAGCTGGCCCTCAGCGACCACCTCGACGGGGCGCCGCTGCCGGACGGGATGGTCTCAGCGATGCCCGAGCTCTCGAACGACGTGCCCGCCTTCCCGTTCCTTCAGGGCTGGGGGCTGGGGTTCCATCTGTTCCTCGAGGATCTCCCCGCCATGCGGCGAGCCGGCTCAGCGGACTGGGGCGGCCTGTTCAACTGCTCCTACTGGATCGACCGCGCCTCTGGCGTAGTGGGGGTCTTCCTCACGCAGGTCCTGCCCTTCTACGACGCTCGGATCGTGGAGACGGCAGCCGGCTTCGAGCTCGGCGTCTACGCCGACGTAGGCGCGCTGCACTCGGCCTAGATCGCCCGGACAGGCCGCGGGGCGGGCCCGGCGGCAACTACGGCGCCAGCAGGTTGGCGCCCGCACCCGGGCGAACCTCGCGTGCACCATCGGGATAGAAGACGTCGGGCGCGAACAGGCCGAGCACGCTGCCGCCGAAGCCGCCGCCCACCAGCCGTGCGCCGCTGGCGCCGGCTTCGCGCAACCGTTCCACGGCGACCTCGACCGCAGGGGTGGAGACCTCATAGTTATCTCGCAGGCTTACGTGCGAGGCGTCGAGCAGCGCACCGACAGCCATGAGATCGTCAGCGCGCAATGCCGCGACGGCGAGGCGCACCCGCTCGTTTTCCCCGCGCACGTGACCCGCGCGCCGGCGCAGTGGTTCGGGCAGCCGCTCGGTCGCCTCGGCGCCAGCCTGGCGCAGCGACTCCACGCCCATCAGCCGGCAGGCCTCGGCGCATTCGGCGCGCCGCTCGTTGTAGCCGGAGCTCGCGTGGACGTGGCGCTCGCCGGAGTCGAGCAGCACCAGCCGCCAGCCGTCGAGTCGCAGCGGCACGGAATCGATCTGAAGCGTGCTGAAGTCGATGCAGAGGGCGCTGTCGGGAGCTCCGTAGAGCGATGCCAGCTGGTCGAGCAGGCCCGTATGAGCGCCCACCCAATCGTTCTCGACGCGCTGGCAGAGCCTGGCGATGTCGGTCCGCTCCACAACCCTGGCCTCGCCGGGCAGAGCGCGCGATCCGAGGTCGGCCAGGGCCAGGCACAGCGCGACCTCGAGCGCGGCCGAGGATGACAGCCCGGCCCCAAACGGCAGCCCGCCGCTGATCTGAAGGCGCGCGCCGACGAGCGGGAATCCATCGCGCGACAGCTCGGCGACCACGCCGCGCACGAACGCGCGCCAGCCGTCGGCACCCGGTGGGTGGGCGAGCGCGAACTCGTCGCTCTCCCCGAGGTCGGATGCATGCGCCTCGATCCGAGCCTCGCCGCCCGAGGCCGCGCCGTAGGCCTCCGCGAGCACCGTCACGCCCTCATCGATCGCGAACGGCAGCGCGAGGCCCTGGTTGTAGTCGGTGTGCTCGCCGATCAGGTTGACGCGACCGGGAGCAAAGGCGCAGCTGCGCTCACGCGGCACGGACGATCGCCTCGCGCAGCGCGACGGCCGACTCCTCGGGCAGTGTGTCGGATATGAACGTGCCCGCTCCCTGCTCTGATCCAGCGAGGTACTTGAGCTTCTCGGCTGTGCGCAACGGCGGATAGAACTCGACGTGGAGGTGCCCGTGAGCGGCCCCGCCGGCGGAGCGAGCGGAAGCGCCCGTCGGCGCCTGGTGCATGGCCATCACATAAGGGAAAGGCCGGTCGAACAACGCGTCATATCCGCGCACGAGCTTCTGCAGCGCTGCGGCGAGCAGTCGCAGCTCCTCCGGCTCGCAGTCCAGCAGGCTCGGCCGATGCTCGCGCATCGTCACGTGCACTTCGTAGGCCCAGCGCGCCGCATACGGCACGTAGGCGACGGCGGCCTCGTTCTCGAACAGGATCCGCCTGCCGTCCTCGAGCTCTCCCTTCATCAGCAGGCACGGTGCGCACCCCCCCATGCGCTCGTCCGCGGCGAGCTCGAGCGCGGGCACAGGAGGCAGGAACGGGTAGCCGTAGATCTGCCCGTGCGGATGATGCAGCGTCACGCCGACCTCGACGCCGCAGTTCTCGAATATGAACACATAGTCGATGTCCTCACGCGCCCCCAGCTCGGAGTAGCGGTGACGCAGAACCCACATCAGGGCCTCCGCGCGCTCCGGCGCGAGCGTCGCGAAGGAGCCGTCGTGGCTGGGGGTGTAGACGACGACCTCCGCCGCCCCGAGCGGTGCCTCGAACGCCGGGAAGCGGTTGTCGAAGACCGCGATCTCGAAGCTGGGAAACGGGATCTCGCCCAGCTCCCTGCCGGGGATGGCGGGGTCCAGCGGGCAGTGGTCGCGCGAGGGCAGGAACGTGCGCTCCTGGCGGTGGATCGCATACACAACCTCCTCGCCGCGCAGCTCCTCGAAGCGCAGCTCACTCATGCCGGCTCGCGTGCGGACGTGTGGGTGTAGAGCAGCAGCGCGCGGCCATCGTCTTTGACGTGTCGCGCGATCGCGATGGGCCCGTAGCGCTCGCCCGGCGACGGATCGACTGGTTGGGACTGCTCGCCCGAGCCGGTCCCGGGACCGGGCTCGAATCCTGGCGAGGGTGGCGGCGCCGGCACTGGGGTCATCTGCGGAGGGTATACCCACCTGCCCGCACGCATATAGGCCGAATCGACTGGCTCGTGCAGCGTTCTCCGGGTCCCGGGGGAGCCCGCTCGGCGTCGTGAACTCTCGCTATTTGCGGGCGAGAGAACCGCTGATTGACGTGCCGGATGGCGGGAAGGTAGTGTCTGACGTTGCAAGGAGAGTGTCAAGCCTCTGCGGACCAGTGTTATGACTTTGTAAACCAGGCCGACAGGAGGACCGATGCCAGATACCGACCAGGCCAACGAAGCCGTAGAGGTGCTCGACTACCTCGACCGGCCGAACAAAGATCAGCCGGGCTTTGATCGACGAGCGTTTCTTCGCCGCAGCGCGCTGACCGGCGCAGGCGTGGCCGGAGTCAGCAGCCTGCTCGCCGCGTGTGGGTCGAGCGCCTCGAGCAGCGGCGGATCCTCCAGCAGCATTTTTGGGTCTCACCCGAGCTACAAGTTCGTGTTCGTCAACCACGTCACCACAAACCCGTTCTTCACACCGACGCAGTACGGCGCCGAGGACGCAGCCAAACTGCTCGGCTCCTCCTTTCAGTGGACCGGCTCGGAAAACAGCAACGTGAGCCAGATGGTCAACGCGGTGAACACCGCCGTCACCAGCGGCGCCAACGGGATCGCTGTGGCCCTGATCGACCTGCACGCCTTCAACGCACCCACCGAAGCCGCGCTGAAGGCGGGGATCCCGGTCGTCGCCTATAACGCCGACGCGCCGGGGAACGCGCGACTGGCATACATCGGCCAGGACCTGAAACTGGCCGGCGAAGAAATGGGCAAACGGATCGTCGCCGCCGTCGGCACCGGTGAAGTCGGCCTGTTCATCGCCACGCCGGGATCGGCCAACCTGCAGCCGCGCATCGAAGGCGCGGAAAAGGCGATCAAGGACTCGGGGGCAGCGATCACGACGCACTCGGTCGCAACGGGTGCTGCCGTCGCGCAGGAGCAGCCGGCGATCGAAGCCTGGTATCAGAGCCACAAAAGCGCGAAGGGCATGTACGCGGTCGACGGCGGCAGCACGGAATCGCTGGCCAAAGTCATGCAGAAACTCGGGCTCGCGAGCAAAGGCGTGCACGCCGGCGGCTTCGACCTCACCGAACAGACGCAGAAGCTGCTGAAAGAAGGCAACATCGAATTCACGATCGACCAGCAGCCCTATCTGCAGGGGTTCCTGCCGCTTCTGGAGCTGTTCCTGTGGCAGGTATCCGGGTCGCTGACCGGCCCCGCGGAAGTCGACACCGGCCTCAAGTTCCTGAACAAAGAAACGGTCGCTCCGTACGTCAACTCGAAATCCCGCTTCGAGGGAACGTCCTCCGAAGCCAAGGTGGTCCCCATCCCAGCGGGTACGGCAGCGTAAGCAATGGCGAAGGTGGCCGGAGAGCCGTCCTCGCCCGAGAAACCGACGATGCCGGGGGGTGGCTCAGCGCACGCTCGCCAGGCCACCCCGTCGGTGCCGCGCCGGCTGCTCGAGCGCGGCCTTTCGCTGCGCGAGGGCAGCATCATCGTCGTCACGATCATCGTGGCGATCTACTTCTCCGCGAACACGAGCACGTTCTTCACGAGCGCCAACTTCAAGACGCTGCTGCCGTACTTCGCGCCGCTGGCGATTCTCGGCGCGGGCGAGGTGTTCGTGATGATCCTGGGGGAGATCGACCTCTCGATCGGGGCCATGTACATGTTCGCGCCGATCGTCTTCTACAAGCTCGACACCGCCGGCCTGGGCCTGTTGGCGTCGGCGATCATCGCGCTCCTGATCTGCATGGTCGTCGGCGCCGTCAACGGCGCGTTCGTGGCGATCGCCGGAGTGAGCTCGTTCGTGACGACGCTGGGCATGCTGTTCACGTTCGAGGGGCTCAGCCTGATCCTGTCCCACGGCACACCGGTGGCGACGCCGGGAGCCCAGGTCACTCAGACGACCGTCAACGTGCACCACATCGTCAACGGCCACACCATCGTGCTCCCGGAAACAGTCAACCATGTCGGCACGTTCGCGAAAATCTTCGGCGGTGGCGTCTACTCCGAGCTGATCTGGGCTGTGGTGATCGTGGTGGTGCTGCAGGTGGTCCTGACGTTCACGCGCTGGGGCCTGTACACGGTCGCGATCGGCTCCAACAAGCTGGGCGCGGCGGAGGCGGGCGTGAAGGTCAAGCTGGTCACGATCCGGAACTTTGTGCTGTGCGCGGGCACGGCGGGCCTTGTGGGCCTGTTCGAGGCGATCCGATCGCAGACGATCCAGCCCGACCCGTCGGGGCCGAATGAACTGCTGCTGCTCGCGATCGCCGCGGCGGTCATCGGCGGCACCCTGCTGTCCGGCGGTTCGGGCACGGTCATAGGCGCCTTCATCGGCGCGCTGTTCCTGGGCATCCTCAAGGACGGGCTGATCCTGCAGGGCGTCAACGCCAACTACCTGCTGTTCTACACGGGCCTCGCGATCGTCGTCGCGATGACCGCCAACGTCTACGTCGGACGCGCACGAAGGGGGCACGGCGGCAGTGGCTGACGTGGACGCATCCGAGCCCCAGGCCGTCGCGCCGAGCAGCTCGCCGGAGGACGTGCTGCGCGTCGAGCACATCGCCAAGAGCTTCGGCCCGGTGACGGCGCTGCGGGACGTGAACCTGCACCTCAAGAAGGGCGAGGTGCTGGGCCTACTCGGCGACAACGGCGCCGGCAAGTCGACGCTGATCAAGATCATCTCCGGCTTCCAGAAGCAGGACGCGGGTCAGATGTCGCTTCACGGCGAGCCATATCAGCCGAAAAGCGTTGACGACGCCCGTGCGAAAGGCATCGACACCGTCTATCAGGACCTCGCGCTGATCGACGAACTATCGGTCTACCACAACCTGTTCCTGCGCCGCGAGCGCCTGCTGCGACCGCTACCGCTGCTCGACAACAGGAAGATGAAGCACGAAGCACGGGCGGCGCTCGACGAGATCGGCATCAACATCCCGCGCATCGATGTGTCGGTGGCGCGCCTGTCGGGCGGACAGCGCCAGGCGATCGCCGTGGCGCGCACCGTCAACGGGGAGGCGGACATCATCCTCCTGGACGAGCCGCTGGCGGCGATGGGCGCAAAAGAGGGAGCGCAGATCCTCGACCTTGTGGCGCGCCTGAAGGCCGAGGGCCGCGTCTCGATCATCATGATCCTGCACAACTACGTCCACGTCCTTGAGGCATGTGACCGCGTGAGCATGATCCAGGACGGCGTGATCGCGCTGGACAAGCCGACGGCGGAGACCTCGGTCGAGGAGCTGACCGACATCGTCGTCAACGAGTACCGCCGGGCGCGGGAAGTAACCCACGAGGAAGAGGCAGCCGCCCCGGCTGACGCCGGCAACGCATCCTGACCCACCAGGTCAGGCGTCGCTTGAGGGCGCCCAGAGGTTGATCCCGCTGTCGACGGCGTGGTGCTCGATCTCGGTGAGTTCCTCGGCGGAGAAGTCGAGGTTGCACAGCGCTGCGACGTTCTGCTCGAGCTGGCTCACGCTGCTCGCACCTATCAGCGCGGAGCTCACGCGCGGATCGCGCAGCACCCAGGCGATCGCCAACTGGGCGAGCGACTGATCTCGCTGCGCGGCGATCTCGTTGAGTGCTCGGACTCGCCCGAGGTTCTCCTCGCTGAGCAGCCCCTCATCGAACGCCTCGCCCCGTCGCACGCGCGAGTCCTCAGGCACGCCCTGCAGGTAGCGGTCGGTGAGCAGCCCCTGGCCGAGCGGCGAGAATACGATTGCACCGACCCCGTGACGGTCGAGGACCTCCAGCAGTCCCTGCTCGATCCAGCGGTTCAGCAGCGAATAGGAGGGCTGGTGAATCAATAGCGGTGTGCCGAGCCCGGTCAGGATCTCGATCGCTTCCTCGGTGCGCTGGGGCGAGTAGGAGCTGATCCCGACATACAGCGCCTTGCCCTGTCGCACGGCGCTGTCGAGCGCGCCCATCGTCTCTGCCAGCGGCGTTCTCGGATCGAAGCGGTGCGAGTAGAAGATGTCGACGTGGTCGAGCCCCATCCTGGCGAGGCTCTGGTCGAGGCTCGCCAGCAGGTACTTGCGGGAGCCGAACTCACCATAGGGACCGGGCCACTGGTCATAGCCGGCCTTCGTGGAGATGATCAGCTCGTCGCGGTAGGGGGCGAAGTCCTCCTTGAAGATGCGCCCGAAGTTGGTCTCGGCGGCGCCGTATGGCGGACCGTAGTTGTTGGCGAGATCGAAGTGGGTGATGCCGAGGTCGAAGGCGCGCCGCAGAATCGCGCGACTGCCCGCAAGCGGCCGATCGTCGCCGAAGTTCTGCCACAGGCCGAGCGAGATCGCCGGGAGCTGGATGCCGCTTCTGCCGACGCGGCGATAGGGCATCGACTCATAGCGCGCCTCATCGGGCAGATACACCGGCTCAGCGCGGGACGGATCGAAGGGCACTCCGCGATTATCGCAGCGACCCGCATCGCGTGGAGGGCAAGATGCCGGCTTCAGGCGGCGCCGGCGAACGCCGCGTCCGCGACGGCCTTGGCGGTCTCCCCATACGGCGGGGCGAAGGCCTCGATCAGGTCGCCCTCGCCGCGCACGAACACGCCGCGCAGGTTGGAGAACTCGCGGAAGCCCTCGATGCCGTGGTGTCGGCCCGAGCCGCTCTGCCCGATGCCGCCGAAGGGCAGCGAAGGCAGCGCGCCGTGGACGGCGGCGGAGTTGACGCAGGCGCCGCCCGAGGTCGTGCGGCGTAGCACCTCATCGGCGACCGCTCCGTCCTTTGCGAACACATACAGCGCCAGAGGCCGCTCACCCTCGTTGACGTGGGCGATGGCCCCGTCGAGCGTGTCGTAGGCCTTGATCGGGAGGATCGGTCCGAAGATCTCCTCCTGCATCAGCGCGAGATCGTCAGGCGGGTCGATGACGAGCGAGATCGGCAGCTGACGGGTGCTCGGGTCCGAGCCCTCCGACTCCTCAAGCGCCCGCACGTCGCAGCCGCGTGCGCGCGCGTCCTCGAGCAGCCGCTCGATCCGCTCCAGGTGGCGGCTCGAGATGATCCCGGTGCAGCCGCCCGAGGTGCAGTAACCGGGCATGGACTCGCGCACGTATGCGCTCGCCAGAGTTGCGAAGTCCTCCAGTTGCGCACGAGGCACGAGGCAGTAGTCGACCGAGATGCACATCTGCCCGTTCTTGATCGCCTTGGTCGCCAGCACTTGCTTGACCGAATCGGCGTCGATGCTGTCCTCGGTCAGGATCGCCGGGCACTTGCCGCCCAGCTCGAGCGTCACCGGCACGAGCTGCTCGGCCGCGGCCTTCGCGATCTCGCGCCCGATCGACGGGCTGCCGGTGTAGAGGAGGTGATCCCAGCGAACGCGGGTGAACGCCCGCGCAAGCTCCAGACCGCCGACGACCACATCGACTCGATCGCGCTCGAAGGTCGCGTGGACCATCTCGCGCAGGAGCTCCGCGCACGCCGGCGTGTACTCCGACGGCTTGATGACGACACGATTCCCGGCCGCAAGCATCTCGATCAGCGGGCCAACCGAGAGGTCGAACGGGAAGTTCCAGGGAACGATGTTGCCGACGACGCCCTTGGGCTGCGGCTGAACGTAGGCGTGCCCGGATCCATACAACAGCGGATCCGTGGCCCGGGTCTCAGGCGCCATCCAGCCGGCGAGCTGTTCGGCTGCATACACCGCGCGGCCGGCGGGGCCCAGCACTTCGATCAGGTCGGCCGCCACGGCCGGGTGTACACCGAAGTCACTGCTCAGCGCCTCCTGGATCTGCGTGCGGTGGCTCAGCAGCATCCCGGCAAGCGCCCCGAGCAGTCCCTGACGCTCGTCCAGCGAGGGGAATGGGTCGGCCAGGAAGGCGGCGCGGTGGCGCTCGACGATGTCCTGGAGCTCGGCGATCGCGGCGGCATCGTCGCCTTTGATCGCGATGCGGTTCTCGGTGGTCGCCATCTTCTCCTCCTCCGGCTCGTTGGGACCTCCAGACTACGCCCGTTGGCGCTCGCGCGCAGCCGCCGGCCTCAAACTGGCCAGCCAGCCAGTACTATCGAATGCAGCATTCAGAGCTGGCGATCGAAGGAGTCCTGATGGCGACGGTGCCGCGCGATATCAAGAGCCTGGAACTCACCGACTCCGAGCTGTGGCTCGACGGACCACCACACGAGGTCTTCAAGCAGATGCGCGGCGAGTGTCCTATCCACTGGACCGAGCACTTTGAACTGTTTCCCGATGACGCCGGCTTCTGGTCTGTCACGACGGCTGACGACATCCACACCGTCAGCCGCGATTGGCAGACATACTCCTCCGAACGGGGCGGCGTGCTGGCGGCCGAGGGCGGCTTCCCCCTGGAGCTCGCGCAGGCGATGTTCATCGGGATGGACCCGCCCAAGCACGACCGTCTGAAGGCGCTGTTCCAGGCGGGCTTCACGCCAAGGCGGATCGCGGCCCACGAGGACGCGATCAGGGCGATCGCCGTGAAAGTTCTGGACCGCCTGGCGGGGCAGGACACCTGCGATCTAGTCAGCGATGTCGCCCAGCCCGTGGTCTCGCGGGTGATCGGAAGCTTCATGGGAATCTCCGAGCAGGACGACGCGATGTGGGCGAAACTCATGAACTCCACGCTCGGAGCGGGCGACGCGGACCTGAACCCCGGCGGCGTCGAGGCCGCCGTGGAGAAAGACATCCCGGAAGTGTTCGAGCACTGCCGGACCCTGATCGCCGAACGCCAGGAGAACCCCACCGACGATCTGACGAGCGTGCTCGTGCACGCCGAGGTCGACGGCCAGAAGCTCGAGGAACACGAGATCGTGATGGGCTTCTTCCTGCTGATGGCGGCGGGAAACGACAGTACCAAGGCCACCTACTGCAGCGGGATGCGGGCGCTGATGGAAGACCGCGAGCAGATGCAGCTGCTGCTCGAGGACCCCTCGCTGATCCCCGCCGCCGTGGAGGAGTCGCTGCGGATGTTTCCCGCGTTCGCCCACTTCCGCCGCACGGCCACCTGCGATACCGAGCTGCACGGCCAGAAGATCCGGGAGGGAGAGAAGGTCGTGATGTGGTACGTCTCCTCCAACCGCGACGAGACACGCTACGAAGACCCAGATCGTTTCGACCTGCGGCGCGAAGCCGAGCACCAGGCCTTCGGGGCGGGCGGGCGCCACTTCTGTCTGGGGACCGCTCTGGCGCGCCTTGAGCTGAAGGTGATGATCGAGGAGACCCTCAAGCGCTTCCCCAGGATTGAGATGGCGGATCCTCCGGCCTTCGTGGAATCGCTGTTCCTGAACCAGCTGAAGACGCTGCCGGTCCGCCTTCAACCGTAGTCCGGCGTTCTCGTCCGCGCGGCGCACCGGGTCAGTCGGGGAACGCCGTCCGTGCGGCCTTCGCGCCGACGTCCGCGGTCTCCGTGAAGCCGTAGGTTCCATCGCTCAGCAGTTCGCTCGCGGCGCCGACCAGCGCCCCGAGTGCGGCGAACGCGAACCCTCCGCCCACGGAGACGCGCTTGACGCCCAGCGCGGTCAAGTCGGGTACCGTCGGAGTGCCCCGGCGGGCCAGCACGTTGACGGGTAGATCGACCGAGGCGATGAGGTCGCGGAGATCCCCGGGGCTGTCGAGCGCCGGCGCATAGAGCACGTCTGCGCCGGCCTCCTGGTAGGCCTGCAGCCGCGCGACGGTGTCGCGCAGGTCCGGGTTGCCGCGCAGATAGTTCTCCGCGCGCGCCGTCAGCACGAGATGCACTCCTCCGGCGTGCGCGGCCTCCGCGGCCGCGGCGACGCGCTCGGCGGCGGCCTCGGCGCCGTAGAGCCGGCCGTCCGCGGCGCTCCAATCCTCGACCGAGCACCCCGCCAGGCCGATCTCGAGGGCCAGGCGCACGGTTTCGGCGACACCGTCGGGGTCCTCGGCGAAGCCGTCCTCGAAGTCAGCCGAAACCGGCAGATCTGTGGCCGCCACGAGCGCCTCGGCGTGCGCGAGCGACTCCTCGCGGGTGATCCCATAGTCGAGCCGGCCAAGGGTGGCCGCGTAGCCGCTGCTGGTGGTGGCCAATGCATCGAATCCGAGTGCCGCGAGCAGCTTTGCCGACCCTACATCCCAGGCGTTGGCGAGGACGAGCGGTTGCTCCTGGCGGTGAAGCGCCATGAAGCGCGCTGCCTTGTCGGCTTGGTCGTCCATCTCGTGGGCCTCCTCATCGGCGTGGGTGTCTCGGTCAAACGCGCGAGGGCGCCGATTCGTGAGACCGCCTGACAGAAGTCATTCCGGTTCGCCTTCAACGTTTTCGCCCCTGTCGCATGCCGCCGAGTCGAGCTGTTCGGGGCTGGCACTCACGATGGTGAAGTTACTGCCGCTCGATGACGCCACAACCAGCGTTCCGCGGCATTTTTCGGACACGAGCCGGCAGATGTCGCGCCCGTGAGCGGTTGGTAGACACCTCGTGCCGGACGTCTGGTAGCTGGCGTTGATGAGTTCTTGCATCCTGGCCGGCGAAACTCCGCCGCCAGACGGGAGAACCGTCACCAGAACGACCGCGATAGCCGCGGCTATCGCGCCGGCTGCATACAGTCGCCGCCGGTCGTCGGCGAACCATGCCCAGCTGAGCAGATGGCCTCGACCGGATGCAATCGCAGACGCGCGCGACCCAGCCGGTGCCTGCTGCTGGGCCTCCCGATCCGAGCTGGCGGCCAGCTCTGCCTCGTGGGCGAGCGCTGTCCCGCGACTCACGCAAGACGGCGTGTGGCCGGCGGTGGACCCGCAGGTCGGACAGGCACCCTCCGACGGCGTGGGTCTGTCCATCGCGGGCGCAGCATATCGCGGCCCTTGGCCAGGGCACCAGCGGAGCCGGTTCCTCGGTGGGGTGACTAAGCTGCACCCTTCCTACCAGCGACGATGGGAGTGGGCAGCGATGAAGGGCGAGACGGTCGACATCAGTACCCGGGACGGCGTGGCCGACGCCTACCGCTCGCGGCCCCCGGGGCAGGACGGGAGCCACCCGGGTGTGCTGTTCATCATGGACGCCTTCGGCTTGCGCCCCCGGATCGAGGAGATGGTCGATCGCATCGCGGCACGCGGTTTCGTCGTACTCGCCCCGAACGTCCTCTATCGCGCCGGCCCCGCATCGAACATGGAGATGCCCGATCTGGAGGACCCCGCACAGCGGGATCCGTTCTTCGCGCGGCTGAGGCCTGCCATGGCGGAGCTGACGCCCGAGCGGATCGTCAGTGACGGGGCGGCCTACCTCGACTACCTCGGCGAGATCGCAAGCCCGCCGTTCGCCATCACCGGCTATTGCCTGGGTGGGCGCGTCGGCTGGCGTATCACAGCCGCCTACCCGGAGCGCGTCGCGGCGCTCGCCGCCTTCCACGCCGGGGGGCTCGTGAGCGACGACGAGGACAGCCCGCACCTGAGCGCCGGAGCGTTCTCCGCCGAGCTCTACCTCGGCCACGCCGACAACGACCAGAGCATGACCCCCGAGCACGTAGCGGCGCTCGAGCAAGCCCTCGAGGAGGCCGGGGTTCGATACCGCTCAGAGCTCTATGAGGGCGCCGCCCACGGCTACACGATGAGCGACACCGCCGCCTACGACGAGGCGGCGGCCGAGCGGCACTTCACTGAGCTGTTCGCGCTGCTCGACAGGACGATCAGCGCCTGACGGCGACCGTCCGCAAGGCTCACGCTCCGCCCGGGGCGCCCTGCCCCGGGCGGAGCGGAGGCGCCTGTCAGTTTTCGCTGATCGGGGTTGAGACTCCAGAGCCGAAGACGTTGCCCGCGATCTGGGTGCTCGCCTTGTCGATTCCGAGTGTCCAGATGCCGACCTTGACATCGAACATCCGGTTACCGCGGATGATCGTCCCGGTGATCGGGCCCGGCAGCAGTTCCGGGGGCAGCACGGCTTTGGGAGGCGCGCCGGATGCGACCAGAATCCCGGTCGTTTCGGTAGCGGCGGCGGCGGCAAAGTCGTGGTCGCCGTCGACGTTGTCGTCGATCAGGACATTGCGTTCGATCGCGTTGCCGTTCAGGTCGCCTGCGAGGTGCTGATGGACCGTCACGCCGGAGAGCCCGTTGCCGCGCGCCTCGTTGTGGCGGATCACGTTGTCATAGACGCCCGCGAATGGCGCCCCGCCGCCCAGCAGAATGCCTGCACCCTGGCCGGCCACGCCGTTGCCGTCGGAGACGTTGTCCTCGATCAGGTTGTCGAACACGCCCGCGTCGCCGGTCGGCAGACCGGTCACCGGGTTCACCGCGGCTGAGCTGTGCCCGGCGAGTGTTATCCCGCAGTCGTCGGTGTTGTCGATCGTCCGGTTATGACGAACGACGTTGCCCGACGTCGGGCCGAACTCGTCGGTCAGGAGGATGCCGCCGACGTTGTCCGCGACATAGTTGCCCTCGACCATCGAGTCGGTCACTGAGACGAGATGGATCGTCTCCCCGCAGTCCCCGGGCGCTTCGGGTGTGGAGAAGCACTGCCCCGCTTCGCTCCCGAAGCCGGTGCCGTTTTCGACAAGGGTGTTATCGGCGATCGTGATGTCGCTGACCGGCGCTCCGGCGGTCGCCGGAGTGCCGCCGATCGTGCTTGGCGCGACCGGCGGGGTGCCCACGAGAATCCCCTCAAACTTGGCCTTCTCGATCTTGAAGCCCTTGATCGTCGAGCCCGAGCCGCCGGGACCGACGATCTGCACGCCGTTGCCGAACGACGACGAGCTGGCGTCGATCACGGCGTGCAACCCGCTCAGCACGAGCGGCTTGTCGATCTGAACCCCTTCGTCATAGGTGCCGGGGCAGACGACGATGTGACTGCCTGGCGACGCGGCCGTGACAGCTTCGCCGATCGTCGCGTAGCTGGCCGCCGAGCAGGAGTTGTGCCCGTAGCCAGAGAGGATCGAACCGTTGACGAACAGGGTCGGCGGCGTCGGCGGCTTGTGCGATCGCCAGGCGGACGCTACTGCGGGCGTGAGGCAGCCCAGACCGAGGGCCGAGAGGGCAACAGCGCCACTCAGCCAAGTGAATCGAACGCGCATATTCAACACTCCTCCTTGAGTCAGTGCCCTTGGGTATCAGCGACCGGCTCGCCACCGCGAGCGGCGGCGGCAAGTCCCGTCGACGGCGGCGACGCTACCAGATGGAAGCCCTGGCCGTCTTGCGAGAGACACGGTTGAGCTCAGTTGTCAGATTGGTTGTTTGCATGAGCCTGCACGTTGAGTGCGCGGGCGGGCATGTTTCGGAGTATTCGAAGCCCTTTTCTTCCTTGAACGTGTCCCTGATCCAGTAGTTCGTGCCGTGGTCCTGCGCAACCGCGACGGCGATGCCCGGGCTAACTCGGGCGCCGCCGTGCCTGCGGTGGCAGGTATCTAGCCGGCGGGTCTACGGTGTCGTACGCGCTGAACCCTCTCGTCGCGCGGCGACCGCCGGCCGCTCATCGAGAGTGACGATTTCAAGCAACGACGGCAAACCCTCGGCAGCGACCACCGCAGCCGCGAGCTGTCGCGCGTCGACCGCCCGGAGGGTGTGCACGGCATCGCAGAGCCGCTATCTGCCGGTGCGGTCGCGGTGCTTGCAGCCCGGCCAGCAGCAGGGCCGGCGCTGGCCTTCCTCCAGCTCCTCCCGGGTGCGCCGAATGCGGCGCTCTCGCGTGGTCACCTGCTTGGCGTCCTCGACCCAGCAGATGAACTCGTTGCGGGCCAAGGGCGTGATGTCCTTCCACACATCAAGTGCCGTGGCGTTGGCGATCAGCGCCTCACGCAGGTCCGCGGGGAGTTTATGCACCACCCCACCGGGCACTCTCTGGCCGCTCACGGCTCGATCGTAGCGAGGCGCGTGTCGCTACAGTCGAGCGCGTGACGGTCCAACGCATGGACCACGTGGGCATCGTGGTCGACGACCTCGCGGCCGCGACGGCGTTCTTCGTCGAGCTCGGACTCAAGCTGCAGGGCAGCGGGGCGGTCGAGGGCGGTTGGGTGGACCGCGTGGTGGGGCTCGAGGGCGTCCGCGCCGAGATCGCGATGGTGGAGACCCCGGACGGCCACGCACGGCTCGAGCTGACGAAGTTTCACGCCCCGTCGGGCCGGGGCGGCGACCGTCATGCGCCGGCGAACGCCCTGGGCATCCGCCATGTTGCATTCGCAGTCGACGACATCGACGCCGTCGTCGCTCGCTTGCGAGCCGGCGGCGCGGAGCTCGTTGGCGAGGTGGAGCGCTACAAGGACAGCTATCGGCTCTGCTACGTCCGCGGCCCGGAGGGGATCATCGTCGAGCTGGCGGAGCAGATCGCTGAGGACCGCTGATCGCCCAGCTGCGCGTCGGCAAGGCCGACATCCAGCCGACCTGCCGGATCAGTGGCCAGGCTCTACCACGGGATCGACTAGTGTCACACCCGCAGAATCGAAATCGCGTCGGTTCAGGGTCACAACCGCCAGATCGTGCGCCAGCGCAGTCGCTGCAATGAAGCTGTCCTTAATCGGCATCGCGCGCCCGTCTGCGCGAAGCGTTGCGAGCAGCTCGGCCCAGCGCAGTCCCGTCGAGGCCACCCACGGAATGCACTGCAACCTCTCGACTCCCTCCTCGAACCAGCGCTCGAGCCCGCTTCGGCGCCGACCACGTGGAAGCAGCAGGATGCCGAAACGGATCTCACCCAGGATGACCGGGTCGACGGCGAGCTCGGGCTCATTGTGCCCAAGCCAATCGATCACACGCTGGTCGGGGGCGGGCTTGGTCGCCTCCGAGAGGACATTCGCGTCAACCAGGTAGCGCGCCAATGCAATCAGCTAAAGCGAGTCGGTTGACTCCGATTCAATCTGTACGAACCAACCGTCATCCGGACACGACCGCAGCCATTCAACCAAACCGCGGTTCGGCGGTGGCATTAGCCGGGTGAGCCGGTACTCATCAGGGCCAGTCCGGTCGACCTCGAACTCCTCCCCCGCCTTGATGCCATCCGCAGCACGGAACTCGGCAGGGAGAACGATCTGGCCCTTCGTGGAGATGGTGGTACGCATACGCACGTAAGATAGCATCTTACTGGTCCAGGTGTCGACCTGGCCTCTTTTCACCGGCTCGTGTCCGACACGCTTCAGCCACCTGCGGGAGCGGCACGGGGCGTGGCGGCCGGTCGGCGACCGCGCTTCGGCTTCGCAGCTACTTTGCGCTCTGCCGGCTGACGCTTGGCAGCAGGCGGATTTCCCTCGTCATCTGCCTGCCCCTGCTGATCGATCGCTTCCTGAACAACGGCCAGCCGGCGCACGAGATGGGCACGCACGTGCTCCAGTTGCTCGACGTCAAGCATCGTCGGGCCGGGAGCTGGGTAGGTCTCAGTAGGCGGAGGCGCCACGCCGGGATACTCGGCCTCGATTTGACCCAGCGCTCGCTCGAGCGCACTGATCTGTGTGCGCAGTAGGCGCCGACGCTCGGCGGCCTCATTGGCGGGTGCGGCGGAGGACCCCGGCGATGCGTAGATGGCGGCGGCGACCTCGCGGGGATCGATGCCGAGCTCCTGCGCCTCGCGCGCGGCGCCAGCCGCGATCATCCCTACGTCTGAGCGTCTCGACGGGGCGGGCCCGACGAAAGTGCCACTGCCATGCTGACTGTCGATCAGTCCTTCCTGATCGAGCCGCTGGTAGACGGCGCGTACGGTATTGACGTTGACGCCGGTGGCATCTGCCAGCTCCCGCAGGGCGGGGAGTCGCTGGCCCGGCTTGAATGTGCCGTCGTGGATGCGGGCGCGCAGCGCCCAGGCCAGCTGTACGCCGATCGGCACCTCGGCATCGCGATCTATCGAGGGCTCAAAGCGCTCAGGGCCGGTCGCGTTGTGCTCGTTGGACACTCTTCAACGTTAGTCGCCCCAAGGGCAGAACACCAGTGTACTGGTGGACTAGTACACTGGCACGGTGACAGGAGGCGCGCCCACGACCGCCAAGGCCGATCCCCGCGCCCTCGCCGGACGCGGCCAAGCCCTCGCCCAGCGGGCGTTCGCTCCGGGGAGACGCCTGCTGGAGGAATTCGGGGACATGATGATCCTCACGGGCAGGACGCTCTCCTCCGCGCTGCGACCTCCCTACCCTTACGGCGGCGAGTTCGTCTCACAGTTTCTGTTCACGCTTCGCCTCTGCTGGTTCCCGCTGCTGGTCTCGACCGTCGCGATCAACTACGGCGCGCCCGGGTTGCAGGCCGCCAACTTCCTGAACCTGATCGGCGGGCTCGATCGCCTCGGCGCATTCTTCATCGTCATCGTCGTTCGCGAACTCGGGCCGTTCGTCACAGCGATCGTGATCGCGGGCGTGGCCGGTACCGCGATCACCGCCGATTTGGGCGCGCGCAAGGTGCGTGAGGAGCTCGACGCGCTGCAGGTGCTGGGCGTCGACCCGATCAAGAACCTCGTCGTACCTCGCTTTTTGGCACTGATGCTCGCGACCGGCCTGTTCAACATCTACGCCGTGCTGTTCGGGCTGTTCGGAGGGATCCTTGCCGATGTCCTCAACGGCGGCTCGCTCGGCCCATTCTGGGCGACGTTGTTCGAAAGCTCCTCAACTACCGACTTGTGGGGCTCAGAGCTGAAGGCGACGCTGTTCGGGGCGATCATCTCGATCGTCTGCTGCTACAAGGGCATGAGCGCCTCCGGCGGCGCCGAGGGCGTCGGGCGGGCGGTCAATGAAGCCGTCGTGATCTCGTTTCTGGGATTCGGGGCCTTCAACTACGTGTTCACCCAGACACTGCTCGCCACCCACCCTCAGATTCTGGTGATCCGGTGAGCGAGCTGCCGGCTACCCACCACCGCCCCTGAGCTTAGGTGGTCAGCTCGGCCGGGACGGAGACTCCGTGCGCGACGGACCGACGCCACTGCACCGGGGAGGGTTTAGCGACCCCAGCCCCGTAGCATCCCGACCATGTCCGTGCCGGACGGCTATGAGCCGTTCTCGCCCAGCCCATTCGGAGAGCTCGTGGGTCCCCTTTACGCCGGCCGGCGTGACGCGGGGCCGACGATCGCCGTCCGGGTCGGCTCAGAACACGCCAACAGGAACGGCCGAGCGCACGGCGGGTTGATGATGACCGTGGCCGACATCGCCTTGACACGTGCGGCTCGCGAGCGGCTTCCGCCGAATGCAGGGGTGGCCACGGCCGACCTCCACATCGCATTTCTGGAGAGCGTCAGTGAGGGCGAATGGTTGAAGGCGATCCCCAGCATCGACCGAGTAGGCCGGTCCCTGATCCACGGTAGCTGCGTGCTCGAGGCCGGCGCCAAGACGGTCGCCAGGGTGCTCGCGACGATCGCCGTCCGCCAGTCGCTGTAACGGCACCTCAACTCCTCCGTGGCGACCAAGCACCACACAAAAAGTGCCCATTTGCAGGAAAAAAATGGAGACGGTGGGAATCGAACCCACGCTTTAGTTCAATCGTCCCCTCACGTTCGGCTGTCCGTGCACTCGTCCGAGCTCCGGCTCCGGCGACTGCTCCTTGCCACGCGCTAAGCGATCGTCTCGCACATGGCAGAGCGGACGCCTCAGTTTCGTCCGTACCAGGCGTGTGGGGTGAGGCGTAGCGGACGCTCGCAAATCGCGCGTAGCAGGAGCGAGCCACGTGCTCCCATCCCCTCGATAGGAGCATTCGCACATAATGCGAGCAGAGGTCAGATTGGGCCGACATCGCATGCGGGTTGAAGAGCGTGCCGTCTAATCTCGCCCTCTTCCAGGGCGAGCGGGGGTGTGGTGTGCGCGGCTTTGCTCGAGCATCGAGAGGAGCACCCCACGGACCAAGCCGTGCCTCGCGGACGAGCGCACGGAGGCGCTCCGGGGGTGCGTGCAAAATGGCTCTGACGAGGCGACGGGACGGAGCGCGAGAGCCTATGATCTTCCCCCACAAGCGCGGGGCGCACCACCGCGACCCTCGGGGGGCCTGCGTAGCGGACGTGTCGCGAAGGATTGCCACCGGGAGAGGACATCTCATGTTTGCTGAAGGGATGGGGCGCTTGCGGCTCGCGGGCATCGTGCTCGTGGCTTGCGTGACGCTCGGCTTGACGGGCGCGGCGAGCGCGCTGGCGGTGACGTTCACCGCTGTCGGACAGTCGGGATGGACCGTGCCCGCGGGAGTGACGCAGGTGTCGGTCACAGCGGTCGGTGGCAGGGGCGGGAGCGACGACTTCGTGGAAGGTGGAGGTGGTTTTGGCGCTCGCGTGAGTGGTGTGCTGCCGGTTACGCCGGGCTCTACGCTGTACGTCGAGGTCGGCTCCAACGGCTGCGCGCAAGGGATCCTAGAGCCACCATGCCGGTATGGTGTCTTCGGCGGGGGCGTCTTCGGCGGGGGCGGCCCAGCGGGGAGAGGCGGTACGGGCGGGGGTGCCTCTGATGTGCGTGAACTGCCGGAAGCGCTACCCGGCGAAACGCTTCAGTCGCGGCTGCTCGTGGCGGGCGGCGGCGGTGGCACGGGCCGTAACGGCGAACTCCTCGCTTTACGCTCATCTCCGCCCGCCGATCGCTTTGTCGCCGCGGGGTTTGGAGGTAACGCGGCGGCGAACGCTTTCGGGGCCGGCGGCGGAGGGGGCTTCGGCGGATCGGTTAGCTTCCAGCAATCAGGTACCTCCTGTGCCGTAGGTTGCTCGGCCGAAGGCGGCGGAGGCGGCGGGGGCGGAACGGCAAGCGCAGGCGGCTCGGCTGGCCCAGAAGGCCTCGCCTTCCCATCACCGGAAATCAGCGGCGCAATCAGCGGCGTCGCCGGGAAAGCGGGCGAATTCGGTGCCGGCGGAGCTGGCGCCTCTGGTGGTGGCGGCGGTGGCCTGTATGGCGGCGGCGGCGGCGGAACGGGCGGAGAATTCGAAATAAACGAGGGCAGTACCGAATTGGGAAACGGGGAAGCTAGCGATGGTGGGGGTGGCGCGGGGTCGAGCTTTGTGGCTCCGTACGTCTCTGACGCGAGTATGTCGACCGATTCCACCGGTAAGCCGGAGGTGGTGATCGAACCCTTCACCGGGACGGTCGGCGCGACAGGTGCCACCGGACCCACTGGCGCAACCGGCGCAACCGGTCCCGGGGGCCCCACGGGAGCGACCGGCGCGACCGGGAACAGCGGCAGCAACGGTGTGACCGGAGCGACGGGCCCGGCCGGTGCCACCGGAGGGCAGGGTGTGACCGGAGCGACCGGCCCGGCCGGTGCCACCGGAGGGCAGGGTGTGACCGGAGCCACGGGCGAGGCGGGCGCGGCGGGCGCGAGCGCGGTCCTGTCGGACCCACACACCTTCGGTGAAACGACGGTGAGCAAGATCTTCCTCAATGGCGTGTCGGGCACCACGATATTCGTCGCTCCCGGTGCCGACGTGAAGATCCGTGCGAAATGGCACGACACCAGGGTTAGCTGTTCTGGATGCCGTGACCAGGTGCCTGTGGCGTTCAGCGGCCAGGCGGCTGCCGCTGGCTGTATCGAGAACTCCAATCCGGGTCAATTCGAAGGCGAAAGCGAAGTTGACCTGGGAGCCGCACCCAACCAACCCGGTACCTACGACGTAATGGCCCAGTTCGAACAGCAGTTCCACTGCGGTGACGCGTGGGGCACCGAACTCGGCAAGGAACCGATCGCGCAGGTCGTGGTGATGCCTCAGGGATCATCGGGGACTGGTGCGGCCGGTGCGACCGGCGCAACAGGACCGACTGGCCCCCAAGGCCCGCAAGGCGTGACCGGAGCAACCGGAGCGACTGGCGAACAAGGCGCCTCCGGAGCTGCTGGGACCAGCGGCACCAACGGCGTCACCGGAGCGACCGGCGAAAAAGGCGCCACCGGACCTGCTGGGACCAACGGCACTACCACGCTCTCTGTACCCGCGGCTGGGTCGGGGGGGGTCAACAACATCTACACGGACACAGGCGTCCTCATCCCCACCAGCGCTAGCGTCACGGTGAGCGCGAGCGGAAAGTGGAGCGTTGCCTCAAGTAGTGCCAAATCCGGACCCGAAGGCAGTGAAAACCCCGAAGGCCTCGGACCACTAAGCCAAGCGGGGTTGACACTCGCGCACCCGCCAGCGATAACGGGCGAGCTGATCGGTTCCACAAACGGCGGCGCCACGTGGGTGGCGATCGGAAGTGGCCCGACCGTAGTCAATGGACCTGGTGAGCTTCTTCTAGCGGCCGACGATATTTCCCCATCGTTCAGTAACTGTGGCTACGTTGTCCCCACCGGTTGCTACTCGGACAACGCAGGGGCCGTGACCGCGACGATCACTGCAACCGGCCCGCAGGGGCCGCAAGGCATGACCGGAGCAACCGGAGCGACCGGCGAAAAAGGCGCGACCGGAGCTGCTGGGGCCAACGGCACCAACGGCGCGACCGGAGCAACCGGATCAGGAACGACCGGAGCGACCGGAGCTCAGGGTGTGACCGGAGCGACCGGCACAACCGGAGCGACCGGAGCGACCGGACCGGAAGGCCCCAAAGGCACGGAAGGCAAAGCCGGCGCCACTGGCACGACCGGAGCGGAAGGCAAAGCCGGCGCGGCCGGAACGACCGGAGCCACCGGTCCCACCGGAGCGACCGGACCGGAAGGCCAGAAAGGCAAAGAAGGGTCCACCGGACCCACCGGAGCGACGGGTGCCGGGGCGACCGGCCCGATCGGTCCGGAAGGCAAAGTCGGCGCCACTGGGTCGACCGGCGAAGCCGGCAACGCCGCGATCGCGGTGTTCGAGAGCTTCAGCCCCGTGCCGAGCCGCGGCTGTCTCTTCTACGGGGGCCCCTCAGATCAAGGTCAGGGCGCCTGTGGCACTGACCCTCCCGGCTGGTCGAAGGAACGTACGGTGCTAGGCCCGATACCCGACAGCGGCGCGCAAGTCGGCTATCTGCACGCCGAAACGGAAAAGCCGCTCACCGGCAAAGCAGTCGCGCGGATAGAAGTCATCGACGGGGAAAAAGTGCTGCAAGAGTGCGCGGTCGTCCCGCCGAACCAACGTTGCACCAGTGATTCCGTCGGGGGCACTGCGAGCCCCGGTGACAACCTCGAGGTCCGATTGTCAGCCATAGGACCTAACTCCAACACCGCCAACAACAAGCCGTGGCGCGTGAGTTTCCGATACTAGTCCCAGGAGGACACCCCCTCGATACCCACGAGTAGGCGATGAGCACATCGGCGGCCCGACCCTCCCGGCTGGGTCGCCGAGGTGCTGTCTACCCCCAGAGTGGTGGTCCGTCCCCGCGCACAGGCCACCCCTACTTGTGCTTTGCGGAGCAGAGCAGGCGTCTGCTTGGCAGCGGCGCTCACGACCGGATCGGACGAATCTCGATCACGCAGGTTGAAGACGGCCACGCGACTGCTTTGTCGGAGCAAAGGAGGCGTCTCGCGAGCACCGGGCGAGACGCTCGAAGCTCGTCCGATGCGCAAGCAACCCGCGCCAGTCATAAGACGCTCGCTCGCGGGTGAAAGGGGAACTCTCGAACTACAGACACACGATCGCGCTCCCGAGCGCCGTGTCGGCGTGCTGTGGCAGCGTTTGGCGAGAAGTTGTGAGGTCTGATACGTTTCCGTTTGCGATCGTCATCGGTGGTCCGTCTCGGATGGGCGGGCAGCTCAGCGCGAGAACATCGCTGACAGGCCGGAGGATGCGAGATGACACCTGGGGGAGGAAGCTCACGGCGTCGGCGCGAGCCGAGGCGGTGCGACGCCCTGCTGCGCATGTGCCTCTTACCAGGCGACGGTCGCTGGAGGTCTGTGCCTCGAACGGCGGCGGGCGGTCGATCTTGCGGGCGACGCTCGGAGTCGCCCGCACCCAAAGGGAATGGAGACGGCATGATGCGCAGGTTCAAGCCGGTGCGGATCGCGGGTATTTGCGCGGGTCTGGTGATGGTGATCGCTGGGATGCTCGTCTTCAGCGCGAGCGCGTTTGCGGAAACCGTGATTGACGGCTGCAAAATCGTGCCGAGCCCAACCCGGACGGTTCATACCGAATGCGAAGGCGCGAACCTCACACGCGCTGACCTCGGAGAAGCTGGGGACCTCGAATACGCCAACCTCAAAGGCGCCGACCTCGAAGGTGCCTACATGGACGCCAATCTCCAAGTCGCCAACCTCCAAGACGCCAACCTCAACCGCACCGAAGGGTTCGTCTTGGTGACAGGGGCGAACCTCACCGGCGCCAAACTCGAAGGCGCCGATCTTGAAGACGCCCCGCTGTTCACCAGCGAGCTTGGAGGCGCCGACCTCAAGGGCGCCAATCTCAAAGGTGCTCTCCTCATCGGCGCCACCCTCGAACACGCCCAACTCAACGGCGCCGACCTCGTAGGAGCCAATCTCGTTGTCGCGGACCTCATAGAAGCCAACCTCGAAGGCGCCGACCTCAGTGGCGACGAACTCGAACATGCCAACCTCACTGCCGCCGACCTCAAAGGCGCCGACCTCAAAGGCGCCGACCTCAAAGGCGCCTACCTGTCTCTCGCCCAGCTCGAAGACGCCGACGTCCAAAACGCCGACCTCGAAGAAGCGGACCTCGAAGAAGCCGACCTCAATATCAATAACCTCGAAGGCGCCAACCTCACTGCCGCCAACCTCACCGGCGCCGTCCTGCCGGTTGGCCCAACCGGACCCGCCGGAGCAACCGGCCCCACTGGCGCGACCGGCCCACAGGGTGTCACCGGCGCGACGGGCACGAGCGCGGTCTTGTCGGATCCGCACAGGTTTGGTGAAACGACAGTGAGCAAGATCTTCCTCAACGGCGTCCGGGGCACGTCGATATTTGTCGCCCCTGGTGCCGACGTGAAGATCCGTGCGAAGTGGCACGACGGCAGGGTCGTCTGTCATACCTGTGGCGACCAGGTGACCGTGGCGTTCGCAGAACACGCGTCCGCCGCTGGCTGCATCGAGAACGCCTTCACCGGAGAAGAAGGCGAAGGCGAAGTTGATCTGGGAGCCGCGCCGAGCGGACCGGGAACCTACGACGTGGTTGCGCAATTCGAACAGTCCTACACATGCGGGGAACAGTGGGCCTCCGAACTCGGGAAGGAACCGATCGCCCAGGTAGTGGTCGTGCCACCGGGATCAACCGGTCCAGCCGGAGCCACTGGCGCAACAGGCCCGCAGGGCACCGCCGGGGCGACCGGGAGCGCCGGCAGCCCTGGGTCCAAAGGCGCGACAGGAGCGACTGGGAGCACGGGAGCGACTGGGTCCAATGGCACGAACGGAGCCACGGGAGCCCAGGGAACGACGGGAGCCACAGGTGCAACGGGCGCGACTGGAGCCACGGGCGAAAAAGGCGCCACAGGCGTGGGGACAGGTAGCACGGGCGCGACCGGAGCGACCGGAGCACAGGGAGTGACCGGGGTGACGGGAGCCACTGGTACAACCGGAGTCGCCGGCTCCCAGGGCCCGCAGGGTGAAAAAGGCGAAACCGGAGCGACCGGAGCGACCGGCGAAAAAGGCGCGACCGGAGCTGCTGGGACCAACGGCACCAACGGCGCGACGGGACCAACCGGAGCAGCCGGCAGCAACGGGAGCAATGGCGCGACCGGTGCAACGGGAGCCACCGGCGGAAACGGCAGCAACGGTGCCGCGGGAGCAACCGGCGCGACCGGACCCACCGGAGCGACGGGAACAGCCGGCAGCAACGGAGCGACGGGAGCCCAGGGAGTGACCGGAGCGACGGGAGCCCAGGGCGCAACCGGAGCGACGGGAAGTAACGGCGCGACCGGGACCGCTGGAAGCAACGGAACGAGCGGAGCGGCGGGAGCGACCGGCTCAACCGGAGCAACCGGGCCGACCGGAGCAACCGGAGCGACCGGAGCGACCGGAGCAGCCGGCAGCAACGGAACAACCGGAGCCACGGGCACAACCGGGGCAGCGGGGGCAACCGGAGCGACCGGAGCCGGCGCGACGGGCGCGACCGGACCCACCGGGCAAAAAGGCTCCACGGGAACCCCCGGAGCCACGGGCGGCACGGGTGCGACCGGACCGACCGGCTCCTTAGGCGGCTTCGTGACAGGTGGAACGGCGGAAGAAGAAGTCGCAAGAGCCGGGTTCATCGGTATCGGTGAGCTGGGCATAAGCTCGACCGAATCGAGCGTGGCCGCAACCTGGCCGGTAGCCAACACGCTCGATCAGCTGTTCGTGTTGGCCCAGTCCGGAAGTGCAACTGGCACCTACACCGTCACCGTGAACGGAAACGCGACGGCATTGAAATGCACTCTGAGCCACGCCCGGTCGTGCCATGACCTGACGGACAGTGCAGCGATCGCCGCGGGCCAGACGTTCGCGGTCCATGCGACGGCCGTCGCTGGCAGCCCTAGGGTCATTCAATTCCGAGTGCGGGTGCACTAGGGCTAGCTCGCTCAGCGCAGGCTAAACGACGGACGGCGGGCTCAAGCTGCTCGCCGTCCGTTGTGCTGGATTTATTTCGGGCCCTCGTGCTACGGCGGAGGGGACCAAGGGTTAGGCGGCTCGTCTGTCGGTCGAATAGACCAATAAGAGCAGCCTCGTGGTGGCCTGCGCCTCACGCCATGGGTCACCCCACGGAGCGCTAGTGCTTTACGGGCAGAGGGAGCGTCCCGGCAGCGGCCACGCTCACGCCCGCTTGGGACGGTGGCTGTTGCACAAAACGCTCTGCGAAAACCTGGGCCGGGCGCGCTGTAACGGTCGCTGAGGTGGCTCGCAGCGCCGAGGACGAGCAGAGCGCGCCCCGTGTGAGCCACGACCTGCGGCTCTTTCGACCCCGCCCTCAAGAACGTTTCAGTGAGCCCGCCAGGGGTTTATGCAACAGCTGTGTAGTTTCGCTGTGCCTGCTGACTCGGTGAGTGCAGTAGGCCCGTCGCCTTCATAGCGAGCCCGCAGGGCGAGTGGAGAAGGCGACGGGGCGGCGGCGTCCGACGCCCCCGTGAG
>Ga0182024_10000549_pt1 | contig 96933 bp, 90 predicted proteins | sample P32metaG_FD_120480 | JGI IMG/M metagenome (GOLD analysis project Ga0182024, IMG submission 120480) | Permafrost microbial communities from Stordalen Mire, Sweden - P3-2 metaG (Illumina Assembly) | ecosystem: Environmental > Terrestrial > Soil > Wetlands > Permafrost | place: Sweden: Stordalen... | reverse complement strand
CTCCGGTGACACCGCGACTCAAAGGTGTGACAAGTCCGCCTCGGTGGCTCGGACAGTAAGGGCCCGGTGGACCCGACGGCCGATGAGCCAGGCCGGGCCGGTGGACCAGAGCGGCCGGTGAGCAGGCCGGCCGGTGGACCAGAGCGGCCGGTGAGCCAAGCCGGCCGGTGGGCCAAGCCGGCCGGTGGGCCAGGGAAGGCGAGCCCTACAGGCCGTCGGGCGAACGGCGCAGCTCGAAGCGGCGAAGATCGGCGTGGCGGACCAGCTCTCCGCCACGCTCATAGGGCACGATCTCGGCCCGCAGCTCGCGCCGCAGCGTCTCCAGGCGCTCGACCTCGGCGCCGAGCTCGGTGGCCCGCTTCTGCAGCGCCGCCACCTTTCGAGACATCGTCTCGAGCTCGAGCTCCAGCTCGAGCACCCGCTCCACGCCGGCCAGGTTCATCCCCAGTTCGGCGGTCATCTCCTGGATCCGGCGCAGCCGGTCGACATCCTTGTGCGAGTACAGGCGCGTCCCCTTGGGCGAGCGCTTGGGCTCGATCAGTCCGCGAGCCTCGTACATCCGCAGCGTCTGCGGGTGCATGTCGGCGAGCCCGGCGGCCACCGAGATCATGAACACACCGCGATCGGATGAGACCTCCAGACGGGCGGACGTGCGCAAGCGCCGGCTCATCACGACGCCTCGCCGGCCGCCGCGAACAGCCGCTCCCGGGGATTGCCGTTCATCACCTTGGAAAGCCTGTCGACTGCCTCGGACTGCTCGGCCGACAGCGACGCCGGCACGTCGAGCACGAACCGGTAGTGGATGTCGCCGTGGCCCTTGCCGCCCAGGCGCGCCGGCCCCTCGCCGCGCAGCCGCTGGACGGTGCCGTGCCTGGTCCCGGCCGGGACCCGCAGGCGCTTGGCGCCATTGAGGGTGGGCACCTCTATGACCGCCCCCTGCAGGGCTTCGGGAATGGTCAACGGGACCTCGACCTCGAGGTTGTCGCCGTTGCGCTTGAAGACCAGCGAGTCGGTCACCCGGGTGATCACGTAGAGGTCGCCCGGAGGCGCGGACTCGCCGGCCCCGCCCATGCCGGGCTCACCCTTGCCGGCCAGCCGGATCCGACTCCCGTCGCGAACGCCGGCGGGGATGTTGACGCGCATCCGCCGCACCGAGCGCTGGGCACCGGTGCCGTTGCAGGTCGGGCACGGGTCATCGATCACGGTTCCCGAGCCATGGCAGTTGGAGCACGGCTGGGACATCGAGAAGATGCCCTGGCTCTGGGACTCCAGCCCGCGGCCGTTGCACACCGGGCAGACCCGGGGCGCGGTGCCGGGCTTGGCCCCGGAGCCGTGACAGGTCGGGCACGGCTGGGAGGTGGGGACCGCCAGCGGAACCTGGGCGCCGTTGACGGCCTGGTCGAAGCTCAGCGAGACCTCGGTCTCGAGATCGCGGCCCCGCGTGGGACGAGGGCGCCCGCCGCGCACCGAGCCCGGCCCGCCGCGGCCACCCGCGGCCCCCCCTCCGGCCCGCCCGAACAGGTCGGACAGTATGTCCCCGAAGCCACCGCTGAACGAGCTCGGATCAAAGCCGCCCGGCATGTTGATGTTGCTAAACGGTCCCGTGCCCCGGTCATACGCCTTGCGTTTATCGGCATCGGAAAGTACGTCGTGCGCTTGGGAGATCTCCTTGAAGCGCTCCTCGGCCTTCTTGTCGCCCTGGTTGGTGTCCGGGTGGTACTTGCGGGCCAGCTTCCGGTAGGCCTTCTTTATCTCCTCCTCGGAGGCGTTCTTGCCCACCCCGAGCACCTTGTAGTAATCGGTGCGCTCAGCCACTGTCGTTCACCGCCTACCCGGCAACGACTACGCGGGCCGGACGCAGGACGTTTTCGCCCACCCGGTAACCGCGCTGGAAGACCTCGACGACGGTCCCGGGCTCGGCGCCCGGCACCGGCTGCTGGGCGACCGCCTCGTGCAGCTGGGGATCGAATGGCTCGCCCTGGGGGGAGAACTGCTCGATCCCGGCGCGCTTGAGCGCGTTGACCACGTCGTCGTGCACGTGCTTGACGCCCGCGACGAACGACGCCGTCCCGTCCTCGGATTGGTTTGCCGGAGCGTGGGCCAGGGCCCGCTCCAGGTTGTCGACGGCCGGCAGCAGCGCCAGGGCGAGCTTGGTCGCCCCGCGTTCCTGAGCCGCCGCGGACTCGCGCATCGCCCGCTTGCGGTAGTTCTCGAAGTCGGCCTTGGTCCGCTGAGCGAGGCTCAGATACTCGTCGGCCCGCGACGCCTTCTCGGTCAGCGCCTCGAGATCGAGCTCGGTTGCCTGCTCCTCGGGTGAGACGCCGGGCTCGCGCGCGACCTCGGGATCGGGGTCCAGAGCGAGCTTGGGCGGTGCCTTGCGAACCTCTGGATCGCCGCCGTCATGAGGCGCAATCGAGTCGTGGCCCTCGGGGGCGCCCGGCGGCGCCTGAGGCAAGTCGGCCTCAGGCGCCTGGGGGTCCACCGTCGGTGGCCCCTTGGTGGGATCGCTGTTCATCGGGTTACTTCCCCTCGTCCACGACCTCGGCGTCGACCACATCCTCCTCAGCGCTCGCGCCGTTGGTCGAGCCGTCGGAGCCGCCGTCGGAGCCGCCGTCGGAGGCGGAGGCCGCAGCCTGCTCCTGGGCGCGCTGGTACATCGCCTCGGAGACCTTGTGGAACGCCGACTGCAGGGCGTCGGTCCGGGCGTTGATCTCGGTTGCGTCCTCGGAGGTCAGGACCTCTCGGACCGCCTTGATCGCGGACTCGATCTCCTCCTTGGAGGAGGCATCGACGGACTCGCCCAGCTCGGTGAGCTGACGCTCGGCCTGGTAGGCCGCGTTCTCGGCGTTGTTGCGGGCCTCGGCGAGCTCGCGCTGGCGCTTGTCGTCCTCGGCGTGCGACTCGGCGTCGCTCACCATCCGCTTGATCTCGTCGTCGGACAGACCGGACCCGGCGCGGATCTCGATCTTCTGCTCCTTGCCGGTCCCCAGGTCCTTCGCGGACACGTTCAGGATGCCGTTGGCGTCGATGTCGAAGGCGACCTCGACCTGCGGGATACCCCGCGGCGCCGGCGGGATGCCGGTGAGCTGGAACTTACCCAGCGACTTGTTGTAGGTCGCCATCTCGCGCTCGCCCTGGAGCACGTGGATCTCGACTGACGGCTGGTTGTCCTCAGCGGTCGAGAAGACCTCGGACTTGCGGGTCGGGATCGTCGTGTTGCGCTCGATCAGCTTGGTCATGACGCCGCCCTTGGTCTCGATGCCGAGGGTCAGCGGGGTGACGTCGAGCAGCAGCACGTCCTTGACGTCGCCGGCCAGCACGCCGGCCTGGATCGCGGCGCCGACGGCGACGACCTCATCGGGGTTGACGCCCCGGTGCGGCTCCTTGCCGGTCAGCTCCTTGACCTTCTCCTGCACGGCGGGCATACGGGTCATGCCGCCGACCAGGACCACGTGGTCGATGGTCGAGGCGCCCTTCTCCTTGGCATCGTCGAGTGCCTGGCGAACCGGGGCGATCGTGCGATCGAGCAGGCTCGAGGTCAGCTCGTTGAGCTTGGCCCGGGTGAGGCGCATGTCCAGATGCTTGGGCCCGGACGAGTCAGCGGTGATGAAGGGCAGGTTGATCTGCGTCTCCTGGGTGGTCGAGAGCTCGATCTTGGCCTTCTCGGCGGCCTCATAGAGCCGCTGCAGGGCCATCGGGTCGGCACTCAGGTCGATGCCCTGGGCCTTCTTGAACTCGGCCACCAGCCAGTCGACCAGGGCCTTGTCGAAGTTGTCGCCACCGAGGTGGTTGTCACCCGCGGTCGCCTTGACCTCGAAGACGCCGTCGCCGATCTCGAGCACCGACACGTCGAAGGTGCCGCCGCCGAGGTCGAAGATCAGGATCGTCTGGTCGGCTTCCTTGTCGAGCCCGTAGGCCAGCGAGGCCGCGGTCGGCTCGTTGATGATCCGCTTGACGTCCAGTCCGGCGACCTTGCCGGCGTCCTTGGTCGCCTGGCGCTGATCGTCGTTGAAGTATGCGGGAACGGTGATGACGGCGCCATCAACGGTTTCGCCCAGATACGCCTCGGCGTCAGCCTTGAGCTTGCCGAGGATCATTGCCGAGATCTCCGGCGGGGAGTACTGGTTGCCGGCCGCCTCGACGCGGACGTCTCCGCCCGGGCCCGAAACGACCTTGTAGGGCACGATCGCCTCTTCCTCGCGCACCTCGGCCTCCTTGCGGCCCATGAAGCGCTTGATCGAGAAGATCGTGTTCTGCGGGTTGGTTACTGCCTGGCGCTTGGCGACGGTGCCAACGAGCCGCTCACCGGACTGCGTGAACGCCACGACCGACGGAGTCGTACGCCCACCCTCGGCGTTCTCGATAACCGTCGGCTCGCCACCCTCGAGTACGGCCATGCATGAGTTGGTCGTCCCGAGGTCGATTCCGATTGTCTTTCCCATGTTCTTGTCTGCTCCCTTACGGTTACAAAAATCTTAGTGTGAGAGTAGCAGATTTGAAGCCGATTCTTGGGCGGCGCACGCGGCGGCCGTGCCGCCGTCACATGGGCCGCGTCCCACGCTACGAGAGGAGGCGGCCACGGTCACGGCAGGCGGCCACCGCGCCCACGACAGGGGGCGACCGCGGCCACGGCGGGAGGCGACCGCGGCCACGGCGGGCGACGTCCGCGGCCTCCCGGCCTTGCCGGTGCTAACGCCCCACTCGACCCGCCGCCGGGGCGCAGCGGGACGTTTGCATCCCGGGAGGCGGCAAACAACCCACGCAACTTCACCCGAGATTCGACTGGGACGTTTGCCTCCTCCCAGGCGGCAAACGTCCCGCGGGCCTCCGAGTGGGGCTCGAGTGGGACGTTTGCCTGCTCTCCGACCCCTTGCGCCCTCTACATCGCACCGGGGATCTTCCCCGAGCTGGGACACATCCGCGCCAGCGCACACGCCGAGCAGTGCGGGCGCTGCGCGTGGCAGGTCCGCCGCCCGTGGCGCAGCAGGCTGAGATGGAACTCGAGCTCCTGACCGCGCGGGGTCAGGGCGAGCATCTCGTCATGCATCTCAACGAATGGCGCCCCCGCGCGAAACAGGCCCAGCCGCGTACCCACACGCGAGACGTGGGTGTCGACGGGCACGTCGCGCATCCCGAGCGCGAACAGGAGCACGCACGCCGCGGTCTTTCGCCCCACCCCGGGCAGCCCCACCAGGTAGTGCTGGGCCTCGGGCACCGGCAGCGACGCCAGCCACTCGAGGGACAGGCCCTTGGGCTTGCCGCCCGCTCGGCGTCCGGCCTCGCCTGATCGGGCGGCGCCCAAGTCATCCGGCTCCGAGGTCTCGGTGATCGCCTCCAGGATCGACTTGATACGCGCCGACTTGACCTTGGAGATGCCTCCCGGGCGGATCGCCTCCTCGACCTCGTCGACGGGGGCGTCGCGGACCGCCGACCAGTCAGCGAACCGGTCGCGCAACGCGAAGTAGGCGACGTCCCGGTTGCGGTCGTTGGTCGACTGCGAGAGCACGGTCAGGACCAGCTCGGCGATCGGGTGACCGTGGGGCTGGGCGCCCGGGATCCCGTAGACGAGGCGCAGGCGGTCGCGGATGGCGCGCACCCGCCGAGCCGCCGGGCGCTCCCAGCGCTCCCCCAACGCACCGGGTCCCGCACCCCGTCCGCCAGCGGGTCCCGCACCCCGTCCGCCAGCGCGTCCACGACCCTCAGTCAAGAGCACCCCACCGCTCACACGCCCGCGCCGCGGCCGTCACCGCGTCGCCCAACCCCGCAGCGGCCGCCGGCGGATAGAAGCCGCTCAGCGCCAGCCGGGCGAGCAGCGTTCCGGTCAGGGCGTCCCCGGCCCCGACGGTGCTGAGCACCTGCGCCGGCGCCGGCGCCGGGCCGGCGTCGGCGGGCACCGGGCCGCGCAGGATGGCGCCGTCGGCGCCCAGGCCGATCACCACCATCGTCGCGCCGGCCTTGCGCAACGCCATGGCGGCGCGCTCGGGATCGCGCTCGCCGGTCATCAGCTCGGCCTCGGACTGGCTGGCGCGGACCAGCAGCGCCCCCGGAACACAGGCGTTGGCGCTGGCCGCCGCGTCCGCCCGCGAGGACCAGCGGTGCAGGCGCAGGTTGCAGTCGAAGATCACCGGGGCGGGCGGGGTCCGGTTCAGCGCGAGCTCGCGGGCGCGCATTGTGAGCTCGCGCTCCTGGCGTCCGGGCAGCGTGTTGGAGCTGAAGAAGAGGGCCGCGGAGGTGCGCACCGCCTCGTCGATCTCGGGCACGACGATCTCCTGGCGCTCGCCGTAGAGCTCGTAGGTGGGCTCGCCTTCGGAGTCGATGCCCACGAAGGCCAGCTGGGTCTGCACGGCGTCGCTGAGCGCGAAGCGTGACGTCTCCACGCCCTCGCTCTCCAGGGACTCGCGCAGCCATCGGCCCCACTGGTCGTCGCCGGCGCACCCCGCCAGCCCCACTCGGGCTCCGGCGCGCGCGGCGACCACGGCCACGTTGGCCACGACCCCGCCGGAGTGCGGGACGAAGCGCTCCACCTCCTGCATCGAGCTCACCGGCTGCTCGCCGATCAGATCGATCAGGGCCTCGCCCAGGCACAGCGTGATCGGAGCGTCCGCACTCATCGGGCCAGACGTTATCCTCGGCGGCCAGGTGGCCACCGATTAACGTCGACGAGCACACGATCGAGGTCGCCGGAGCTTCCGTCTTCTATCGCCGTGCCCCGGCCGCCGGCGCTCCGACGCTCTACCTGCACAGCGTCCCCACCAGCTCGGACGACTGGACCGAGGTGCTGGCCGCCGGCGGTGGCGTGGCTCCCGACCTGCTGGGCTTTGGCCGCTCCAGCAAGGCCGGCAACCTCGAGTACACCCTCCCGGCCTACGTCGACTTCGTGCAGGGCTTCCTGGACGCGCTCGGAATCGAGGAAGTCGCCCTCATGGGTCACGGCTGGGGCGCCGCCATCGGCCTCCTGTTCGCCCAGCGCCACCCTGAGCGCGTCCAGCGGCTGGCGATCGTCGACGCCCTGCCCCTGTTCAGCGGCTTCACCTGGCCCCGGATCGTCCGCTATCTGCGCCGCCCCGGGATCGGCGAGCTGGTGATGGGCTCGATCACTAAGGGCGTCCTCGCCCGGATGCTGCGCGCCGGGTCCACCTCGCCCAAGGAGGTCTGGTCCAACCAGCGCGTCAACGCCGTCTGGGACCAGCTCGACCAGGGCACCCAGCGCGCCATCCTGCGCCTGCTGCGCTCCGCCGACGACCGGACATTGTCGGAGGCCGGCGCCGGCCTGGACCGGCTGGATCAGCCCGCTCTGGTCATTTGGGGCGAGCGCGATCCGTGGCTGGCCCCGGGCTACGCCGACGCCTTCGGCGACCGTCTGCGCAACGCCACCGTGACCCGAGTCGCCGGCGCCGGCCACTGGCCATGGCTCGACGATCCGGCGGTCCGCGACCGCCTTTGCGACTTCGCCCAGGACGTCCCGGCCCGATGACCACGGCCCCGGACCGCGCCCCGATGACCGCGCCCCGATGACCACGCCCCGGACCGCGCCCCGATGACCACGCTCCAGAGCGCACCCCGATGACCACACTCGACCGCCCGGCGCCGCGCCGCCGCGATCGCGTCTGGGCCCCCATCCCCTGGACCCGGGTAGCGCCCACGCTGGTGGCGGCGGTATTCGCCGCTGCCTACGTGATCGTCTCCCCCCCGAGCCTGGACCTGGCCGCCCACCTGTTCCGCGCCCAGCTGTTTCGCGACGAGGGCTTCGGCGTGTGGAACAACTACTGGTACTCGGGCCACCACATCGTCAGCTACAGCGCGCTCTTTCCGGCGGTCTCGGCAGCGCTGTCGCCTCAGCTGGCCGGGGCGCTGGCCGCCATCGGGAGCGCCGCCGTCTTCGAGGCTTTCGCCCATCGGCATTTCGGTGGGCGCGCCTGGGTGGGCGCCGTGGTGTTCGGAGCCGCCACGGCCACCGATCTCTACACCGGCCGCCTCGCCTTCGCCTTCGGCGCCCTGCCGGCGCTGGGGGCGGTCCTGGCGCTGGACTGCCGGCGAGCGCGGCTGGCGGCCGGGCTGGCGCTCGTGGCGGCCCTGTGCAGCCCGGTGGCCGCGCTGTTCGCCGCCCTGGCGGCGTCCGGGTATGCCCTCGGCGGCCTGCTGAGCCGGCGCACGATCCGGGCGGCGATGCCCGGGGTCGCAGTCATCGTCTTCGCGCTGGCTCCGGTGCTGGCGCTGGCGGTCGCCTTCCCCGAGGGAGGCTCCGAGCCCTTCGGCTTCACCACGATGCTCCCGGTCGTGATCGTGAGCGTTGTTGCCCTGGCGATCGTCCCCTCCGAGATGATCACGCTCCGGGCCGGGATCGCCGTCTACCTGGCGGCGACGCTCGTCGTGTACCTGATCCCGTCGCCGATCGGCTCGAACATCGCGCGGCTGGGCACGTTTTTGGCCGCGCCCGTGGCCGCCCTCGTGTGCTGGCCTCAGCGCCGGACCCTGCTGGCGTTCGCCGCCCTTCCGCTGCTCTACCTCGGGTGGGAGGCGCCGGTGCGAGACCTCTCGACCTCGGCCACCGACCAGTCAACCTCGGCGGACTACTACCAGCCCCTACTGCGCTTCCTGCGGGCCGAGTCCAAACCGCCCGCCCAGCCGTTTCGCACCGAGATACCGTTCACGCGATTTCACTGGGAGGCCTACGTGGTCGCCCAGCATTTCCCGCTCGCTCGGGGATGGGAGCGCCAGCTGGACATCAAGGACAACCCGCTCTTCTACAGCGGCCACCTGACCGCCGCCGCCTACGACACCTGGCTGCACCAGAACGCGGTTCGCTTCGTGGCCGCGCCCGACACCCAGCTCGACTACTCGGCCCAGGCCGAGATGGCGCTCATCAACCGCGGGTTGCCCTTCCTGCACCTGGTCATGCGCTCGGCGGACTGGCGCGTCTACCAGGTCGCCCACGCCACCCCGATCGTCGACGGCCCGGCGCAACTACAGGCCCTGGGTCCCGACTGGCTGCAGATCCACGCCGGCCGGCCGGGGACCGTGTTGGTCCACGTGCGGTTCACGCCCTACTGGGCGATCACCGAGGGGTCGGGGTGCGTCGCGCCCGCGGGCTCCTACACCCAGCTGAAGCTCACCCGGGCGGGCCCGGTCAGGATGGTGACTCGCTTCTCGCTGAGCCGGATCCGGGCCACCTCGCCGCGCTGCACGTAACTCCGAAGTCTGGATCGAACCGGCACCCCGGGAGGCGGGGACTCCTAACCGGACACAGACAAATGTGAATGTAGGATGAAAGTCGTATGAGGCGGCGACTTGAGGCGTTGGATGCGAGCGTGCTTCCGCGGGGCTGGGTGGACGCGGTCCGCCAGGTGCTCCTGTTCCTGGGGGCCTACGTCGGCTACCAGATCGTCCGCGGACTGGTCAACGGCAACGACGTCGCCAAGGCGTCCTGGAACGCCACCAAGGTGATCGACCTGGAGCGGACGCTGCATGTGTTCATCGAGCCCAGCATCCAGGCGTGGGCGCTCAACGAGCACTGGCTGATGGACATCGCCGACTGGACCTATCTGAACGCCCATTACGTGGTCACACTCGGCGCTCTGACCTTCATCTACCTGCGCCGCAACGACTCCTTCTACTTCGTGCGCAACACCTTCATGATCGCGATGGTGATCGCCCTGGTCGGCTACGCCGTGTACCCGACGGCGCCGCCCCGGCTGATGCCCGAGTGGGGCTTCACCGACGCCATCCAGCAGTTCACCGGGATCACCGCCGAGCACGGGCCCAGCGCGGCGCTGCTCAACCTTTACGCCGCCATTCCCTCCATGCACGTCTGCTTCTCGATCATGATCGGCTGGCCGATGTCCAAGCTGGTCGAGCACCAGGTGGCGCGGATCGCCTGGCGCGTCTATCCGGTGTTCATCAGCTTCGTGGTGATCGCCACCGGCAACCACTATCTGACCGACGTGGTGCTCGGCGCACTGACCGCCGGGTTCTCGGCACTGCTGGCGGGCAAACTGCTCGCGCGGGCCAAACCGGACGCCTGGGCGTTCGGTCAGGCGACCGCGTAGTGAACGGCCACCACTCGCCCCGCGACCGCGGAAAGGCTTAGCCTACGGGCGATGGCTGAGTCCACCTCACCGGTCCAGCCCCGCCCACCCCGCCGATCTCGAGCTCGCCGCGACGGGCGGGCGGCACCGACCACCCAGGAGCTGCGCGAGCGGCTGATCGAGTCGCGCCTCACCCCGAACACGATCTCGCTGACCGGCTTCCTGCTCAACCTCGCGGCTGCCGCGCTGATCGTCGATCGGCTCTTCTTCCTGGCGGGGATCGCGTTCATCGTCGGCTCGGTGATGGACACCCTCGACGGGCGCTACTCACGGATGTCGGGCAAGGGGACCCCGTTCGGGGCGTTCCTGGATTCCACGCTCGACCGGCTGGAGGAGGGGATCGTGCTCACCGCGGTCGCCGCCTACTTCGCCTCGCGCCACAATCAGGTGGCGGTGGCGGCGGTGGTGGTCGCCGTGCTCGCCTCGCTGATGGTCTCCTACACGCGGGCGCGCGCCGAAGCCCTGGGGGTGGCCTGCAAGGTGGGGCTGGCCACCCGCCCGGTGCGGGTGGTGATCCTGTCCGCGGGCCTGGTGTTCGCCAGGGGCGCCTCCATCGGGCACTTCGCGCTGTTGGCCCCTGCCGTTTACGTGCTCGCCGTGCTCAGCGCGGTGACCGTGGTGCAGCGCATCCTCCACGTGCGCAAGCAGCTCAACACCGTCCCCGCGCCCTAGCCCCGCATCGGCCTCCGTGGCTTTGATGGTCTATCGGCACCAAAGCCGCGGAGCCCCCGTCAGCAGGTAGACCGCTCGGTATCCTGAGCGGGATGCCGCCCACCCTCGCGACCCGCCAGGGACCCGGGCGTCGGGGCGCGCGTGACCGTATCCTGAGGGCGGCTCGGGAGTTGTTCGCCGAGCACGGGATCAACGCCACCGGGGTGGCCGAGCTGGCCGCCCAGGCGCAGGTCTCCAAGCGGACGCTCTACCACCACTTCCCCAGCAAGGACGACGTGATCCTGGCCTACCTGGACGAGCTCGCCCACGACACGACGCAGGGACCCGAGAGCGTTCTCTCGCGCACCGACCTCAGCCCTCGGGCGCGCCTGCTCGAGCTGTTCGCCGCGGCCGGCGGCACCCGTCACCCGATGCGGGGAGACCCGTTCGTCAACGCCGCCGTCGAGCTGTCCGGGCCGAGCCATCCGGTACACGCCGCGGTCGCCGAGCACAAGCGCCGCTTCACCGAGCGCCTGGGCGACATCGCCCGGGAGGCGGGGGCCAGAGACGCCGAGGGCGTCGGGCGCCGGCTCGCCCTGCTCTACGACGGGGCGGCCGCCCAAGCGGTGGTCTACGACAGCGCCGAGCCCGCCTCCGACGCATACGCGATGGCGGCCGCGATCCTGCGCCAGGCGATCGACTGAAAGCCTCCGCGGCGGCCCCGGTCCGCCGATGGATCCACGGCCCGCATACGGTGCAAAAGTCGCATCAGCTGACGTGGCCGAGCGAAACACCGGAGACCCCCGCGCCTGCTGCAAGTAAACCCGTGAGTTTAGTTTTGTGCGCGTCTGGCGGGTCCCAGCGGGCCTGAGTAGACTGACCGGTGTACTTTGTGGCGTAACCATCGAGGCCGGGGCGGGGTACTAGTCATGACAGTCCTGCGCGCATCCGGCGCTGCGGGCCCACGTTTCTAGAAGGGATCTCCTCAAAGTGACCACGACCAACGGTTCCAAGAACGGGACCGCACGCCATCAGCACGACAAGGTCCGCGTCGCCATCATCGGCGTCGGCAACTGCGCGAGCTCGTTCGTCCAGGGCGTTCAGTACTACCGTGACGCCGACCCCAACCAGCAGGTCCCCGGGCTGATGCACGTCGACCTCGGCGGCTACCACGTGCGCGACATCGAGTTCTCGGCCGCCTTCGACATCGACGCCGACAAGGTCGGCAAGGATTTGTCAGAAGCCATCTTCTCCGGCCAGAACAACACGCTCAAGCTCGGCGACGACATTCCCAAGCTGGGCGTCGAGGTCATGCGCGGCATGACCCACGACGGTCTGGGCAAGTACCTGTCCGAGAAGATCACCAAGGCGCCCGGCTCCACCGTCGACATCGTCGAGGTGCTCAAGGAAACGCGGACCGACGTGGTCGTCTCCTACCTGCCGGTCGGCTCCGAGCAGGCCACCAAGTGGTACGTGGAGCAGATCCTCGAGGCCGGCTGCGGATTCGTGAACTGCATTCCGGTCTTCATCGCGCGCGAGGACTACTGGAACAAGCGCTTCAAGAAGGCCGGCCTGCCGATCGTCGGCGACGACATCAAGTCCCAGGTCGGCGCGACCATCGTGCACCGCGCGCTGGCACGGCTCTTCCACGACCGCGGCGTCAAGCTGCTGCGCACCTCGCAGCTCAACGTCGGCGGCAACATGGACTTCTACAACATGCTCGAGCGCGAGCGCCTGGAGTCCAAGAAGATCTCCAAGACCAACGCCGTGACCTCGATCATGGGCCACGAGCTACCCAAGGACGACGTCCACGTCGGCCCCTCGGACTACGTGCCGTGGCTGACCGACCGCAAGTGGGCCCACATCCGCCTGGAGGGCCAGGCCTTCGGCGACGTACCGCTGACCGCGGAGCTCAAGCTCGAGGTCTGGGACTCCCCCAACTCGGCGGGGATCGTCACCGACGCCGTGCGCATCTGCAAGCTGGCGCTCAACAACGGGCTCACCGGCCAGCTGGATGGCCCCAGCTCCTACCTGATGAAGTCGCCGATGCACCAGCGCCCCGACGACGAGGCCCATGAGATGACCGAGGCCTTTATCAAGAAGTACAGCCGCAAGCCCGTGGCCGAGCAGGCCAAGCCGAGGGCCAAGGCGGCCGCGGCCAGATAGCTGCGAGCCGCCTCCCGGCGGCTCCCGATGAGAACAAGGGTCAGAGCGGCCGCTCGTAGATGCGATATCGCTTCACGACGCGGCCGCCCAGTGCCTCCATGGCGTGATTCATGGAGTTGTTGGTCTCGAGGATCCAGCCCATCTCGCCGCCCTTCTGGCGAGACCGCTCCCCGACGTCGTAGAGGGCCATGTACAGGGCCGCGCCCACGCCCGTGTGCTCGTATTCGGGGATCACTCCCAGGAAGCCGACCCGCACCTGGTCGACGATCCGGGACTTGTTCAGGTAGTAGAACCAGCCCAGGGGCAGCAGCCGTCCGCGCATCTTCCCGAGTACCTGGTTGACGTCGGGCACGGTGATCGCGATGCCGACGGTCTCGCCCTCGATCTCGGCGACCATGAACCAGTTGCGGTCATAGACGAGTTGGAGGTCGAGTGCGTAGGCGTCGAGGTCCTCCTTGGAGTAGGGGACGAAGCCCCAGTTGTGTGACCATGCCGAGTTGTAGACCCGAGCGAAGTCGTCGAGCTCGCGACGCAGATCCCGGCGTGACATGGATCGGATGCTGACCCCGAAGCGCTCGTGGGCGCGCTGGGCGATCCGGCGCACCCGGGGATCGACCTCCGTTCGATCCAACACGGAGCGCTCCCACATGAGCAGGTCCATCGCCTTGGCGAGGCCGGCCGTCTCGCACAGCTGCCGGTAGTAGGGCGGGTGCCACGGCTGCTTGATCATGGGCTTGCGGTCGAAGCCCTCGATCAGCACCCCGCTCTCGTCGTTGATCTGGAAGTCCATGGGGCCGAGCATGCGCTCGCAGCCGCGGTGCGCCAGCCAGCGCGAGGCGGCGTCGAGCAGAGCATTCGCCACGACCGGATCGTGCTCGAGCTCCAGGAAGCCGAACATCCCGTCGCGGCTGGCGTGAAACTCGTTGTATGCGCGGTCGATCTGGGCCGTGATCCGGCCGACTACGCGCCCGTGGCGGCGGGCCAGGAAGTACTCGGCCTCCCCGTGGGTGAAGTAGGCATTCAGCCGGCGACTCAGGAAGACGTAACGCTCGAGCTTGAGCGGCCCGATCCAGGGCGTGCCTGCGTGCAGACGGAAGGGGAGGTCGACGAAGGCTCGGAGCTCGAGAGCCCCCCTGACCGGTGAGACCGTCACCGCCACAGCGCGACCCTAACCGATTACGCAGCGGACCGTGATCGGTCAGCGTTTCCACCGTATCTGCGCTCGGCGAGCACTAGGCTTCTGCCATGGTCTCGGCTGCGTCGACCCTGGCCTCGGTCAGCGAGCGCCGGCAGGCTCTGGAGGCTCGCTATCCGGTGTGGCCGGCGCTCACCCTCTCCCAGGCCCTGGACGCGGCGGCAGCCCGGCACCCCGACCGCCCTCTGGTCCTGAGCGCTGAGCGTGCCTACTCCTACGGCGAGATGCGCGACTGGTCGCGGCGTCTGGCCGCGGGGCTGGTCGCCCTGGGCGTGGGCCCCGGGGAGCACGTCGCCGTGGTGATGGCCAACTACCCGGAGCTGGTGGCGCTGAAGTTCGCGATCGCCCGGGCGGGCGCGGTGACGGTACCCGTCAACTTCCTGCTGCGCCGCGACGAGCTGGCCTACGTGCTCGGGCAGTCAGAGACCGCGGTCCTGGTCACGATGGACAGCTTTCGCGAGCTGGACTACGTGGGAGCCCTGGATGAGCTGGCCCCCGGCTGGGAGGACTCGGGCGGGGGCGAGCGCCTCCCGCACCTGCGCGAGGTGGTGGTGTTCGACACCGGAGGCGGTGGTCGCGAGGGTGGCCGGTCCCTGGTCGAGCTCGAGCGCCTGGGCAGCGAGGCGGGCGACGAGGTGAAGATTGAGCTGGGCCGGCGTGAGCGTGGCGTTGATCCATCGGCGGACGCCGATCTGATCTACACGTCCGGGACCAGCGGTGCCCCCAAGGGCGTGCTGCTGTCTCACGACGCCCTTCTGCGCAGCGCTTACGGCTCGGCCTGGACGCGGGCCTTCGAGGATGGGCGGCGGATCCTGTTCGCGCTGCCCCTCTACCACGTGTTCGCCTACGTGGAGGGCCTGCTGGCCAGTCTGTTCTCAGGCGGGGCGATCATCCCCCAGATCGCCTTTGATCCCGCCGCCACATTGCAGGCGGTGCAGGAGCACCGCGCCGACGAGGCGCTGTTCGTGCCCACGATGACGATCGCCATGCTCGAGGCCGCACAGGTGGGACGCTTCGACGTGGGCTCCCTGCGCCACGTGATGTCGGCCGCCGCCCCGGCCCCGGTGCGCCTGTGGCAGGCGGTGCGCGACCAGCTCGGGGTGCCGGAGATCGTGACCGGCTACGGGATGACCGAGACCAGCGCCGCCACCACCTACACCGAGCCCGACGGGCCCCTGGAGCTGGTGGCGAGCACGGTTGGCAAGCCCAAGCGGGGCGGGGTCGCCGGCGACCCGTCGCTGGGGGGGCTGCTGGTCGTCTACAAGACCGTGCATCCGCTCACCGGCGAGGACCTGCCGCCGGGCGCCGAGGGCGAGCTCACGGCCCGGGGCCCGATCCTCACCCACGGGTACTTCGCCAAGCCCGCCGAGACCGCGGCCGTGCTCGATGCCGGCGGATGGTTGCGCTCAGGAGACCTGGGGCGGATCGCCCAGGACGGCAGCCTGGTGCTCACCGGGCGCAGCAAGGAGCTCTACAAGTGCGGCGGCGAGCTGGTGGCGCCCAAGGAGGTGGAGGAGTGCCTGACCGAGCATCCTCGGGTGGCCCAGGCCTACGTCGTCGGACTGGCCGACGAGCGGATGGGCGAGATCGGCTGTGCCTGGGTGGTCCCGGCCGGGGCCGAGCCACCCGATCCACAGGAGCTGATCGCCCACTGCCGCGAGCGCCTGGCCCGCTTCAAGGTGCCCGCTCAGATCCTGTTCCTGCAGGCGGGGCAGCTGCCGACCACGGCCACCGGCAAGGTTCAGAAGTTCCGGCTGATCGAGCGCGCGGAGGCGCTCCGGGGCGGCGCCAGCGCTTGATCGGGATGCCGACAGCGCTTGATGGAGTGGCGGCAGCGCTTGATCGGGATGCCGGCGGTGCTTGATCGAACCCCGGCCATCCCCTTATCCTCGGCGTGACATGGACGTGTGGCAGCTGGACTCCGAGACGGTTGAGACGCACGCCCCCCAGGTGTTGCGCTCGGATCCCGGCGCCAACCGGGTCATCCTGCTCGCCCTCCCCGCGGGCGAGCAGCTCCAGGACCACCAGGTCCACGAGCACGCCCTGGTGCTGCTGCTCGACGGCGAGCTCCTGATTCGCTCGAGCGAGGCCGAGCACCGCCTGGAGCGCCACGGACTCCTTCACTTCGAGCCCGGCGAGCGCCACGAGGTCGAGGCGGTCACCGACTCGAGGCTGCTCCTGTGCCTGGCCCCATGGCCCGGCGAGGGCCATCCCAGCCGCACCGACTAGGGCGAGGGCCTACAGCGATCGCAGTGCCGGCAGCAGTTCCCGCTCGGCCCAGTCGATGAACTGGTCCTGGTGATCGGCGCCGATCTGCACGAGCGCCACCTCGGTGAAGCCGGCCTCGACGAAGGGTTTGATCTTCTCCACGTGCTCCTCGACGTCGGGTCCGCAGCCCAGCGACTCGGCCACCTGCTCTGGGGTCACGAACTGGGTGGCGGCGTCAAACGACTCGGGGTTGGGCAGGTCGGCGTTGACCTTCCACCCCAGGCCGAACCAGCGGAACTGCTCGTGGGCACGCTTGACGGCGGCGTCGCGGTCGGGGTCGTAGGCGAGCGCGATCTGCCCGACCCGGGCCTTGCCCTGGCCGCCGTGGTGCTCGAACATCTCCACCAGCTCGCCATCGGGCTCGACGGCGATCATCAGGTCGGTCTTGGTCCCGGCCAGCCGGCAGGAGGCCTCGCCCGAGACGGCGATGCCGACCGGGACCCGCTGCTGGGGCAGATCCCAGAGCTTGGCCTGTTCGACATCGAAATGGCGACCGCGGTAGTTGACGTCCCCGCCCTCGAAGAGCTCGCCGATGATGTCCACGGCCTCGCTGAGCATCTCGTGGCGAACCCCGACCGCCGGCCAGCGCTTGCCGACCACGTGCTCGTTGAGGTTCTCGCCCGCCCCCAGCCCGAGCCGGAAGCGGTTGCCCGAGAGGATCTGCATGGTGGCCGCCTTCTGGGCGATGATCGCCGGGTGGTAGCGCAGCGTCGGGCAGGTCACGTAGGTCATCAGCCCGATCCGCTCGGTCGCCTGAGCGGCGGCGCCGAGGATCGACCAGGCATAGCCCGAGTGTCCCTGCTCGGCCAGCCACGGCTGGTAGTGGTCGCTGGTCACCGAGAAGTCAAAGCCCGCCGCCTCCGCTTTCTGGATGTCGCGTACGAGCTGGTCCGGCGGTGACTGCTCGCACATCATCGTGTATCCAAAATCGGTCATGGGGTGGGGCTACCACGCCGGCACACTGGACCTGTTCCGGAGGCCGCGGGCATCACGTCCGCGACCTCCGACACCAGGCAAATCGACCAGTTAGTTGACGACCACCCCGAACGGGGTGGCGCCTGCCGGCAGCGACGTCGGCGAGCTGGCCAGCTCGGAGAGCTGGCCGCCGTTGACGCGGAAGCCGCTGACCGCGTCTCCCTTGCTGTCGACGACCCAGAGGGTCGAACCGTCGGGGCTCAGGCGAGCGTCCTCGGAGCCCAGTGTCGACGGACCGTGGAACGGGGTGCTGCCCAGGAGGCGAAGCGAGCCGTTCCACCCGATCGCGTAGCTCGAGATACTGGGCACGGCGGTGTTCACCGCGAACAGATAGCGGCCGTCGTGGCTTATCTCGACCCAGCAGGGGGCGGTTTGGTCGTCGGCGAACGGCGAGGCCCCGATCGAGTCAAGCGTGCCGTCGCGCCCGACCTCGAAGGCGGACACGGAGCCGGCGTTGGCACCGCCGTGGGCGTTGGACACGAACAGCTGGCTCGGGTCGGTGGGGCGGAACTCGCTCCCGAACGGCCCGGGCCCCTGAGCCGTGAACGGCGACCCGGACGCGGCGTGGAGCCGGCCGCTCCAGTCGACGAAGAAGCTGTCGATCTGTGAGCTTCCAACCCGGGTGCCGACCAGGTTGGTGCCGGTCGAGTTGAACAGCACGTCGCCGGGGTCCGCTGAGTCCGGGAGGGCGACCGTCGAGTCAGGCAGTGGGCGCAGATGACCGCGCCGGCCCAGGACGAAGCCGGTGTAGCTACTACCGCCAGCGCCCGCGTTGGCCACGTAGACGAGGCGGTGGTGGATGGCGACGCTGACCGGCTGCGTGCCGTCCGAGCTGACCGTGCCACCGGGCACCTGGGACAGAGCGCCGTCGGGAAGCACCGCCAGCGTCGAGATCTGGTTGCTGCCGGCGTCGACCGCCAGCAGATACCGCCCGCCGCGAGTGATCTGCAGCGAGCCCTGCGAGCCGATCACCGCACCGCTTCCGGCGCCCCCGGTGGCAAACGGGGATCCGGGCACAGGGGTGAGGCTGCCGTCGGCGTGGCGGTCGAAGGCCGCGATGGTGTTGCTACCGGCGGTGTTGTCGTTGACGTAGACGTGGCCGACCACGCTGTTGGTGGTGTGGGCGCTGGCGGCGCCGCTGATCCCGAGGGTCAGCAGCGCAGCCAGCGCGATCAGGCACGCCGAAGCGCGCATCAGAAGACGCATCGTCTCTCCTAGATGACTGTGAGTGACAGGGTTGGCGGCGGCCGATCGACTACAGGAAGCCGCTGCGTTCGCCCTCTTCCCGTGACCGGAGGGCGGACAGCCATTGGAGCACAGTGGATCGGTGCCAGCAAGGATTCCCGGCCGGATGGAATCGACCGTTAAGGATTCAACGACCTCCGGGGGGTCCGCGAGCGCCCGAGCACTGCCTCACCAATAACATCCACGGAGTGCCTCGCCCGCAAGCCTCGCCCTCCGGGGTGGGCGATCCGTCGTCCGGCAGCCTCGCGATCGCTCAGGTCACCCCCTTTGCCTGGGAGGTGGACAACGAGGTCAACCGGTACGTGGCGCGCGTCTCGGCCGAGCTCGCAGCCCGCGGTCATCGCGTTCTCGTCATCGCCCCCTCTGAGTCCGGCTCCCTGGTCCGCGACACTCGCAAGGCGATCCGCTCGGCGCCCGAGCAGCTGCTGGAGAGCGCCGCGCGCGAGCCGGTCGTCCTGGGCGTCGGCGAGGTGCTGGCCTTCTCGCCCGCGCGCCGGCGCACGGCGTCCCTGCCCATCGACGTGGCGCGCACCATCGAGGAGGCCCTGAACACGCTCGCGCTCGACATCGTCAACGTGCACGAGCCGTTCGCTCCCAGCGCCTCGAGCGTCGCCCTGCGCCACTCACGGGCGCTGAACGTCGGCAGCTTTCACGCTCCCACCGAGCGAATCCTCTCCACGCAGTTGGCCGGACCGCTGTCGAGGCTGCTGTTCGCCCGCATGGACGCCCGGACCGCCAGCTACGCCGCGACCCGCCCCCTGCTCCAGCGTTACTTCCCCGGCGACTACTGCGTCATCCGGCCGGGCGCCGATCCTCCCTCACCGCGCCCGTCCACCGACGCTCCCGAGCTGGTGATGATCGCCACCGAGGAGCGCGGGGCGCTGCGCACCTTCCTGCGCGCCCTGCGGGCGCTGCCCACCGACGTTCCGTGGCACGCCACGGTGTGGTCGCGGCGCCCGGCGGCTCCGCCGGCCACGCTGGGACGAGCGCTGCGCGAACGCGTCACCTTCCTGGACGCCGCCGAGCACAGCGAGGCCGACGTGCTGGCCCGCGCCGACGTGGCGGTGCTCGCCTCCGACGGGGATCGGCCGATGCCGGGAACGCTGGTCACGGCGCTGGGGTCCGGCGTCATCCCCGTGGCCTCGAGGCTTCCCGTCTACGAGGAGGTGCTCGGCGACGGCGACCGGGGGTTCATCTTCGAGCCCGGCGAAGTGCAGACGCTGGCCGCTCACCTGCTCAGACTGATCTCCGAGCCGCAGCTGCGCGCTCAGGGATCCCAGGCGTCCCTGGAGCTGCGCGAGGCCCTCGGCTGGCCGCGGGTGGCCGGTGAGTTCGAGCAGGTCTACGAGGAGCTGACGGCGAGCCGCCATGTCGACCCCGGCCTGACCTCGGTCCGCGACCGGCTCCGCTCCCGGCCCCTGATCGACGTCGATCTGCACATGCACACCGACCACTCCTATGACTGTGCGACGCCCGTGGAGGTTCTCCTGGCCCATGCGCGGGAGCAGGGGCTGGGGGCGATCGCGGTCACCGACCACAACGAGATCTCCGGCGCCCTGGAGGCCCGGGCCAAGGCCAGCGGGATCAAGGTGATCGTCGGCGAGGAGGTCAAGACCGCCGAGCAGGGCGAGGTGATCGGGCTGTTCATCGAAGAGAAGATCCCGCGTGGGCTGACCCTGCAGGAGACGATCGCCGAGATCAAGCGCCAGGGGGGCGTGGTCTACGTGCCGCATCCGTTCGACCGCATGCACTCGGTTCCCGACTACGAGCACCTGCTGGCCGTCATCGATGAGATCGACGCCATCGAGGTCTTCAACCCCAGGGTCGCGATCTCGGAGTTCAACGAGGAGGCGGTCCGCTTCGCCGCCAAGTACCGCATACCTGCGGGGGCCGGATCCGACGCCCACGTGACCCAGGGCCTGGGCTCGGTGCGAATCCGGATGCGCGACTTCGACGGCCCCGATGAGTTCCTGGAGGCCCTGCGCGACGCCGACATCATCCGCAACCCCGCGAGCCTGCTCTACGTCCAGGCGCTGAAGTTCCTGCAGACCAAGGCCCTGCCCGAATCGGCGCGCCGGGCCTCCCGCGAGCGCCGGGTGCGGCGTGCCACCGGACGCAAGTCCTGATGCAGTCGCAAGGACAAGCTCGCCAGCCGTCCAATCCGAAGGGGGTGCCCGCAACCGACGACGAGATCCGAGAGAAGTACCTGGAGCGGGCGATCCGTGAGCTGAACGCGTTCGCGCGCCGGGTAACCGAATGTCCGCACTGCCCGCGCGGTCAGCTGATGCCGGTGCTCGGCTCCGGCCACCCGCAGGCCGACATCTTCATGATCAAGCACTCGGCCCGGCCCTCGGAGGTCGAGGAGGGGGTCGCCTTCTACGGGCGATCCGGCAACGCGCTCATGAAATCGCTCAAGCGGCTCTCGATCGACCCGCTGGCTGTCTACGGGACCCTGTGCGTCAAGTGCCCGGTAGCCGATCCGGCGATGGCCGATCCGGCCTGCATCGGCCGCCTGGCCGAGGAGCTGGCGATCGTCTCCCCCAAGATCGTGGTCCTGATGGGCGAGGACGCGCTGGGCGTCGTGAACGATCTCGGGATCCCGCTGGGCCGCGAGCTCAAGCCCCTGCCGGGCGTGCTCCAGCGCTTCACCCCGTCGATCGAGGCGCTGTATGTCCCGAACATCGACGACTCGCTCGACGAGGAGACCGCCAAGCGCGCGTTCTGGGCCGCCTTCCGGGTGCTCGGGCAGTGGTGGACCGACCTGCCGCCCTACTGAGAGGCCGTCGCAAGTGCAGCTGCGCGGCCGATCGAGCCCGGGCCGCCTCAGTCGATCACGAGGATGATCTTGCCCAGCTTGCCGCCGCGCGCGAAGTGCTCGTAGGCGGCCGCCGCCTCGGCGAGCGGGTAGGTCTCGGCGATCGGGACCCTGACGGCCCCCGAGGCCAGCAGGGGTAGCACTGAGCGCTCGAGTCCTCGGGCGGTGAGCGCCTTGAGCTCCAGCGGCCGCGACCGCAGGGTCGACCCGTACATCCGGGCGCGCTTCATGAGCAGCAGCCCCAGGTTGATCTCGCCGGTGGCTCCGCCGCCCATGCCGATCACGGTGATCCGGCCACCGGTCTCCAGTGCCTTGAGGTTGTCGTTGAGATTGATCGCCCCGATCAGCTCGAGGATCAGGTCGAAGGGCCCGAGGTCACGAAACCGCTCCGGGTCGACCACGTGCGCCCCGAGCTCGGCGACGCGCTCGTGCAGCTCGGGATTGCGCACGGTCGCCGTCACCTGCGCCCCCGCCGCGCGACCGAGCTGGATGGCGGCCGTGCCGACGCCGCCGGCGGCCCCGTGGACGAGCAGTCGCTCGCCGGCCTGGAGCCCGGCCTGGGTGAACAGGGCGTCGTGGGCGGTCGTGAAGCACTCGGGAACGCCGCCCGCCTCGTTCCAGGTGAGCTCTTCGGGCACGGGCACCAGGATCCGCTCGTGCACGGTGGCCAGCTCGGCCTGTCCGCCTCCCCCGACGATCCCCATCACGCGGTCGCCCTCGCTGAAGCGCTGAGCCCCCGCACCGCGGGCCACGACCTCGCCGGCGAGCTCCAGGCCGGGGATGTCCGGCGGCGAGCCCGGCGGCGCCGGGTAGCTTCCGCCCAGCTGGTGCATGTCGGCGCCGTTGAGACCGGCGGCCCGAACCCGCACCAGGACCTCGCCTGACCCTGCCTCCGGGTCCGGCCGCTCGTCTATGACGATCTGGTTGTCCTGGATGGTGACGGCGTGCATGTTGCGCACCCTAGCGTGCCGGCTCCCCGCGGCCGAGCGCTGGTCAGCGGGTTCGGACCAGCTCGGCCACGCACTCGATGTGCGGCGTCTGCGGGAACATGTCGACCGGGCGCACGCGGACCAGCTCGTAGCCGGCCTCGACGAGCTGGGCGGCGTTGGGCGCCAGGGTCGTCGGGTTGCAGGAGACGTAGACGATGCGCTTGGGATTCGCCTCGATGATCCGGCGCGCCACCTTCTGGGAAAGACCGGACCGAGGCGGGTCGACGACCAGCAGGTCGGGGCGGCCGGCGCGCTCCACGAGCTCGCGCATGGCCAGGCGGACGTCGCCGGCGAAGAAGTTGGCGTTGTCGACCTCGTTGAGGCGCGCGTTGGCGATCGCGTCGGCGATCGCCTCGGGCACCAGCTCCAGGCCCCACACCTCGGCAACCCGAGGCGACATGAGCAGGCCGATCGTGCCGATCCCGCAGTAGAGGTCGTACACGCGCTCAAAGCCCCCGAGCCGTCCGTAGTCGATCGCCAGCTCGTAGAGGCGCTCGGCCATCTCGGTGTTGGTCTGAAAGAAGGCCTCGGACGAGATCTCAAAGCGCATCTGACCCATCGCCTCCTCGAAGCGCTCCGAGCCGGCCAGCAGCTCGGTCTCGCCGCCCTGGGTCGTCTCGCCGACGCTGTCCAGGCGGGTCCACAGCAGCCCGTCGAGCCCGTCGCCCGCCCGGATCAGGGAGTCCCGGTCGAGCCGGCCGGGACCGGTGACGAGCCGGACCTGGAGCGCTCCCGTGCGCCGTCCCTCACGGACGACCAGGTTGCGCAGCAGCCCCTCGTGGGTGCGCCGGTCATAAGCGGTGAGCCCCTGCTCGCGACACCAGGCCACGATCCGCTCGCGCGCGGCGTTGGCGGGCTCTGAGGCCAGCAGGCAATCCTCGATGGGGACGATCTCATCCCAGCGACCGGGAGCGTGAAAGCCGCACACGAGCTCGCCGTCGGGGCCGGTGCCGAACGAGTACTCGAGCTTGTTGCGGTAGCGCCACTGCTGCACGGCGGGCACGATCGGCTCGAGCTCGAAGGCGTCGAGCTTGCCGATCCGGGTCAGCGCCTCCTTGACCTGGGCCTCCTTGACCTCCAGCTGGCGGTCGTAGGCGAGCACCTGCCAGGGCGCGCCCGGGTGATCGGCCCGGGGGGCGATCCGGTCGGGGCCGGGCTCGAGGAGCTCGGCCATCTGCGCCTCCGCGTAGGCGCGCTTGCGCTTGCCCACGACGGCCCGCACCCGGTCGCCGGGCATGCCGCCGGCCACGAACACGACGTAGCCTTCGAGCCGCGCCACCCCGGCCCCGCCGAAGGCCAGCGCGTCGATCGTCAGCTCGAGCTCGTCGCCGCGCTGCGGGCGCGACGGGGTGGTGGATGCAGCTTCCATGCCACCTAGCATGGCAGCCCCTCGCCGAGTGCGACCGCGACACGGCGTCAGGTCACGCCTGCGCCTACCCCAGTGACTTCTCGATCGCGCCCACCACGGTCTTGCGGTTGGCGTGCTTGCGCTCGTAGTTGAGCACCTTGCGCAGGTCCGGACGGCTGAGCTCCTTGATCCGAGTCTGCACCTGGGACACGTTGAGCTCGTCGTAGCCGAGGATCGGGAACGACGGTCCCACGCCGGCGGCCCGCCGAGCCCGGTCGGCACCGCGGACGAGGCGGTCCACCGAGTCGACCTTGCGAGCCCGCCGGGTGGCGGACTCCAACTGGTCGCGCCCGCGCTCGAGCAGGGCCTCCAGGTCGCTTATGAGCTCGTCACTCTGCTGGCGGCCGCGGCGAATCAGCTCGGCGGCCAGCTCGTTGGCGTCCTTGCGGGTGACGCGTCCGCGGGACGCGGCGTCGTCAAGCGTCTCCTGGATGCGATCCCGGGTCAGCATCACCACGTCACGGGACTTCGCGGTGCGGCGGGCCAGCTCCTTGGCGGCCTCGGACTTGGCGGTGTTGCGGGTCTTGGTGGCACCGGACTTGGCCTGCGTGGCCGCGCGGCCCGCGGCCTTGCCGGCACTCGTGCCTGTGGCCTTGGCGCCGGTGGCGGCGGCACTGCGGGTGCTGGGCGAGCCACCGCGCGAGCGGCTGCCGGCGGGCTTTGACGAGGATGAAGGTTGGGATCGTGAAGACGACGAGCGTTTGGCGGGGGGCATTCAAAGGCTCCTGATTGGCGTGAGCTTGTCGCGAGCCTATACAAACTCGCGGGGGTTCGCCGTATATGGACTTGTTTCAGGTCTGACTGAGGACAAGCTCGAGCAGAGCTTTCTGCGCGTGACGGCGGTTCTCCGCTTGGTCCCAGATGCGCTGGCGCGATCCGTACAGGACCTCGGCGGTGATCTCGTCGCCGGGGTGGGCGGGCAGGCAGTGCAGCGCGATCGCGTGCGGTGACGCCTGATCGAGCAGCGCGTCGTCGATCCGGTAGGCAGCGAGGGCGCGGCGGCGCTCCTGCGCCGAGGCCGGCGCGTCGCTCATGCTCACCCAGACATCGGTGTAGACGGCGTCGGCGTCGCGGACGGCGACGCGGGGATCATCGGTGAGCTCGACCCCGGGCAGCGCCTCGAGCTGGTAGCCGTCGGGGGTGGCCACTCGCAGCTCGATGCCCGCCAAGCCGCCGACGATCGCCAGCGAGCGCGCCACGTTGTTGCCGTCCCCCACGTAGGCGACCTTGAGACCACGCAGCGAGCCGAAGGCCTCGCGCAGCGTGAGCAGATCGGCGAGCGCCTGGCACGGATGATGGCCGGCGGTCAACATGTTGATCACCGGCACGGAGGCGTGCTCGGCGAGCTCGGCGACGAGGGCGTCGGGGCCGGTCCGGATCCCGATCGCGGCCACGTTGCGCGACAGGATGTAGGCCGTGTCGCGGATCGACTCGCCGCGGCTGAGCTGGAGCTCGTCGGCGCGCAGCACCATCGGGTGTCCGCCGAGCTCCACGATCCCGGCTTCAAACGATGTCCGCGTCCGGGTCGAGGGCGCCTGGAAGATCAGGGCCACCGAGCGGCGGGCCAGCACATCGGAGCTCAGCGGCGACGCCTTGAGCTCTGAGGCGCGGTTCAGGAGCCGCTCCAGATCGTCGGAGCTGAGCTCGGCTCCGGTGAGGAAGTGGCGCGGCACGGGCCGCAGTGTACGTTGACCACGATGCTGCTGCGGGTGCTGACGTGGAACCTCATGCACGGCCGCTCGGTCCCCGGAGCGGGGCGCGATCTGAGCGACGAGTTCGCCTCCGCCCTCGCCGGCTGGGAGTGGGACGTGGCGCTGCTCCAGGAGGTCCCGCCGTGGTGGCCACGGGCCCTGTCGGATCGACTGGGGGCCGAGTACCGGCAGGTGCTGACCTCGCGCAACGGGCTGCTGGTGGCGCGCCGCGCCATCGCCACCCGCCGGCCCGACCTGATCAAGTCCAACGGAGGCGGCGCCAACGCGATTCTCGTCCGGCGTGACCGGATCGCCGCCCACCGCCGCCGGAGGCTCGCCTGGGTGCCCGAGCGCCGCGTCGCGCACGGCGTTCTCCTGGGCTGCGGGATATGGGTGGTCAACCTGCACGCGACCGCGGGCAACCCGGTCGCGGCCCAGCGCGACGGTCGCCTGGCCGCCGCCGCGGCCGAGGCCTGGGCGGCGGGTGGCCCCGCGGTGCTCAGCGGAGACTTCAACCTGCGCGGCCACGAATTGGAGATCCGCGAAACCGGCTGGCGCCACATCGCCGAGCGCGACGTCGACCACATCCTCGTCAACTCAGAGCTCGAGGCGGCGGGCGCTTCCGAGGTGCTCGACCGCGGAGCGCTCTCCGATCACCCACCGCTGGCGGTCACGGTCCGCCGGCCCGATCCCCGACCGTCCGGCGAGCCGTCAGCGGGTTGACCCTCCCGGTGGGCTCTTGGCCGCCCGCAGGCCAAAGCCGCGGAGCATCAGCAGCGCCTTCCCGCTCAGCGTCCCGCGAGCCGGGAGCACCCCGAGCTGCGTGGCCGCCTCGTAGACGTCGTAGAAGCCACGGACGCGCAGCAGACGCTCGTGCTGGAGCTCCGCGTAGAACACGCAGTGCACGACCATGAAGCGATGGGTGGCCGGCAGGCCATCCAGGGGGCCCTCGTGCGTCCCGAGCAGCTTGCAGGGCGCCGCCACGAACTGGCCGTTGGTGAGCCGCTCACCGGTCTTCTCCAGCCGCACGTCGGGAAACGCCACCCACAGCCGCGCCGCGTGCTGCGCGAGCGCGGGGATCCCGGCCAGAGGTTGGTCGGTGAGCGGGTCCTCGTACTGGACGCCGGTGGAGCACACCTCGCCGAAGCCGGCCGGATCCTTGCCCGACCACGCCGCCTGCCATCCGTCGATCAGCTCGTCGACGTTCATGGGGTTTCGGCCGGCCCGCTGTCCCTCATCCGGAGGTGCCCGGCGCTCCGAGCGCCGGCACCCCGGTCTCCGGCGTCGAGGCCTGCGCGTAGCGCCGGCGCGGGATCCGGCCCGCCCCCCGGGCCAGGCGTCCTGCCCTGACCCCGAGCCGGATCGCTCGGGCCATGGCCGCCGGATCGTGGGCGCGCGAGATGGCGCTCGCGCACAGCACCGCGTCGCAGCCCAGCTCCATTGCCAATGCCGCATCCGAGGCGGTGCCCACGCCGGCGTCGAGGATCACCGGGACGCTCGCCCGCTCCAGGATGATCGAGAGGTTGTACGGATTGCAGATTCCCATCCCGCTGCCGATCGGGGATCCCAGCGGCATCACCGCGGCGCAGCCGACGTCCTGGAGACGGCGCGCCAGCACGGGATCGTCGGTGGTGTAGGGCAGCACCACGAAGCCGTCGTCGACGAGCTCCTCGGCGGCGGCCATCAGCTCGACGGCGTCGGGCAACAGCGTGCGGTCGTCTCCGATCACCTCCAGCTTCACCCAGTCGGTCTGAAAGGCCTCCCGCGCCAGGTGGGCCGTGGCGACGGCGTCACGGGCGGTGAAGCAGCCGGCGGTGTTGGGCAGGACCTGGACCCCGAGCTCGTCCAGGACGTCGAGGATCGATCCGCGGGACGCCGGGTCCAGGCGGCGCAGGGCGACCGTGCAGACCTCGGCCTCGGCCTCGCGGCAGGCCTCGGCGAGCAGCTCGTGGTTGGCAAACCCGCCGGTGCCGAGGATCAGGCGCGAGGTGAGCTCGCGGCCGGCGATCACCAGGGGGTCGTCGGGGGCGCTCATCCGCCTCCGATCGCGGCCACGACCTCGACCAGAGACCCCTCCGAGAGCTCGGTCTCGGGCCAGCGTGAGCGGGTCACGACCTCGCCGTCCAGAGCCACCGCGACACCGCGGCCTCCGGGGGACACCTCGAGCAGTTCGACCACGCTCGCGACAGTAGCGCCGGCGTCGAGCTCGCGGGGCTCGCCGTTGACGGTCACGTTCACGCCGCGCTCCTGGCCGTCGCAAAGCGTCCGGGCGCGAACAGGGCCGCCTCGGCGGGCAACGCGTCGCCGGCCAGAGCGCCGGCGATCAGCTCGGCGGTGACCGGGGTGAGCAGGATTCCGCCGCGCCGGTGACCGGTCGCCCAGTGCAGCCCCTCGAGGGCACCCGGTCCGATGATCGGCAGGTTGTCGGGCGTGGCCGGACGCAGCCCGGCGGAGAACTCGTCGAGCACGAGCTCCGAGACTCCGGGCAAGAGCTCGCCGGCGTCGCGCAGCAGATCGAAGGCCGCCCCGGCGGTGACCGTCTGATCGAAGCCACGCTCCTCCTGGGTGGCTCCGATCACGTAGCGTCCGTCGCCGCGGGGGGTGATGTAGGACGGTCCCATTCGCAGCACCCGGTTCACCAGGCCGGGGCCGGCCGGGTCGTGCAGGCGCATGACCTGGCCCTTGACGGGGCGGATCGGCATCTGGGCGCCCTCGGGCAGGCCCTCCAGCCGCGGCGACCAGACACCCGCGGCGACCACCACCTGGGACGCGTTCAGGAGGGTCCCGTCCTCGAGGACGACCCCACCGACCCGCGCGCCCGATGCCTCGATCGCGCTCACCGCCGTCTGCTCGCGCAGGTCTCCGCCGGCGCCCAGGAGGGCCGTAGCCAGCGCGGCGGTCAGCGCGCGCGGATCCACGGCATGGTCGTCGGGGATGTCGAGCGCCAGCCGCAGCGCCGGCGCCAGGCCCGGCTCGCGCCGGCGCGCCTCGCTGGAGCGCAGGCGCTCCACGCGCAGCCCCAGGGCGGTGCGCAGCTCGAACTCGCGCTCCAGGGCCTCGGCCTCGTCGTCGTCGCGCGCCACCATCAAGGTCCCGCAGGACGTGTAGCCGACGCCGTCGACACCGGCGGCCGCGGCCAGCTCGCGGGCGAACTCCGGGTACAGGCGCGCGCTGCGCAGCCCGAACTCCAGGACCGCCTCCTCGCCGGGGGTGACCTCGGCGTTGGGGGCGATCATCCCGGCCGCGTAGCTGGAGGTGCCCTGGCCGGCGCGATCGCGCTCGAGCACGGTCACGCGCAGCCCGCGCTGGGCCGCTCGCCACGCGATGGCCAGACCAATCACGCCCCCGCCGATGACGGCGACATCTCCTGCTCGTGTGCTGCGCTCAGACAATAAACCTCCCTGCTCCGGCATTACCCGGCCAGGTCCTGACGGTCGGCGGATCGATCGTCCGCCCTCTCAGCCCAACGGTGGGGCTCCCGTACCGACCAATCGTAGCGTCGCGGTGCTCCTGACAGACTGAGGCTATGAACAACCGCCGAGCACTCCTGCAGCAGGCCCGCCTGTACCTGGTCTGCGACGCGCGACCCGACGCATTCCTGGAGGCGGCGCTGCGGGGCGGGGTGGACATCGTGCAACTACGCGTCAAGCACGCCGCCGACGAGGAGATCGTGGAGACGGCCCGCCGCTACGCCCGGGTGTGCGCGGCCCACGACGCCCTGCTGATCCTCAACGACCGTCCCGACCTGGTGAGCGACGCCGGAGCGGACGGCGTCCACGTCGGTCAGGACGATGTCCCGGTGACCGACGCTCGGGAGCTGGTCGGAGCCGAGCGCCTGGTCGGCCTCTCCACGCACTCGCCCGCGCAGATCGACGCCGCCGCCCTCTCGGACGCCGACTACATCGGCGTCGGCCCGGTGCACGCCACGCCGACCAAGCCGGGGCGCCCGGCGGTCGGCTTGGAGCTCGTCGAGTACGCCGCCCGCCACAGCCCCCTTCCCTTCTTCGCCATCGGCGGGATCGATCCGCTCAACGCGGGTGCCGTGCGCGGCGCCGGCGCGACCCGGATCGCCGTGGTGCGCGCGCTCACCGAGGCCGCCGATCCCGAGGCGGCGGCCCGAGCCCTGCGCGCCGGGACAGACCAGGGACGCGACAGCGAGGTGTCAGTTGGCGCAACGTAGCCGCAAGCGCGGGCGCACCGGCAAGCCCCGGGGCGCCGTCCAGGGTCGCTCCAGCCCCGAGTCGCGCTCCACGCCCGAGTCGCGCACCACCGCCCAGTCGCGCTCCTCCGCCGAGTCGCGCGCCACCGCCCAGTCATCGCCGCCCGCCGCGCCCCGGTCCCAGCGTCGCACCCGGACCTCGGGTCAGTGGTTTGCGCCCGAGGGCGAGGAGCTAAGCCGCAGCCAGCGCCGCGACGCCGAGGCCCGGGCCCGGCTCACTCCGATCGCCGAGGGCGAGCGCCCGCCGGTGATCGTCGTCTCCACCGCAGTGGCGGCCGTGGTGGGGCTCGCCAATCTGGTCGCCTTCATCGCGGGGGTGAAGATCGGCGGCAAGCATCCCGCGGCGGGCGGGATCTTCGTCTTCTCGGCGCTCATGCTCGCCTGCGCGATCGGGTTGTGGCGGCTCTGGTACGGCGCCGTGCTGGGCTTCATGGCCCTGCTGGCGATCATCGTGACGATCTTCGCGCTGCTGCTGATCGAGGCCTCGAACGTCCTCGGGCTGATCGTGGCCGTGCTGGTCATCGTCGGGGCCGGCTACCTGTTCTTCAAGCTCGTCCGCGTTCTGAGCCGGATTCAGATGCCGCGGTATCCCGGGCCGCCGCCCGCCGGCTGACCGGCTCCGGCCGCTCCCGCCCCTTGAGCTAGGCTCAGCCCTTATGGCTGAATCCTCCTTCGACTGCGTCGTGATCGGCTCCGGTCCCGGCGGCTACGTGGCCGCCATCCGCGCCGCTCAGCTGGGAATGAAGACCGTAGTGGTCGAGAAGGACCGAGTCGGCGGCCGGTGCCTGAACTACGCCTGCATCCCCGCCAAGGCCGTCCTGCGGGTCGCCGATGTCCTCTCGGAGGTCCGCGAGGCCGGGGACTACGGGATCAAGGTCGCCGAGCCGGAGATCGATTACTCCGGGGTGACGGCCCGGCGCTCGAAGGTCATCTCGACCCTGACCGGAGGCGTGGCCGGACTGTTCAAGAAGAACGCGATCGAGGTCATCGAGGGCGAGGCCACCCTGACCGGGTCGGGCGGCGTCAAGGTCGGCGACCGGCAGCTGACCGCCAAGACCATCCTGCTGGCCACCGGCTCGGTCAAGCGCCCCATCCCGGGCACGCAGTTCGGCGGCCGCGTGATCGGCACCGAGGAGGCGTGGGCGCTGGACGAGCTGCCCAAGACGATGGCGATCGTGGGCGCCGGCGCCTCGGGCGCCGAGATCGCCTCGGCCTATGCCCGCCTGGGCGTCGAGGTGACCCTGTTCGAGGCTCTGGATCGGGTGCTCCCCACCGAGGACGCCGACATCTCCAAGCTCGCCGAGCGCGGCCTCAAGCGCCAGGGGATGACCATCCACACCGGCACCCTGGTCAAGGACGTCGACGCCGGCGAGACCAGCGTCAAGTTCACCCACGGAGAGAGCAGCGGCGAGGTCGACTGGCTGGTCATCGCCGCGGGCCGCGGCCCCGATGTCGAGAACCTCGGCCTCGAAGCCGCCGGGGTCAAGCTCGGCGAGGGCGGACTGATCGAAGTCGATGGCGCGATGCGCACCAGCGCCCAGGGCATCTACGCCGTCGGAGATCTGACCCCCGGCCCGGCGCTGGCCCACAAGGCCTCGGACGAGGGCGTGATCGCCGTCGAGGACGCCGCCGGCCTGGAGACCCACCCGATCGAGTACATCGACATCCCGCGCGCCACTTTCTGCACGCCCAACGTCGCGAGCTTCGGCCTCACCGAGGCCCAGGCTCGCGAGCAGGGCTACGACGTGGTCGTCGGCAAGGTGCAGTATGGCGCGGTCGGCGCCGGCACCGTCTACGGCGACCGGACGGGAATGGTCAAGATCGTCGGCGACAAGCGCTACGGCGAGCTCCTGGGCGGCCACATCGTGGGCTCCAAGGCGACCGAGCTGATCCAGGAGCTGGTCAACGCGCGCGCCCTCGAGGGCGGCTACCCCGAGCTGGCGCGCCTTGTCCATGGCCACCCGACGATGTCCGAAGCCGTGATGGAAGCCGCTCGGGCCGCCGACGGCTGGCTGATCCACGGCTGACCGGAGGCCGACGTTGGCCCCCGGTGCGCCCCAGCCGATCTTCTACTACGACCTGGCCGACCCGGCTTGCTACCTGGTCGCCGAGCGGACCATGGGCGAGCTGCCGGTGGTCCCTGAGTGGGAGCCGGTCTTGGGCGCGCAGCTGGGCTGGGCGCCGCCGCGGCCCGACCCCGAGACGCTGTCGGAGATCGTCGCCGCCCAGGGGCTGCAGCCGCTGCGCCTGCCCTCGAGCTGGCCTCCCGACAGCGAGCTGGCGATGCTGGCCGCGACCTACGCCAAGGCCGTCGGACGCGCCGTGGCCTTTTCCCTGGCGGCGTTTCGCCAGGCCTTCGCCGGAGGACGCGATCTCGGCGACCAGGGCACCGTGCTCATCGCCGCCGCGGCCTGCGAGATGCACCCCACGGCGGTGCTCAAGGCGGTGGCCATGCGCTCTGTCCGGCTGAGCCTGCAGACGGCCGGTGAGCGCGCCGCGGCCGCGGGAGTCAGGGAGCTGCCCGCGATTGAAGTGGGCGGCGAAGTGTGCTCCGGCGGGGACTGCCTGGAGCGCGCGGCCCAGGAGCTGGCGGTCAGCGGATGAGCGCCAACTGATGAAAGGCCACCGGTCACGGGATGAGAGCCAACCGACTGTTTGACCTGACCGTCTCCCGCGGGGGTCGCGAGCCCGCCTTCCTGGCCGATCCGCGACGGACCGACCGCATCGAGGTGGTCTCGATCGACGACGGCGAGCTGCTGCTCTACTGGGAGCTGCCCGCCCGGGAGGCCGCGAAGCTGCTCAAGCAGCTGCGCACCGACCTGGTGTCGCTCGAGGCCGGCGAGTTCCTCGCCATCTGGGAAGGCGCCGACCGCTCCGACGGCTGAGCGGCCGCGCCCCGGACGGTAGTTTCTAACTCCTCGTGCCCCGCCCGGAGCCAGTGACCGAGCACTCGCCGCTCAAGGGCGAGACCACCCCCGTGGAGCCGAACCGCCTCGAGCGGGCGATCGCCAGGCGCGTGGCCGAGACGCGGGCCACGGTCCCCGACCTCGAGCTGGGCACCGACGTGTCCGCCGATGCCTGCCTGGAGCTGGCTCGGGAGCGCGGCTGGCCGCTGACCGCGCTCCTGCTTCGTGCCTGCGCCATCGCCCTGCGCGAGTTTCCCCGGGCCAACGGGGCGTATCGGGACGGGCGCTTCGAGCTCTACTCGCGGGTCAACATCGGCGTCACGATCCCCACAGATGACGGCCAGGTCACGCCCACCGTTCTCGACGCCGACACCAAACCACCCGCCCAGCTCGGCGAGGAGCTCGAGCGACTGGGTAAGCGGGCCCGCGCCGGCGAGCTGACGCCCCCCGAGCTGGCCGGGGCCACCTTCACCTTCTCGGATCTGGGCGAGCACGGCGTCCACCGGCCGGGCGCGCTCATCACCCCGCCCCAGGCGGCGGCCCTGGCCGCCGGAGCCGTGCGCAGCGTCGCCGCGGTCCGCGACGGGGCGCTGGTCCCCGGCCACGCGCTCAGCCTCACCCTGGCCTGTGACCACCGGATCCTGTACGGCGCCCGCGCCGCCGGCTTCCTGGGGCGGATCGCCGAGCTGCTCGAGCACCCGCAACCCTAGGCGGGCTCGCGCTCACGCACCCCGATGTCGTGCGCCAGGCCCTCGGGCGTGAGCTGATCGGCGGCGAAGCCGACGCGCTCGTAGCCGCGCTTGTCGATCAGCAGCACGTAGGCCGAGTGATCCACCTGGGGCGTCACGGGCTGGATCGCGTACTCGTGCCAGACCCGGCGCATCGCCGGCAGGGGCCCGTTGATGAACTCCATGCGGCCGCTCATCTCGTGCTTGGCCAAGAACCAGCGCCGGTGGGCCACCGTGTCCTCGGCGGGAGCGACGCTGACTCCGATCGCCGGCACGCCGCGACCATTCCGCGGGAGATCGTTGAGCGCTCCCTTGATCTGCTCGACCATGAACGGGCAGGTGTCCTTGCACAGCGAGTGGATGAAGGTGAGCACCACGACGCGGCACCAGCGCGCGCTGGAGTTTGGCGCTCGCCGGCATGCCGATCATTCTGGCAGTGCGCCGAGCCCCCGACTGGTGTGTGGCGGGCGCGCGACTCGGGCACACTTCGCCACGTGGACCAGGCGGCAGCACTCGCCCGGCGGCTGCGATCGGCCATCCGCGACGAGCGGGTGCTCGCCGCGGTGGCGAGCGTCGCCCGCGAGCGCTTCGTCTCAGTCGATCTGGTGCCCCGCGCCTACGACAACGTGGCGCTCCCGATCGAATGTGGCCAGACCATCTCGCAGCCGGTCGTGGTGGCGCGGATGCTCGAGCTCCTCGAGCTGTCCCCCGGCGACCGGGTGCTCGACGTGGGCACCGGGTCGGGATATCACGCCGCTCTGCTGGGCCTTCTGGCCCGCCACGTGTGGACGATCGAGCGCCACCCGCAGTTGAGCGCCCGTGCCCAGTCAACCCTCTCAGAGCTCGGCTACGACAACGTCACCTGCGTGGTCGGCGACGGCTGGGAGGGCCTCCCCGAGCTCGCTCCCTTCGAGGCCATAAACGTGGCCGCGGCCACCGGCCGGGAGCATCCGCTGGCCCTCGAGCACCAGCTCGCGGTGGGCGGACGGCTGGTCGCCCCCGTCGGCGATGAGCAGCAGTACCTGACCCGGGTGCGGCGCACCTCCGACGGCTTCCTCGAGGAGCGCCTGGATCCCGTCAGGTTCGTGCCGCTCGTGCGCGGCGAGCGGAGGTGACCGGTTGATCTGCCCCACTCAGCCGCCCTCGCATGATCTCGAGCGCCACCGGGCTGGAGTCGATCAGGACGAACCGCCGACCCAGCTCCTGGCACACCGCTCCCAACGTCCCCGAGCCCGCGAACGGGTCCAGGCACCAGCCTCCGGGTCGCGAGGAGGCGGCCACCAGACGACGGAGCACACCGGCGGGCTTCTGCGTCGGGTAACCAGTCTTCTCCGCCCCGTTGGTGGGCACGATCGTGTGAAACCAGACGTCGGTCGGCCGCTTGCCGCGGGCCGCCTTCTCGGCTCCGACCAGGCCCGGCGCCATGTAGGGCTCGCGCTCGACCGCATCGGCGTCGAAGTGGTGAGCTCCGGGCGTGCGGACGTAGGCGAGGATCGTGTCGTGCTTGGCGGGCCACCGCCGCCGCGGCTTGGCCCCGTAGTCGTACGCCCAGATGATCTCGTTGAGGAAGGCGTCGCGACCGAACAGCTCGTCGAGCAGCAGCTTGCAGTAGTGGGCCTCTCGGTAGTCGATGTGGAAGTAGAGCGTGCCGTGGGGCGCCAGCAGCTCCCGGGCCCGCGCCAGGCGCGGCTCCAGGAACTCGAGGTAGTCGGAGAACTGGTCCTCGTAGCTGAGGCTTCGCAGCAGTTGCGAGCGGTAACGGCGGCCCCCGAAGCCCGCGCGCGTCCCCTCCGGGTCGGCGGTGACGGAGATCGTCTGACGGGCCTGGGCGCGCCCCGTGTTGAAGGGAGGATCCATGTAGATCAGGTCGAAGCTGGCCTCGGGCAACCGCTGCAGGATCGGCGCGTTGTCGGCGCCGACGACGAGATCGTCGTCGAGCACCAGCGACTCGTTGAGGGACTGGAGGCGCATCGGTGAGGCAAACGTACCGCGGCCGGCGGCCGCCCCGAACCCGATCCCCGGGGCGGAGTGCCCATTCCGTAAGGGATTTCAGCCGCTAGGATCTGTGGTGGTGCCCCCCGCCCTGTATAACCGCGCCCGCGAATCTGCGCTCGCCGGCAAGATGACGCGGTACGCGATCGGATCGGTGATCGCGCTGGTCACCAGCATCATCGTGTTCGCGGTCATGTATTGGCTGGGCGTGGCCACGACCATCGATTCGATCGTCGCCTTCCTGGCGGGAGCGATCCCGAACTGGATCCTCAACCGCCGCTGGGCGTGGAAGGTCGAAGGGCAGGTGGAGGTCCTCCGCGAGGTCGTCGCCTACATCGCGATCTCGCTGATCGTGCTGGCAGCGTCCTCATGGGCCACCGGCCTGACCCACGATTGGGTGGACAAGCACATCGCTCCCAACTACGGGTTGCGCGTGATCCTGGTCACCGCCGCGTACGTGCTCGTCCAGGCGGTGATGTTCGCGGCCAAGTTCGTGATCTACGAGCACTGGGTGTTCGCCGGGCGCTCCCGCCTGCGCGCGGCGCTCCGGTCGCGCCACCAGGTGTGGACCGCGGCGCGGGCAAACCGCACTCCGTAGCCGAAGTTCCCGCCCTTCTTGGTGCCGGTCGCGTGCCGGCCGCGATCGCGCATCGTCGTCGGCACCTCGCCCAATCGGAACCCGTGCAGCGCCGCGCTGATCATCAGCTCCGAGGCCTGGTACTGGGGCTGTTCGAGGACGACCGCCGCCGTCACGTCGGGGCGCATCGCGCGCAACCCGCACGCCGGGTCGGTGATCCGATGGCGGACCAGCACGCTGATCAGGGCCCCGAACACGATCACGCCGACGTGCCGGGTGGCGTCGGTGGTCAGCTCGTTGCCCAGGCGGCGGGAGCCCGAGACGAAGTCGGCGCGCCCGGCGAGGATCGGCTCGGCGACGCGTCCGATCTCCTCGGGCTCGTACTGGCCGTCGGCGTCGATGGTCACGATCACCTGGGCGCCGCGGGCGCGGGCCAGCCAGTAGCCCAGGCGCAGGGCCGCACCCTGGCCGCGGTTGACGGGCACGTCGCAGACCAGAGCGCCGGCCTGGGCCGCGCGGGCCGCCGTCGCGTCCCGGGCTCCGTCGACCACCACGATCACCTCGGTGGCCAGGCCGGCTGCCTCGCCGGGGATCTCGGCGATCACGTTGGCCACCGTGGGCTCCTCGTTGTAGGCGGGGATCACCACCGCCAGCGGGGCCCCGGCCCCGGGCGGGTGCAGAGCCAGGAAGGCGTCGACGGCCGGGCGCTCGGCAGCTTCGAGACGCGCGTACTCGCTGGCCGAGATCACCGGCTCGCCGTCGACCGTCGTCATGTCGCCGGCGCCGCGATGTCGGCCTTTGACCATTCTTCCCACACGCCCACCAGCCCCTCGTCCAGCGACTCAAAGCGCGGTGACCAGCCGGCGGCGTGAGCCTGGCTGGGATCGACGATCACCGCCGGCATCTCGCCGGGCTTGGCGGGACCGTGGCGGACCGAGATCTCGGCGCCCGAGACCTCGCGCACGGCGTCGATGACCTCGAGCACCGACAGCGAGCTGCCCGAGCCGATCACCGTCGGGCCTGCCCACTGGTCGCTGAGCAGCCCCAGGCGCATGGCCGCGACCACGTCGCCCACGTGGACGTAGTCGCGCACCTGGGTGCCGTCGCCGTAGATCTCGAAGGTGCTGCCGAGCCGGATCGCCCGCATCAAACGCGCGACGATGCTGTCCTTGGCCTGCATCCCCGGTCCGTAGACGTTGGTCAGGCGTATGCACGCGCAGCGCAACCCGTAGGACGCGGTGTAGGCGGACATCAGCATCTCGCCCGCGGCTTTGGTCGAACCGTAGGGAGTGAGGGGATTGAGCACCGAGGCTTCCGAGATCTTGGGCGAGCGCATCGGTCCGGTGACCGCGTTGGTGCTGGCGAAGGCCAGCGAGGTCACGCCCGCCGCATGGCCGGCCGCCAGTACCGCGTTGGTGCCCTCGACGTTGGTCCTGAACGTGAGCTCGGGCTGCTCCACCGAGCGCAGCACGGAGGTCACGGCCGCCAGGTGGACGATCGAGTCAAAGCCACCCTCGAAGGCCCGGGCCAGGACGTCGGCATCGGCGATGTCGCCGATCACCACCTCGACCGCCGGATCAGGGTGGGGCTTGAGGTCGACCACCCGCACCTCGGCGCCGTCGGCTGTCAGCTCGGAGACGACGTGTCGGCCGATGAACCCGGAGCCGCCCGTGACGAGCACGCGGCGACCGCTCAGGTCCGCTGTGCTCATCTGAAGTGAGCCGGGGTTGGCATGCGGCGTAGGGGCGTGGCGAAAAGAGGTTCGGGAATCTGCGGACGACCTCCGAGCGGCAAATGGTGACCAGAGCCGGCCCGGCAGCGTCGCTCCCCAGCGAGCGCCCGAGAATAGCCGACCCCACCTTGCCGAGGACCCTTTGGGCATAGGCGGGGCGCCGCAGCGCCGGGGATGGCTGCTACTTTCGGCCCGTCGTGACCGAGCAGACTGTCCCAGCGCGGGCGCCCGTCGCGCGCGCCCCCGCGTCCGGCTCGCGGGCGGGCGGGCGGCGCGAGGCGACCCTGGAGCTCGCCTACCGCTTTCGCTGGGTGCTGGGCGCCGTGGCGATGCTCATCCTGGGCGCGATCGTCATGGAGTGGGCCAAGGCCCGTCCCGGCTATGACCCGTACGGGTGGCTGGTCTGGGGCCGCCTGGCGATCCACGGCAAGCTGGACACCAACGGCGCCCCCTCCTGGAAGCCACTGCCCTTCCTGTTCACGCTGCCCTACGCGCTGACCGGACGCCACGCGCTGAGCCTATGGATGATCACCTCGTTCGCGATCTCGCTGAGCGGCTCGGTGTTCGCTTACCGGGTCGCCTTCACGCTCGTCGACGCCCCGCCCCGCCGTCGCTACGCCGCCTATGCCGCCGGCCTGGTGGCGGGGCTGGCGCTGCTCGGGATCGACCAGTACCTGCATTCGATCCTGAGCGCAGAATCGGACACCATGATCGTGGCCCTGTGCCTGGCGGCGGTCGACTGCATCCTCCACCGCCGCTACCGGTGGGCCTTCTGGATGTGGTGGCTGGCGGCCCTGGGGCGGCCCGAGGTCTGGGGCCCGATGGCCATCTACACGGTCTGGGCCTGGCGCTCCGAGCCCGCCATGCGCCGCCAGATGATCTTCGGGCTGATCCTGATCCCGGTGCTGTGGTTCGGCATCCCCGCGCTGACCTCAAAGAGCCCGTTCTCGGCCGCCTCGCTGGCCGAGCGCTCGCCGCGCGAGCTCCACGGCAACAAGATCACCGGCACGTTTGACCGCTTCTCCGGGCTCGACGCCGCGTCGATCAAGATCGCGGCGCTGATCGCCGCCGTCCTGGCGTTTGTCAGGCGCGACCGGCCCGTGCTCCTGCTCGTCGGCGGCGTGGTGCTGTGGGTGGTGATCGAGGCCGCCTTCGCCCTGCACGGCTGGCCGGCGGTCGCCCGCTACATGTTCGAGGCAGCCGGCGGCACCTGCGTGCTGGCCGGTGTCTTCGCCGGCCGGGTGATCCTCGACGCGCCCGTGGCCCTGGCCTGGCTGGGGCGGCGGCTGGGCCGGCCCCGGTGGCAAAGCTGGTTGGTCTCGCCCCAGCTGGCGGGTTGGCTGGCCGGCGCGGTGCTCCTCGTGTTCGCGGTCTCGCTGCTTCCGGCGGCCCGCTCGCGTTACACCTATGAGCGCGCCGATCTGACCTCCCAGCGCGCCCGCACCAAGGAGATCGCGCTCCTCGGGCAGGTGGTGGACCGCCTCGGCGCCAGTCACATCCTCGCCTGCGGTCAGCCCAACATCGGGATCGCCTGGCAGAGCATCCTGGCCTGGGACACGGGCTCGAACACCGGCGTGCTCTACTTCAGCGCCAAGGCCGAGCAGGAGCACCCCTTCCCGATCGAGAACATGTACACCCACTCCTACGGCTGGGAGTTCTTCCCCAGCGACTGGACCAACTCCACCCAGGCGGCCCGCTGCAGGGGGCTCACCTTCAGGACATGAGCGTCCGCCCGGGCGCCCGGAGACGGCGCCCGACACTCGCCCGGCGCCGCACGCGACTGGTGCTCGCGCTCGCCGCCCTGGCGCTCGCGGTGGTCGTGATCGTCTCGGCGCTGAGCGGTGGGTCGCTGCCCGCGCCCCCCAAGCCGGGCATCGCCCAAGGGGCCTCCGGGGCCGACCTGTTCGCCTACGACGGCTCCCGGGAGACCGACTTCGTCGACCGGGCGGCCGCCGGCAACGCCAACCCGCTGTTCGTCAAGAGCCCGGGGGGCGTCCTGGCCACCGCCGCCCGCGTGGCCGCCTACCGTCCCCTGATCGACCGGGTGACGGCGGGCACCGGCATCGACCCCAACCTGCTCGAGGCCCTGGTGTTCGTCGAGAGCGCCGGTCGACCCGACGCCATCGCCGGGCCCGACGTCGCCGACGCGGCGGGCTTGACCCAGATCCTGGCCCAGACCGGTCAGTCGCTGCTTGGCATGAAGATCAACCTGGCCCGCAGCCGGCAGCTCACCGACGAGATGGACGCCATCGCCGCGGGCACCAAGACCGGCTCGCTCACGACTCTGGCGGCCCGTCGGGCGGCGGTCGACACTCGCTTTGACCCGGCCGCCGAGCTGGCGGCCACCGTTCGCTACCTGGAGCTCGCCAAGCGCCAGTTCGGCCGCGAGGACCTGGCGATCACCTCCTACCACATGGGCATCGGGAACCTGCACCAGGTGCTCGACGACTACGACTCAGGACGTGCCGTCCCCTACGCCCAGCTGTACTTCGACACCGCCCCCGACCATCACGCCGCCGCCTATCAGCTGCTCGCCAGCCTCGGCGACGACTCCTCGCTGTACTACTGGCGCGTGCTCGGCGCCGTCCAGATCATGAACCTGTGGCGCACCGACCGGGCTGCCCTGCGCCGCCTCGCCGGCCTTCAGACCGAATACGACGCCGGCGCCGGCGCCCTGGCCCCCCCGGCCACCACGTCGTCGTTCCCTGACCCGGCGGCCCTGGCGGCCGCCTACCAGCCGCACCGGCTGGTGCCCCTGCCCGCCAACGCAGCCGCGCTCGGGCTCGCGATCAACCCGCAAATGGGCGCCGGCGCCTCCAAGCTCGGGGCGCCGCCTGCGCTCTACCGGGGGCTGCGGCCGGTCGCCCTGAAGATGCTGATCGAGATGGCTGCGCAGGTGCGCGGGCTCTCGGGCGTGCGAGCTCCCCTGCACGTCTACAGCACCGTGCAAGACGACCGCTTCCAGCAACAGCAGCAGCTCTACTATCCGCCCGCCACCTCGGGGTACTCGTTCGCGATCACGCGGCGCTACTCCGGCGGGGGAGCGCAGGCGGCGGCCTTCCAGGCGGTGCTCGACCGCCTGGCCTCGCTGAACCTGATCACGTGGGCGCGGTGGCCCTCGATGATCGAGATCACGGTTGCCCCGGACGCCACCGGTTGGCATCCGTAGACGGGCGGGCGCGCGGCGCGAGCCCGCCCACTGGCCCCAGCCCCCTCGCCGGGCCCCCAGCCGGTAGGTTGGCAGCAGTGACCGACGCCATCCGCACCCCGGAGGAGCTGTTCGCCGACCTCCCCGATTTTCCCTACGCGCCCCGCTTCACTCCGTTCGGGGGGTTCCGCATGGCCCACCTCGACGAGGGCGCGGGCGCGCCGGTGGTGTTCCTGCACGGCGAGCCCACGTGGTCGTTTCTGTGGCGCCACGTGATCGTCCCGGTCCGCGATGCCGGCTATCGCTGCATCGTGCCTGACCTGCCCGGCTTCGGACGTTCGGACAAGCCGGTCGACATCGACTGGTACACCTACGACCGCCACACCGCGGCGCTGAGCTCGCTGCTCGAGGCGCTCGACGTGCGCGACGCGACGATCGTGGTCCACGACTGGGGAGGGCCGATCGGGCTGCGCGTCGCGGTCGAGCAGCCCCAGCGGATCTCGCGCCTGGTGATCCTGGACACGGGGCTGTTCACCGGTCGTCAGAGGATGACCGACGCCTGGAACGCGTTTCGCGATTTCGTGGCCCGCACCGAGGACCTGCCGGTCGGCATGCTGGTCCGCCGCGCCTGCCACCGTGATCCGGGCGACGCCGTGATCGCCGGCTACGAGGTGCCCTTCCCCTACGCCGCCGCCAAGGCCGGAGCCCGTGCCTTCCCGGCGATCCTCCCCACCAGTCCCGACCACCCCGGGGCCCCGGATGGGCAGCGCGTGCTCGAGGCGCTGCGCGCCGACGCCCGGCCCAAGCTGATGTTGTGGGCCGACTCCGATCCGGTGCTGCCGCTGGCCACCGGCCGCGCCTTTGCCGCGGCGCTGGGCGGCGAGCTGGCCCACGTGATCGCCGACGCCGGGCATTTTCTCCAGGAGGACGCGGGCGCGGAGATCGGTGGCCTGATCGCCGACTGGCTGCGATCGACAGCCTGACCCTGAGGAGACCCCATGACCGACGCTCCCCTGACCCTCGACCCCGGGCAGACCGCGCTCCTGGTGATGGACTTCCAGCCCGCCATCCTCGGGCGTCTCGATGACTCCGAGGCACTGCTCTCCGCGGCCGCCGAGGCGATCGACATCGTCCGCGATGAGGGCGGCCACGTGGGATACGTGCGGGTCGCCTTCGACGACTCCGACTACGAGGCCATGCCCGCCACCAACAAGACGTTCGCGCCCATCGCCGCCGGGCGCCTGATGCACCACGAGGACCCGGAGACCGCCGTGCACGAGCGGGTGGCGCCGCAGTCCGGTGACATCGTCGTCCGCAAGACGCGCGTCGGCGCCTTCTCCACCACCGACCTCGACCAGCAGCTGCGCGAGCGCGGGATCACCACCCTGATCCTCGCCGGCATCTCCACCAGCGGCGTGGTTCTCTCCACGGTCCGCGACGCCGCCGACCGCGATTACGAGCTGTTCGTGCTCTCCGATGCCAGCGGAGACCCCGACGCCGACGTGCACGCAATGCTCACCGAGAAGGTGTTCCCCCGCCAGGGCCACGTCATCACGACCGAGGAGCTCCCCGGCCTGTTCGGGGGATCCGGCGCCCAAGGGCCGGGCTGAATCGGGCCTCAGACCTTATGCGTCTCGCGCTCGGACTGGTCCGCGGCGGCGGCCTGCTCGGCGGCGAGAGCCCTCGCGGTCCCGGTGCGCGTCTCGTAGGCGCCCCGCGCCAGGTGGTCGGGATTGACCAGCGCCTGATCGGCCTTGAGCACCTTGGCAATGAAGTCCGCCACCGAGCGCGGAACGGCGTGCGCGAGCCCGAGCACGAACTGCAGCTTGCGGGGTATGAAGACATCGACCCGCCCGGTCTGCAGCGCCTCGACGATGGCGTTGGCGACATCCTCGGGCTCGGCGATCGGAATCCCCCGCGCCGGCGGCAGGCCTGAGTACAGCTCGGTGTTGACCCCGACCGGCATCACGATGCTCACGTCGATGCCGCTCTTGCGCACCTCGGCCCGGATCGCCTCGCTGAGCCCGACGACCGCATGCTTGGTCGCGCAGTAGGTGGCGCCGCCGGGGAACCCCCCCTTTCCCGCCACCGAGGAGACGTTGACCAGGTGGCCGCGGTTGCGGGGCAGGAATCGCTCGAGCGCCAGCTTGGAGCCGTAGATGACCCCGATCATGTTGATCTCGATCATCCGCTGCATGGTCGCGTCGGTCTCGTCGACGAACGGCCCGATGGGCATGATGCCGGCGTTGTTGATCAGGACGTCCAGCGGGCCGAGCTCGCGCTCGACCTCCTGCAGGAAGACCTCGAAACTCTGCCGGTCGGTCACGTCGAGCGACAGTCCGAGCGTGCCGCTGCCCAGCTCGCTGGCCGTCTGGGCGGCCAGATCGGACTCGATGTCGCCGATCGCCACCGGGGCGCCCTGGGCGATCAGGGCCGCGGCGGTCGCGCGCCCGATCCCCCTCGCTCCGCCGGTGATGGCTACGACCTTGCCGGCGAGCGAACGCGGAGCCTTTGCCATTTGACGCTTCCCCTCCTAATTTCCGATGCGGTGGACCCAGACGGTACCGGTCCGGGCTCCGAACCGTGGTTCTGGCTGGCCAGCCAAGCAGTCCGGCTCTATCCTGCTGGCCGCGATGGCGCACTTCCGGTTCGACGGCCAGCGTCTGGCCTACACGGTCTACGGAGACGGGGAGCGGGCTACGGTGCTGCTTCCGGGACTGTTGCTCTCCCAGCAGATGCAGGCTCCTCTGGCCCGTCATCTGGCCGCCCGCGGCAATCGCGTGATCACCCTTGACCCGCTTGGGCACGGACGCTCCGATCGGCCGCTGGAGTCCTGGCGCTACTCGATGGCCTCCTTCGGGCGCCAGACGGTGGCGCTCCTCGACCACCTCGAGCTGGATCGGGCGATCGTCGGCGGGACCTCGCTGGGAGCCAACATCACCCTCGAGGTGGCCCTGCAGGCGCCCGAGCGTCTGGCGGGCATGCTGATCGAGATGCCGGTGCTCGACAACGCCGTGGCGGCCTGCGCCGCCGCGTTCACGCCGCTTCTCTTCGCCCTGAAGTTCGGTGAGCCCGCCATGCGCGCGCTGGCCCGTGGCGCCGCCGCCCTCTCCCGCGCCCCACTGCCCTTCCTGCTGGATATCGGTATTGATGCGCTCGCTCAGGATCCCGCGCCCAGCGCCGCCGTGCTCGGGGGAGTCCTCTACGGCCGCGTGGCCCCCGATCACGAGCAGCGCCGCAGCTTCTCGGCGCCGGCGCTGATCATCGGCCACCCCCGCGATCCGGTCCACCCCTTCTCCGACGCCGGGATGCTCGCCGCCGAGCTGCCCGACGCGCGGCTCCTGCACGCCCGCTCGATCCTCGAGCTCCGCCTGCGCCCCAAGCGTCTCACCGCCGAGATCGCGGGCTTTATGCGCGGCTGTTGGGAGACCGGGCCGGCGGAGTAGGACCCATCAGCGCTGCCTTCGGGCGTTAGTAGTGTCGTGATGTGGAAGGCATTGAAAGCGAAATCGAAAGGCACTCCCATGGAATATCGCCAGCTCGGCAGCTCCGGACTGCGCATCTCCGCCCTGACGCTGGGGACGATGACCTTCGGCGGCCAGGGGAACTTCAAGGCCGTCGGGAACACCGACGTGCAGGGCGCCAGGCGACAGATCGACATGTGCCTCGATGCCGGGATCAACCTGCTCGACACCGCCGACGTCTACTCGACGGGCCGCGCGGAGGAGATCATCGGCGAGGCGATTTCAGGCAAACGGGACGATGTCCTGATCGCCTCCAAGGCGCGCCTGCCGATGGGTGATGGGCCGAATATGGCAGGCCTCTCTCGCCACCACATCATCGAAGGCTGCGAGGCGAGCCTGCGCCGCCTGCGCACCGATCACATCGACCTCTACCAGGTCCACCAGTGGGACGGCCAGACGCCGCTGGAGGAGACCCTGGGCGCGCTTCAGTACCTGCTGGACTCCGGCAAGGTGCGCTACGTGGGGGCCAGCAACTATGCCGGCTGGCAGCTGATGAAGGCGCTGGGCATCGCCCAGCGCGACCAGCTCCCGCGCTTCGTCAGCCAGCAGATCTACTACTCGCTGCAGGAGCGCTCGGCCGAGTACGAGCTGCTCCCGCTGGCCGTGGACCAGGGTCTTGGCACGCTGGTCTGGAGCCCCCTGGCCGGAGGTCTGCTGTCGGGCAAGTACCGGCGCGGTCAGGATGCGCCCGCGGGCTCGCGCGGCGTCACCGACTGGGACGAGCCCCCGGTCTATGACGAGGACAAGCTCTACGACACGATCGAAGCGCTGGTTGAGGTCGCCGAGGGTCGCGGCGTGTCCGCCGCCCAGGTGGCGCTGGCCTGGCTGCTGGGACGTCCCAGCATCAGCTCGATCGTGGTCGGGGCCCGCACCGACGAGCAGCTCGCCAACAACCTCGAGGCCGCCGATCTGACGCTCTCAGACGACGAGCGCAACCGGCTCGAGGAGGTCAGCCGACCGCCGCTGATCTATCCCTACTGGCACCAGCTCAAGACGGCCTCTGACCGCCTCGGCGAAGCCGATCTGGCGCTGCTCGCGCCGTACCTGGCCTCCTGACCCCGGCGCCTCGGTTCGGGTATCCGTCCGCCTGGGGGGCGGCACCGCGGCCACCCCCTCGGGCCGGAGCGGTCTGTCTGGATCCGTTTCGACTTCTGGCTGGGAAGGGCGGCGTTGAGCCGCGGTTACGGCTGACCTCCGAGGCGCCTGAGGCGGGAAAGCGGGCACTCTGGATCTCGCAACGGCCGATTTCCCGAAGCGAGATCTGGAGCACCCGCATACCGAGCTCTGCGGATCTCGCAGTCAAAAAGCACGCTTTGGGGAATTTCGGGAGTACTCGCCACGAGGGCGTCCGCCAGGCGCTCGGGGAGCCGGAGCTGCCCGGCCACCCCTTCCTGGCAATGAAGTTCGCAGTCCGACGGCCACCCGAGCTCTCCACGACCACCGGCTCAAGACGCCGCACCGGGTCCGCGCAGTCTTCGCGGCGAGGACACGCGAGATCAATCGTTTACTAGGCCGGCCGAACGAGCACGCTGACCCGTCTGTGGTGGGGATCGGCCCCCACCAGGAGCACCGGGGCCCGCCGCGAGGAGACGATCTTGCCGCCCGTGACGTGCACCGAGTAGCCGTGCGGATAGGTGTAGGCCGGAACCGAGATCTCGGTCGGCCCCTTGATCGTCCTCGGCTTCGGCGCCCAGCTGTAGCGAAACGCGCGCGTCCGGCGGTCGAACGACTGACGGCCGGGAACGCCGGCGGTGGCCCACGGATAGGGGACCGCCAGCGCGTGGGCCACGGCCGGGTAGGGTCGCCGGGTCTCCTGGTCGAGCAGCCCCTCGACCGGATCGGCGCCCGTGGGATCGTCGAGCTGCATCGCCGACCAGTAGGTCCACGACAGGTTCAGGGCGTCGGCCGAGTCAACCTCGGCGGCGATCGGCGGACCGATGTTCAGCGCGCCGAACTCGTCCATGATCCACGCCGGGCCGGCCGGCTGGCGAGTGCGGGTGCGGCGGCGCTCGATTGCCGTCTGATGCAGCTGCTGGGGCGCCGATCCGTACACGTGAAAGGCGAGCGCGAGCCGGCGGAAGCGCAGCCGCTCTGAGATCCCGAGGTCCTCCGCGCCCCCGAAGTCGGTGGCCCCGCTGGGCTCAAAGAAGACCACGTGGTTGGGATCGGCCTGCTGGATCGCGCCGATCAAGCCCTCGGGCGGGGCCTGGGGGCGACTGGCGGCGCACGACCGGGGCTCGTGCTCGCGGCCACCGTAGTCGCATTGGAGCTCGGCGCCGAAGCGCCCGGAGAGGAAGTCGTTGGGCTCGTTGTAGATCTCGTAGCCGATCACGTCGCGATCGTGGCGGTAGTGGCGCGCCACCGCCTGCCACACCCGCGCGTACTGGCCCAGCAGGTTGGCGCGCACGTCGTTGGCGAAGAAGTGGTGGATGGCCACCTGCACAGCCCGCGAGTCATAGCCGGAGCCCCAGCCGGGTGGCGCCACGAAGCGCTGGCCGCCGGTGCAGGTGGCCCAGGGCGGTGCCCCCTCTCCGTTCCATGGAGTCTCGCCCGTGGGGTTGGAGAACGCCGACCCGTAGACATCGGAGTGCATGTCGATCACGACCCGCAGGCCCGCGCGCGCCAGCAGCCTGACGACCTTGTCGGTGCGCGCCAGGTAGGCCCTGACAACGGCCGGGTCGTAGGGATCGGCGCGTCCCAGCGACGGGAACCGGGTCCCGGGGCGGTGGGGTGCGCAGTAATTGGAATCGTTGGGCCCCACGTTGCTCGGCCCCGGCTCCAATCCCTCCCAGATGATCCCCAGGCGGACGGAGTTGAAGCCCAGTCGGGCCAGGGTGGCGGCGTCGGCCGCCGTGAACCGGCGTGCCGGATCGGTGGCCGTGGGAGAGAGCACGAAGGCCAATCCCGGCCCCTGGGCGGGGCCGATGCAGGGCGTCCCCGGCGCCGGGGCGGGCACGGCTCCGCCTCCGCACTTGGCCACCAGGTTGACGCCGTGAAGTTCCAGCCGGCGCCCGAGCGAGTCGGTCAGGTAGGGCCCCCCCGGCGCCCGTACCAGGCCCGCTCGGGCCCAGCCCGCCCCCACCCCGGCCGCGCGCGCGTGCCCGGCCGCCCGCGCCAACGCCCCGGGGGCCAGCGCGCAGGTCAGGCCGGCGAGAACCAACGAGACGGCCAACCGTCGCGCGCGGGTGCGCTCACCCGCCTCGCCCGGCCCGCCTCTCCGCACTGGTGCCGGCATCCCCCTCCGCTTCCCCTGCGCTCTCAGCCCTCCGCGAGGGCGGCGCGGGCACTCTACCGGGCCGGTGTATGGTCGATCCGCCTGCTTGGACCGCGAGGGCTGCGAGGACGTGGGTCGGCGGCGGCCGGACGCCGTCGCGGCGAGTACTCCCGATCTCTCAACACGGCTCGTTTGAGTGCGAGATTCGCAGCACTCGCCATGCGGGTGCTCCCGATCTCGCATCGGGAAATGGGTCGTTTCGAGATCCGGAGTGCTCGCAGCACGCGCCCCGGCTCCAACTCTCAGCCGCAGCCGTGGCTCAACGCCACCCTTCCCCAGCCAGAAGTTCGCACCCTCCCAGCGTCCGGCCCCCCAGAGGGTCGGTCGCGGAATCAGCCCTCTACTAAGTGCGCGCGAGAGAAGTGCGCGCGAGGGCGATCTCGCCCTCGCCGATCTCGTGGTCGCGCTCGCAGCGCAGCTGCGCGGTGATCCGTGCCCCACAGTCCTCGTGGGTGAGCTGCACCGGAGGACCCGCGTCCTGCAGCCAGCGATCGCCCCACTGCATGAGCGCGACCAGGACCGGGAGCAGCTCGGCGCCCTTCTCGGTGAGGCGGTACATCTGGCGCGTGCGCTGCCCGGGCTCGCGATAGGGCTCGCGCTCGAGGATCCCGTCGTCGACGAGCTCTCGCAAGCGGTCGGCGGTCACCGGGTCGCTGAGCTGGGCGCGCTTGGCGAACTCGTCGAACCGGGTCGCGCCGTAGAACGCCTCGCGCAGGATCAGCAGCGCCGATCGCGTGCGCACGACGTCCAGTGCCTTGGCGACCGAGCACCGGTCGGCGGTCCAGCTCCCTCGGGGCTCCAGCGCCCCGGTCATGTGTATCTCGGACGTCATCTTGACCTTTACTATAGCTGGCTAAGGACTGGCGAAGCCAGTGTGATAGGGTGCCTGACTATGAGTTTGCTAAGTCAGTCTCGGTTGCGCCGCGGCGATGCGTCGCATGCCCTGGTGCTGGTGATCGTCTGCGCCGGGGTGGTGCTGGCCAGCCTGGACCTGTTCATCGTCAACGTGGCGCTGCCGAGCATCGCCCGGGACCTGCACGAGCCCAACCTCGGCGATCTCTCATGGGTGCTCAACGGCTACGCGATCGTCTACGCGTCGCTGCTCGTGGTCTTCGGGCGCCTGGCCGAGAGCCACCGACGCGAGAACGGGTTCCTGCTCGGGGTGATCGTGTTCACCGCCGCCTCGGCGGCATGCGGCGCCGCCGACAGCCTGACCATGCTCGTCGTCTTCCGGATCATCCAGGCCGCGGGCGCCGCCCTGCTCACCCCGACCTCGCTGAGCCTGGTGCTCGCCACCTCGGCGCCCGAGCGCCGCCACAGCTCGGTCCGCGCCTGGACGGCCGTCGGCGGCCTGGCCGCCGCCCTGGGCCCAGTCGTGGGAGGGCTGCTGGTGGCGGCCAGCTGGCGCTGGGTCTTCCTGGTCAACGTGCCGATCGGCATCGCCGCTGTGATCATCGGCTGGCGCCGGCTACCCGTGGTCGCCGGGCACCCCGTACCCCGGCCCGATGCCCTGGGAGCCGGTCTGGTGACCCTCGGGGTGGCCGCGCTCACGCTCGGGCTCGTCAAGGGCAACGACTGGGGCTGGGGCTCGCCGCAGACCGTGATCGCGCTGGTCGGCTCGGTGCTGGCGCTGGGGCTGTTCGCGCTTCACTGCGCGCGCCACCACAACCCTCTGATCGACGCCGCTCTGTTCAGGGTGCGCACCTTCACCGGCTCCTCGGTGGTGGCGTTCGCGTTCTCCACCGCGTTCGGCGCCATGTTGCTCTCGATCGTCCTCTGGGACCAGCAGGTCTGGGGCTGGTCGGCGCTGCGCACCGGCCTGGCCGTCGCCCCGGGGCCGCTCATGGTGCCGCTGTTCTCGTTCCTGGTCGCGGGTCCGCTGATCGCGCGCTTCGGGCCCGGGCGGGTGATCGCCGCCGGCGCCACCGTGTTCGCGGCCGGTGCCGCCTGGTGGGCCCTGGCCGCGGGGCTCACGCCCGACTACGTCGGGGACATGCTCGGAGGCATGCTGCTCACCGGGATCGGCGTCGGCCTGACGCTGCCCACATTCATGGCCACCGGCGCCTCGTCACTGCCGCCGCAGTCCTTTGCCACCGGCTCGGCCGTGGTCAACATGCTGCGCCAGGTCGGTCTGGCGGTCGGCGTGGCGATCCTGGTCGCCGTGATCGGCGCCCCCCACACGCCCAGCGCGCAGCTCTCGGCCTTCCAGGAGGGCTGGTGGGTGATCTCGGCCACCTCGCTGCTCGCCGCGCTCGCCGGGGTCGTGCTCCTGCGGCCGGCGAAGGCCGCGGCGACACGCCGGACCGACGCAACGGGCGCGGACGGCCGCGAGCCGGCCGTGGCCGGCGACTAGACCCCCGCCGGGCCCCGGCCCCCCTCGAGCGACTCCAGGTCTTAAGCTTTCGCCAGCGCCTCGAGGCAGCGCTCACAGGAGCACGAGACAGGGAGAGCCGATGTCCGCAGACCGCAGTTCCTCAGACGGCCGGCCGGTGACCCTGTTCACCGGTCAGTGGGCCGACCTGCCGCTGGCCGAGCTCGCTGCCGAGGCCTCTGAGTGGGGCTTTGACGGGCTGGAGCTGGCCTGCTGGGGCGACCACTTCGAGATCGAGCGCGCGCTGCCGGAGCCCGACTACGTCAGGCGCGTGCATGAGACGCTGTCTGACAACGGGCTCGACTGCTGGGCGCTGGGCACCCACCTGATCAGCCAGGCGGTCTGCGACCCGATCGACGCGCGCCACCGTGCCGTGCTCCCGCCCGAGGTGTGGGGCGACGGGGAGCCGGAGGGGGTACGCACCCGGGCCGCCGAGCGCATCAAGGACGCGGCTCGGGCGGCTGCGGCGTTTAGCGTGCAAACGGTCACCGGGTTCACCGGCTCGAGCATCTGGCACATGCTCTACTCGTTTCCGCCCAACGACTTCGACGAGATCGGGCGCGGGTACGAAGACTTCGCGCAGCGCTGGGGACCGATCATCGACGTGTTCGACGCCGAAGGGGTGAGGTTCGCCCGGGAGGTGCATCCGACCGAGATCGCCTATGACTTCGTCACCACCCGGCGGGCCCTGGAGGCGCTGGACTGGCGCGAGGGCTTTGGGATCAACCTGACCGAGCGAGGCTGGACGTTCGTCTCTCCCGGGCACGGCGACGTCGACTTCGAGGCCCTGCTCAGGGCTCTGAACCGAATCGGATACGCGGGCCCGCTGTCGATCGAGTGGGAGGACTCGGGCATGGATCGCGAGTACGGCGCCCGGGATGCTCTGGGGTTCGTGCGTCGCAGCGACTTCGCTCCCTCGTCCCTGGCCTTCGACGCCTCCTTTCAGTCAGAGCCGTCGGCATGACCGACACCATCGGCGTCGGGATCCTGGGCTACGCCTTCATGGGGCGAGCTCACGTCAACGCCTACAAGACCCTGAGCTACATGATGTGGCCGCCGCCGCTGCAACCGGAGCTCATCTCGATCGCGGGGCGCCAGGAGGACGCGGTCGCCGAGGCCGCGGACCGGTTTGGCTTCCAGGCCTACGCGACGGACTGGCGCGACCAGGTCGCCGACGGGCGAATCGGGCTGTTCGACAACTCGGGCCCCAATCACCTGCACGCCGAGCCGACGATCGCCGCCGCTCAGGCCGGCAAGCACGTGATCTGCGAGAAACCGCTGGGCCGCAACGCCGACGAGGCGTATGAGATCTGGCAGAGCGTCGTGGCCACCGGGGTGGTGCACATGTGCGCGTTCAACTACCGGTTCGTCCCCGCCGTCCGGCTGGCCCGGGAGATCGTGGCCTCCGGCGAGCTGGGCGAGCTCCACCACTTTCGGGCCAGCTACCTCCAGGACTGGGGCGCGGCCGACAGTGACGTCTGGCGCTTTGACAGCCAGGCCGCGGGCTCCGGGGCGCTCGGCGACCTCGGTACGCACGTCATCGATCTGGCGCGCTACCTGGTGGGCGAGATCGCGGACGTAGCCGCCCACGTGACCACGTTCTGGCCCGAGCGAGAGGTGGATGACGCGTTCGAGGCCGTGGTCGGGTTCACCAGCGGCGCGGTCGGGACCCTGGAGGCAAGTCGCTTTGCCACCGGCCGCAAGAATGCGCTGCGCTGGGAGATCAACGGCTCTCGGGGCTCGGTCGCCTTCGATCTCGAGCGGCTCAACGAGCTGGAGGTCAACTACAGCGGCTCCCGGCCGGGCGAGCGCGAGCAGGGCTTTCGCCGCGTGCTGGTGACCGAGGCCGATCATCCGTTCATCGCGGCCTGGTGGCCGCCGGGACACATCATCGGCTGGGAGCACACCTTCGTGCACGAGCTCCATCACCTGCTGAGCGCGATCCGCGACGACGGTCAGGTGACGCCCGACGGCGCCGACTTCGAGGACGGCTATCGAGCCACGGAGGTCTGCGACGCGATCCTGCGCTCCGCCCGCGAGGGGCGGCGGGTGGCTGTCGCCTACCGCTCAGGCCGCTGACCGGGCCGGATGTTGGGCCCCCATGCTCGCCCACCAGACCAACCGGATCCTCAGTCCGGCGCCGTTCTTCGATGCGGCGGTGAGCCGATGAGCTCAATCGAGTCGGACTCGAAGTCCCAGGAGTACAAAGTATTCGTGGACGAAGCACTCGACGGGGGCGCGGTCGGCACGTGACGAGCGCTCGGAGCGGAGGTCGCCTGCTCGCCGATCAGCTCGCGCTGCACGGCTGCGAGCTGTGCTTCTGCGTGCCCGGCGAGAGCTATCTGGCGCTCCTGGACGGGCTGTTCGAGCACCGCGACCACCTGCACGTGGTCACCTGCCGCCATGAGACGGCCGCCGCCAACGCCGCCGAGGCCTACGGCAAGCTCACCGGTCGTCCCGGGGTCTGCATGGTCACCCGCGGGCCCGGCGCCACCCAGGCCTCGGTGGGCGTGCACACCGCCCGCCAGGATTCGACCCCGCTGATCCTGCTTGTGGGCCAGGTCGCGCGCGCTCATCGCGGCCGCGAGGCCTTCCAGGAGATCGACTGCGAGGCCGTGTTCGGCTCGCTGGCCAAGGGCGTGTTCGAGATCGACGATCCCGAGCGGATTCCCGAGATCATGGCCGGCGCCTTCTCATTGGCGGCCGGCGGGCGCCAGGGGCCGGTGGTGGTCTCGCTTCCCGAGGACGTCCTGACCGAGCCCGCGCAGGCTGCCGACGCTCCCCGCTACGTGCCCCGTGAGCCGGCCGCCGACCTCGCCCACGTCCTCGAGCTGCGGGCCGCGCTCCAGGCGGCGCAGCGTCCGCTCGTGCTCGTCGGCGGGGGCCCCTGGGACGACCGGGCGTGCGCTTCGCTCACCGCCTGGGCGACCGCCTGCGACCTGCCGGTGGCCGCCTCCTTCCGCCGCCAGGACCTGGTCGACAACGAGCTCGACTGCTACGTCGGCGACGTCGGCCTGGGGATCAACCCCAAGCTGGCCCAGCGGATCGCCGAGGCCGACCTGCTGATCGCCGTCGGACCCCGGCTCACCGAGATCGAGACCCAGGGATACACGCTCCCGGCGCCCCCGGTGGCGCCCCGGACACTGATCCACGTCCATCCCGATCCCGATGAGCTCGGCCGCGTCTACCAGCCGGCGCTGGGCATCCTCTCGGGAATGCGCGCCTTCGCCGCCGCCGCCGACGACGGAGCCCGCGTCGACGGCGAGCGCTGGCGGGAGTGGACAGCAAGCGCCCGGGCCGACTACGAGCTGTGGTCCCAGCCCCCGGCTCGCGAGCCGGGCGCGGCCGTCGACCTCGGAGAGGTGATGTCGGTGCTGCGCGCGCAGCTCCCCGCGGATGCGATCTTCTGCAACGGCGCCGGTAACTACACGGTGTGGCTGCACCGCTTCGTCCGCTATCGCCGGCGGGGCACCCAGCTCGCTCCCCAGAGCGGAGCCATGGGCTACGGGATTCCCGCTGCCCTGGCCGCGCAGCTGCTGCATCCCGGCCGACCGGTGGTGGCCCTGGCCGGGGACGGCTGCTTTCAGATGTGCGGTCAGGAGCTCGCCACCATGTCCCAGGAGCGCCTCCCGATCCTGGTCATCGTGGCCAACAACCGCATGCTGGGCACGATCCGCATGCACCAGGAGCGCCGCTTCCCGGGCCGCGAGATCGCCACCCACCTGGTCAACCCCGACTTCGCCGCCTACGCGCGATCCTTCGGCCTGCACGCCGAGCGCGTCGAGCGGACCGGGGACTTCGCCGACGCCCTGCAGCGGGCCCGCACCGCCGGCGGGCCGGCCCTGATCGAGCTCCTCACCGACCCCGAGGCGCTGACCCCGGCGGCCTCGATCACCGAGACCCGCGCCCGGGCCCTGGCCGGCAGGCAGGGCTGAGCGTCCATGGAGCCCCGGGAGATCGACGAGCTCGACGCTCAGCGTGGGCTGGGCGGACCCGGCGGCGCCACGACGTCGCGGCCCGTGGGCGCCAGCTGCTCGTCGAGCTCGAGCTGCCAGTAGTACCGCGTGAACGTGATGCCGGCGCGGAACTCCCCCAGGTGGGGCTCGACCCGCTCGCCGCGCGCCATGCGCACGATCAGCTCCGGGTAGGTGCGTCCCGGCAGCGCGGCGTACAGGTGCGCCGGGCAGGCGCCCCCGAAGCGGGTGTTGACGTCGGTGATGCCCAGTCCGACCTCGCTGTCGCGGAACACCTGCACGGTGCACGGGCCGCGCACTCCGAGCGCCTCGACCACGCGGCGGCCGAGGTCGATCATCTCGCCGTCGTAGATCACCGTGCCCTTGATCGACTCGCCGCCGCGGGATTCGATCATCGTGCGCGGGATGGCGTTCAGGCAGTGGCCGTCCAGGTCCGAGAGGCAGTCGATCGAGATCTCGGGGCCGTCCATCAGCTTCTGCACCATGACCGGCTCCTTGACGTAGTCGACGAAGAACTCGACCGACCGCTGATCGGGGGCGGGATGGATGGAGCGCGCTCCCGATCCCTGCCGGGGCTTGACCATCACCGGATAGCCGGGCACCTCGTCCCCGGGAAGGACGGTGGGGGGCGAGGGCAGCCCGAGCTGCTCCAGCAGCTGGTGGGTCTCGTACTTGTCAAAGGTGGCGCGGGCGATCTCGCCGTCGGGAACGAAGGCCGGCAGCTTGCCCTCCTGGCGCGCGTATCCGAGGACCTCCAGATCCAGGTCGGTGAGCGGAATCACGGCCCCGACCGCAAACTCCCGGCACAGCCTCTGGAGCGCCGGGACGTAGCCGGGATCGACGATTCGCGGCACCGAGCGCCGGTGGTGGGCGGCGTACTGGGCCGGCGCCAGCGGGTTGGGGTCGGCGGCGACCGTGGTGGCGTACTGGCCGAAGGCCGAGACCAGCGCATAGCGCTTGCCCACCCCGGTGAGCAGGACGCCCACGCCTGGCCTGGCGTCCACGTCGGGCGCGGAGCCTACAGCTGGCTGGGAGGCTGCCATCCGCCCGCGGCTCCCTTGTAGATGCCGCTCCCGCTCGCCACCAGCCCGAGCGTCCGCGACAGGATGCGCAGATCGAGCGCCAGCGAGCGGTGCTCGACGTACCAGAGGTCGAGCTCGATCCGCTCGGGCCAGGGCAGCGAGGCCCGGCCGTTGATCTGCGCCCATCCGGTGATCCCGGGCTTGACCGCCAGCCGTCCGCGCTGGCGGTCTGTGTACTGGTCTACCTGGTGCTTGAGTGTCGGACGCGGGCCCACGATCGACATCTCCCCGCGGAGCACGTTCCACAGGTTGGGCAGCTCATCGAGCGAGTAGCGACGCAGCAGGTTCCCGACCCGCGTGATCCGGTGGTCGCCCGCGGCGATCGCCAGGCCGGCTCCCTGAAACTCGGCGCCCGAGACCATCGTGCGCAGCTTGTAGATCTCAAACAGCCGGCCGTCCTTGCCGACCCGGGTCTGGCGGTAGACGGGGTCGCCGGGCGATTCGATCCGGACGGCGAGCGCCGCCAGGGCCACCACCGGAGCGGTGACGACGGTCAGGGTCAGCGAGATCGTGATGTCGAGCAGGCGCTTGATCATCGCGTGCCCTCGGCGGGCTCCCAGCCGGCGTGCGTCCCGTGGGCCAGCCAATCCCACAGGCCGGCCGCCAGCGACGCCGTGGTGAAGACGTAGTACCGCGCGATCAGCAGCGGGCGCGCGGGCACTGCGCTCGCGGCCGCCGTCGCCATCAGCAAAGTCGCCTGGAGCGCCACCGCCACCCTGTATACCCGACCCCGGGGCGCCAGGGCCAGGCTGGTGCCCAGAGCGATCAGGTGCAGGAAGGGCGAGGCGTAGCGCAGCACCCGGTGCGAGACGATCATGAGCGCGTAGACGGGGTCATAACCCCGCGGCGACAGGAGGCCGCCGCGGAGCAGGATCGGCCAGCCATGGCTCATCATGCGCCGCTTGCGGGCGAACTCCCCCTCGATCGTGGGCACCATCTTCTCCGAGGCGTGGGCGCCCGGCGCGTACAGCGCCAGCCATCCCCGCTTGACCATGTTGAACGGGAACGACAGGTCGTGGCCCATGATCGGATCGACCACCAGGTAGCTCTCGCGCCGGGTGGCGTAGATCGCCCCGTTGCCCCCGGTCACCGAGCGCACGTCTGACTCCAGCCGGCGCAGCGCCATCTCATAGCGCCAGTACAGCCCCTCCTGGTTGGTGCCGCGGTCGTTGACGAAGCTGACGTCCCCGCACACGTAGCCGACCCGCGCGTCGGCAAACGGCTTGACCAGCTCGCGCAGCGCGTCGGGTGACCAGCGCACGTTGGCGTCGGAGAAGGCGACGATCTGGGCTCGGGAGCGCTTGACCGCCGCATCCTGAGCCCGGATCTTGCCCCCCCGGGCCAGCTCCAGGACGACGTCGGCGCCCGCCTCGCGGGCCCGATGGGGGGTGGCGTCCGGCGAGCCGTCGCAGGCCACGATCACCTCGAGGCGCTCGGACGGGTAATCCAGAGCACGCAGGTTGGCGACCCGGTCGGCGATCACCTCCTGCTCGGCGTAGGCGGCGACGATCACCGAGACCGTCGGCAGCTCGGCGCTCTCCGGCCCCGCCGCCGGGACGGCCGCAGGCTGCGCCCCCGCATCTCCCTCTGCTCCTGCCCGTGCCTCCGCCCCCACCCCTGCCCGTGCCCCCGCCCCGGGGCCGCGCCAGGGCGCGTCGCCCTGGGCCCGCCGGCGCCGGGCCAGCAGCTCCAGGGTCAGCCCGTAGCCGACGTGGGTGTAGACGAGCAGGCCCGTCGAGGCCCAGAAGGAGATCTTGGTCGTGCCCATGGCGCACGGCATTCTGGCGTACCCGACAGATAGTTGTCCTCTCAATTACTATTGCTATCCTCGATGGCATGGAACTTGGCCTGGCCACCTTCGCCGATCTGAGCTCAGGCGTGTCCCCGCAACAGCGGATGCGCGACCTGCTCGAGGAGGCCGAGCTCGCCGAGCAGCTCGGGCTCGACGTGTTCGCCGTCGGCGAACACCACAGGCCCGACTTCCTCATCTCCTCGCCTCCGGTCGCCCTGGCGGCGATCGCCGCCCGCACGGAGCGCATCCGGCTCTCCAGCGCGGTCACCGTACTGAGCTCCGATGATCCGGTGCGCGTCTTTCAGCAGTTCGCCGAGCTCGATCTGATCTCGGGCGGACGAGCCGAGATCATGGCCGGCCGTGGCTCGTTCATCGAGTCCTTCCCGCTGTTCGGATACGACCTCGACGACTACGACGAGCTCTATGCCGAGAAGCTCGACCTGCTCCTGAAGATCCGCGAGTCCGAGCGGGTCACCTGGTCGGGGCGCCTGCGGGCCCCCCTGAACGACGCCGGCATCTACCCGCGCCCGCTCCAGGACCCGCTCCCCGTGTGGGTGGCCGTCGGCGGCTCACCGCAATCGGTAGTGCGCGCGGGAACGCTCGGACTGCCGCTGACCCTGGCCATCATCGGGGGCCAGCCCGAGCGGTTTGCGCCGCTGGTCGCCCTGTATCGCCGGGCGGCCATGGATGCCGGCCACGACGCCGCAGCGCTTCCCCTGGCGATCAACACCCACGCCTTCGTCGGCGAGACCTCGCAGGCCGCCGACGCGGCTTTTGCCCACCCCTATCTGGCGATGATGAACAAGATCGGCCGGGAGCGCGGCTGGCCGCCCTCGGGCCGCGCCGAATACGACGCCCTGCGCTCTCCGCGCGGCGCGGTCGCCGCCGGATCCCCCGAGCAGGTCGCCGAGAAGATCCTCTTCGAGCACGAGCTGTTCGGCAACAGCCGCTACCTCGGTCAGATGAGCGTCGGCGCCGTCGCCCACAAGGACGTGCTGCGCTCGATGGAGCTCTTCGGCACCGAGGTCGCTCCCGTCGTACGTGCCGAGGTCGCCCGCCGCGACGCGGCCCGCGCCCCGGTCACGACGACCCGCTGATCCGCTCGTACAGAGCCAGCGTCTCGCGCGCCGCGCGATCCCACGAGTAGGGGCCGTCGGCGGCGCGGCGCGCGGCCACCGCCAGCTTCTCTCGCTCCACCGGGGAGGCCACCAGGTCCGCCAGCACCTCGTGCAGGGCGCCCGGATCCCCCGGCGCCACCAGTCGCGCCGCGCCCACGTCGGCGACCTCGGAGAAGCCCCCGATGTCCGAGACCACGACCGCCTTGCCGACGGCCAGCGCACCGGCCAGCACCCCTGACTGATCGAAGCGCTCGGTGCGCTCGTAGGGCAGCACCACCAGGTCGGCGCGGGCCAGCAGCGCCGAGACCTCGCCCTCGGCGACATACCGGGCGACGAGCTGCACGTCGGGCCCCATCAGGCGGCGCAGCGGCGCGAGGTCCATCATCGGCCGGCCCACGATCCACAGCTGCGCGCCGTCGATCCCGGGCCAGGCCCGAAGCAGCGTCTCGATCCCCTTGTACGGACGCAGCAGGCCGAAGAAGAGGACGACCGGCGCTCCGGTGTCGGTGAGCTCGGGGGGCAGGGGATCCGGCGCTCTGGAGGCGACGTGTTCGAACGCGCCGTGGTGGATGACGTGGACCTTGTCCTCGCAAAGAGCGAGGCCCTCGATCAGCTGGCGGCATCCGTACGCGGAGTGCACGATGACCGCGTCGGCGCGGTCATACAACCGCCGCTGAGCCCGCACCTGTCCCGGCCGGGGCTCGCGCGGGAGCAGATCGTGGGCGGTGAGCACGATCGGACGTGCGGGCAGGAGATGGATGTCGGCCCCGGGCACGTCAAGCCACTGGAAGTGCACGACATCGGCGGCCGCCGCCACGCTCCGGTAGCGCAGCATGTCCGGCACGTGAGTCGCCAGCTTGGCGGCTCGGCGCAGGCGCGACCCCGGCGCCCCGAGCGCCCGGCGGTAGAACAGCTCCCGTCGCCGATAGCCGTCGGGAGCCGCGACGTCGCCGTAGGCAAACCGGCTGGTGATCAGCGACACCGATGCTCCCGTCCGGGCCAGCGCCGCACACAGGGCGTGGTCATAGGCCGGGGTGAACGCCGACGGGTCGACGACCTGCACCTCCATCGTCAGGACTCCACCGGACGACCCGCGAGTGCCGCCAGCCGGCCCGCCACCGCCCGGGCGCCGTCGCCGCCGACCGGATGCACGCGCGCTCCACGGTCGTGCTCGAGTCGCCGGACGGCCGGAGCGATCGCCGCCAGCCCGGGTTCGCCGCCGTGGCGGCGTGACCGATCCAGCGCGCAGCGCAGCGGATGGCGAGCCACCAAGGTGAGCATGGCGATCGTCCGAGTCGCCGTGCCGTCGTCCTCGCGGTAGTCGATGGTCAGCGCCCGCGCGGACTCGCGCGCCACCGTCACGGGACGGGCCGCGGCCTCCACGCGCGCGCCGGCCAGGCTGAGCGCGAAATCGGCCAGGGGATCGCCCCGGGACGGAAAGTTCTCGGCGACCAGCACCACGCGCGTGGCCTCCCGGCCATCGCGGTGGGGGCGGTTGGAGAGCGCGAGTCCGGCCAGCTCCTCCACGCCCAGGAGCGCATCGAGGGCGAGAAACCGGCCCCGCTCAAGGCGCGTCGGCCGCGGTGCGGGCGTCGCGGGGCCCGTCGTGGCCCCGTCGCCGCCGGGAGCAACGCCGGGAACAACGCCGGGAACAACGAGGGGCGCCGGAACCGCCCTTCGGCGCCGCCCCAGGAGGCGGCGACCGGCGCGCCGGAAGCCCGGCTCGGGCGAGAAGCCGTCATAGCGGCGCCCCAGCCACGCCCGGCCCGCCGCGTAGCCGCGCCACTGGCGGCGCAGCGCGCCCACGCTCGTCCGGTAGCTATGGACCACGGTCGCCCCGGGCCGGGCCTCCAATCGCCAGCCGGCCTGCTGCAGCCGCCAGCTGAAATCGGTGTCCTCGGCGGCGCGCACGCCTTCGTAGAACCCCCCGACGGCCTCGAAGGCGGACCGTCGCACCATCAGGTTGGCGGCTACCGCACGCGCCATGAACGGGTGGGCGAGATGGGCTCCCTGGTCCAGGAAGCTCTTGGCGGCCCCGTAGCGGGCGGCCACGCCGGCGCCCGCGGCGGAGGCCACCACCCCGCCCGCCAGCGCGCCGACCTCGTCGTCGACGGGCTCCTCGAAGTAGCGCTCGAGCAGATCCGGCGGCGCGACGCAGTCGGCGTCCACGAACAGCACCCATTGCCCGTGCGCGTGCTCGGCGCCCACGTTGCGGGCGTGCGATGGGGAGCGCTCGCCGGCGGCGCGCACGATCCGCACCGGCGCCAGCCCGAGCGTCTCCGCGCCACCCGAGTTGTCGGAGAAGATCAGCTCGTCCCCGGGCGCGGTGCCCATCCGCGCCAGCGCCGCGAGCGCCGTCGCGGCCTGCGCGGGTGACCCGGCGAACGGCATCACGACGCTCACCGAGGGACGGCCCTGCGATGAGCGCCGCGGCTCGATCACGACTCGCTCCCGGCCGCCGGCGGGTAGGCCCGGCGCACCCGGGCGAGCAGCACCCGTGCCTGGCGCAGCTCCGCGGTATGCGCGAACCCGGTGGCCAGCAGCACCGGGCCGATGGCGGCGAGCACCACCAGCCGGGCCAGCAATCCCAGCGCCCCGTGGGTGGGCAGCAGGAGGTTGCCGGCGGCCGCCATCCCGCCCACCACCAAGACCAGCTGGGTGAGACGCAGCCACTCGAAGTCGACCGGAAAGACGTGGCGCGTGAGCAGGTGCATGACCGTCAGCATCACCACGTAGGCGCCACACAGTGCGATCCCCGCCCCCGCTATCCCCAGGGGCCCGACCAGCAGCAGGAGCAGCACTACGTTGGCGGCCAGCCCGGCCAGCGACGCGGGGAAGTTGCGCGTTGTCACCTTCGCTCGCCCGGCGATCACCAGGAATACCACCCACAGCCCGTACATCGCCCAGCCGAGCGCGACCCAGGGCAGCGCCTTGTAGGCGTCGTAGAACGACGGCGCCGCCAGCAGGCGCAGGATCCAGCGGCCGAGCAGGGTCAGCGCAGCCACCACCAGGCCCGAGACCAGTAGGTAGTAGGTGGTCACCAGCCCGTACAGACGACCCGCCTCGGCGTCGTCGGAGACCGAGTAGGCCAGCGGCGGCCACGCGTACTGAAACGCCCTGACGATGAAGGCCACGGCGCCGGCGAGCTTGACCGCGATCGAATACAGGCCGGCCAGACCGGGGCTGCGGTGGTGAAAGATGTAGTACCGGTCGACGATGCTCAGCGCGTACACCGAGGCCTCGGCAGGCACGGTGGGCAGCCCGAAGCGCATCAGCTCGGCCATCCGCTCCACCCGCCCCGGCCGGGGGCGCAGGCGGTGGCGCAGGGCGATCCAGAGCGCGAACAGCACCACCGTGGTGGCGCCGTAGTTTCCGAGCAGGAGGCCGCGAGCCCCGTCGCCCAGGCCGACGACCAGCACCAGCGAAGCCGCGATGGTGAGCAGCACGTTGCTCAGCGACGCCATCGCGTACAGCCGCAGGCGCTCGTCGACGCGCAACAGCGCGTAGGCGAGCTCCAGGTTGGTGAACGACCACATCCCGAGGACGGCGATCCGGAAGGTGGTCGGGTCGTGATAACCGAGCACCACCTTGCTAAGCGGGACGGCGGCCAGCGTCAGCGGGATCGCGGCCACCGTGGTGGTGGCCAGCAGCAGGGCGATCGAGCGCCGGGCCAGGGCGTCGCGGCGATCCTGGTCCTCGTCTGAGAAGTAGAAGCGCAGGAACGACTCGATGACTCCCAGGCGCACCAGGATGCTGATCAGGATGACCCCGTTGGCCAGCAGCTCCACGACTCCGTAGCCGGCCGGGTTCACGTAACGCGTGTAGACCGGCAACAGCAGCACGGCGATGAACTTGGAGACCACGTCCGCCACCTGATAGGCGGCCAGCGACGACACCAAGCGCTTGAGGTAGCCCGTCACGCTGGGTAACGGTACGCGCTGCCCCGGGCTCCTTGGTCGTGCCGTCGGTCATGCCGTCGGTCGTGCCGCCGGTCGTGCCGGCGGGCGTGCCTCTGACCCCCGCCGCGCGATTCAGGGCAGAACCGGTCCGCAATGGCCAATAGCCTCGAAGCGGCGATGAGTTTGTAGGCGCCCGCAGATCTAAACCCAGGACCGATGCTGATGCAGACCCTTTCATCGACCAACGGCAGACCCCCCGCGATCCAGGCCCGGGCGCTCAGGCGCACCTTCAAGGGCGGGATCGAGGCGGTCCGCGACATCGACCTGACGATCGCCCAGGGCGAGGTCTTCGGCTTCCTCGGACCCAATGGCGCGGGCAAGACCACGACCGTGCGGATGCTGTGCACGCTCCTTCCGCCGACGGCGGGCGCGGCCACGGTGGCGGGACTCGACGTGGTCTCAGACGGCGCCGAGGTCCGCCGCCGGATCGGCGTCGCCCTGCAGGAGATCGGGCTCGATCCGGCGCAGAGCGGGCGTGAGCTGCTCGAGCTCCAGTGCGGGCTCTACGGGATCACGGGCCGGCGCGGGCGCGACCGCGCCCAGGAGCTGCTCGAGCTCGTCGGGCTCACCGAGGCCGCCGAGCGCCGCACCAAGACCTATTCGGGGGGGATGAAGCGACGGCTCGACCTGGCCAGCGCGCTCGTGCACTCCCCCGAGGTCCTGTTCCTCGATGAGCCGACGACCGGACTGGACCCCGCCTCCCGGGTGACCATCTGGGACGAGGTCCGCCGGATCAACTCCGGCGGGGCCACCGTCTTTTTGACCACCCAGTACCTGGAGGAGGCCGACAAGCTCTGTGACCGGGTGGCCATCATCGACGGTGGCCGGATCGTCGCCGAGGGCACGCCCGCCAAGCTCAAGGCCGGGATGGGCCACGACGTCGTCTCCCTGTCGCTGGACGGCGCCGATCCCGGCGTCACCGAGTCTGCTCTGGCCGAGCTCCCCGGGCTCCAGCGCGTGGTGCGCCAGCCCGAAGCGCTGGCGCTCTACGTCCAGGACGGCGCCGGCTCGGTCGCGGAGATCGTGCGCCGGTTGGATCGCGCCCAGATCCAGGTGGACGCGATCACCGTGTCGCGGCCCTCGCTCGACGACGTCTTTCTCAAGGCCACCGGCCGGCGCCTGGAGGGCAAGCAGGCCGCCGACGAGCAACCCGAGGAGGTTTCCGCATGACCGAGGTGCTCTTGCTGGGCCGGCGCGCGGTGCGCGAGGTCGTCCGCTATCCGGAGGCCACCATCCCGACCCTGTTCATCCCGCTGTTCTTCCTGGTGGTCAACATCGGCCAGGTCTCGAAGACGTTCCCGAGCACGACGCCGTTTCTCAGGGGCCAGGGATACGTCGCCTTTCAGCTTCCGGTGTCGCTGATGTTCGCGGTGGCGACGGCCACCTCGGGGCTGGCCCTGGTCACCGAGATCGACCTCGGCTACTTCGACAAGCTCCTGGTCGCTCCGATCCGGCGCTCCTCGCTGATCCTCGGGCGCCTGACCGCCGATCTGACCCGCGGCATCGCCGCCTCGGGGCTCGTCCTGGTGGTCGGGATCGCCCTGGGCGCCCGCATCCAGAGCGGGGTGCTGGGGGCGCTCCTGATCGTGTTGTTGTCGGCGTGTTTCGGGGTGGCCTACGCCGGCTTCGGGATCCTGGTGGCCCTGCGCACTCGCAACGTGCAGGCGACACAGTCGAGCTTCCTGCTCTTCTTCCCCCTCCTCTTCCTGACGCCCAACTTCGTCCCCTTCGATCGACTCTCGCCGCTGATGGAGACCCTCGCGCGGATCAACCCGATCAGCTATGTGATCGTGGGACTGCGCTCGCTGGTGATCAACGGCTGGGATGCGGGCGAGATCGCGGTCTGCGTTGGAGTGATAATCGGGCTGGGGATCATCCTGACCGGCCTGTCGCTGCGCACGATCGCCACCTACGACCGCTGAGCCCGCCTCCTGGGACCGCCTGTCAGAATGATCGCCGTGAGAATTGCCGTGATCGGAGCGTCGGGATGGCTGGGGGGCGCGATCGCGCGCGAGGCCCTGGAGCGCGGCCACGAGGTGACCGGCATCGGGCGCGATCCCGACAAGCTGGCCGCGGTCCCCGGCATCACGCCGGTGCGCGCCGATGCCACCGACCCCGAGGTGCTCGCCGAGGCGATCGCCGGCCACGACATCGCCGTCTCCTCGGTGACCGACCGCCGCGGACCCGATCGCAGCGTCATTCCGGCGTCGGTCAGGTCGCTCATCGAGGCCGCTCCCCTGGCCAACGTGCCCCGCATCGCCGTCGTCGGCGGCGGCGGCAGCCTACTCGCCGACGATGGCCGGCGCCTCGTCGACCAGCCCGGCTTCCCCGACGAGTACAAGGCCGAGGCCCTAGCCGGGGCCGAGGCGCTCGAGCTCCTGCGCGCGGCCCCCGAGACGCTGAACTGGACCTATGTCAGCCCGCCTCCGGCCAACCTCACCCCCGGCGACAAGCGCGGTGGCTACGCCGTCAGCGGCGACGACCACCCGGTCACCGATGACACCGGCAGGTCCGCCATCACCTCGGGTGACCTGGCGGCCGCGCTCCTCGACGAGCTCGAGCACCCGCAGTTCACTCGCCGGCGGTTCACGGCGGGCTATACCTCCGCCCAGGGTTCGAGCGAGTAGGCGTCTGCTCCGGCCTGGCGCCGGGGCGAGCCGAAGCGACCCGGCCTGGCGCTGGGGGGAGCCGAAGCGACCCGGCCTGCCGCTGGGGCGAGCGACGCGACCCGGCGCCTCGAATGGTCAGGTTTGCTGAGCGATTTTGACGATTGACACCCGTGTTAGCGTTAACACCCGTACGAGGGAGCCGCGTCCGCACGAGTTAGTGGGCGCACGTAAACGAAGGAGCGGGTCATGCAGCACGCGTTTCGCGGCAGCAGGAGGCTGCTCGCGTTCTTCTCGATGAGCGCACTGATCACGTTTGCCGTGTTCAGTGCTCAAAGCTCGGCACACACACTTGCCAAGCGGGGGCACCACAAGCAAGGTCACGCAAGCGGCGGGCTGACCATTACCAGCCAGTCCTGGGACGCAACTCCGCTGGGTGTGGACCCGCCGGGTGTGAACCTGTACACGCTGCGCAGCGGCCACGGCATGACGGTCAACATCACCAACTACGGCGGCGACGTCCAATCGATCTGGGTTCCGGATCGGTCGGGCGGGGTCAAGGACGTGGCGCTCGGGTTCCCCAAGCTGTCGGACTACGTCAACGACTTCACCCAAGGAGCCAACGCCACCCCGTGGCCACTGTCAGGTGGGTCGGGGGATACGTATTTCGGCGCCATCATCGGTCGCTACGCCAACCGGATCGCGAGCGCTTCGTTCTCGCTCAACGGTCAGACGTACAAGCTTGACGCCAACAATGGCCTCAACACGTTGCACGGTGGCTACCTCGGGTGGAACACCCAGGTGTGGACTGCGACCCCGCAGTCGGGGCCGGGTTTCGTCGCCCTCCAGCTGACGCACACGTTCCCCGCCGGCGAGGGGTGCCTCCCGTCGCTCAGTCCAGGGTGCACGGGATTCCCGGCGCCGATCCAGGCCACGGTGACCTACGTCCTCAGCGACCACAACGCGCTGAGCATCCATTACAAGGCGGTCAACCAGTCCACCAGTCTCGCGACCGTCATCAACCTCACCAACCACACGTACTTCAATCTGGGCGGTGAGGGGTCGGGCTCGGTCTTCGGGCAGGAGCTCGCCATCAATTCCAACCAGTACCAGCCCGTCGACACCAACCTGATCCCGACCAACTTCGCGTCGGTGTCAGGCACGGCCTATGACTTCAGAACGCTGAAGCCGATCGGCCGCGACATACGCCGTGCGGATCTGCCCGACGGGGGGACGCAGGCCTTCCCACAGTTGGTCATCGCCCACGGCTACGACAACAACTGGGTGCTCAACGGCTCCGGCTTCCGCCCGGCCGCGCTGGCGGTCGACCGCAAGACCGGGATCGTGCTCTCGACGTCAACCGATCAGCCGGGGATTCAGTTCTACTCCGGCAACTTCCTGGTCGGAGACCTGGTGGGACCCAGCGGTCACATCTACCGTCAATCCGACGGCTTCACCCTGGAGACGCAGCATTACCCGGATTCACCGCACCACATCGGCCAGTCCGGCTGGCCCTCGGTGGTCCTGAACCCGGGCAGCACGTTCACCTCCACCACGACGTACGGCTTCTCGGTGGCACAGGGCACCGTGCACCAGCGCCGCTTCTAGTCGAGCCCGGCCGGTCCCGTCACCCGGCGGGACCGGCCGCTTCTCGGCCGACCGGCCGCTTCTCGGCTTAGTCGTCACCCGCGGGCGGCGCCGAACCCCTAGCCGACGGTCACCCGAGCGACCGCGTCAGAGCCGGGCGCCGGAGGCAGCCGAGCCGGCACGGTCGCGGTGTTGCATGCCTGGTCGGTCAGCTTCAGGCCCACCAGGTATGACCCCGCAGGTGCGGGGGCGCCGCCGCCGACGGTGCCGTTCCACAGAGTGTGCCCGGCGCGCGTGGTCGCCGCGTAGCTCTTGACCAGCCGGGAGGCGCCCGAGCGCTGCACGCGGTAGATCAGCACCCGGGGTCGCAGTCCCCGGTTGCCGGTGTAGCTGATCGTCACCGACGAGCTCCCCGGCTGCGAGATGACACCGGGAGACACCCGGGTGATCCGCAGTGGGGGCGCCTTGGTCTCCACGGTCACCGGCTCGGCCACGCCGGAGTCGTTGGCGATGAGCAGCGTCCGGCCCTGGTGGATCAGCGACACCCGCACGTAGTAGGTGCCGTCGGGGGCCACCTGGCCGTTGTCCTCGTGGCCGTTCCAGGTGAACCGGCTGCGCCGCTTGATCGCCATGTGACGTCCGGAGGCGAGCGTGGCCACGATCGAGCCGTCGGCGTCGACGATGTAGACGTCGACGTCGTCGGCCCGGTGCAGCAGGTAGAAGGAGATCCGCATCCGCTTGAAGCTGACCCGTTTGGCTCCCAGCCCTGTGGAGACGAGACACGACCTGCCGTCCACCGGGTTGATGTGCGAGGGGACGGGCGCCGGCGTGCCCGCCACCAGGGGCGTCGTCACCTTCAGATGCTGGGTGACGAAGAAGGCCGCGACCGTCGCGAGCACCAGCGCGACAAACGCCGCGACCGGCATCTGCCTCACAGGGTTACCACCGCCACGTTGGGCACATCGAACTCGTGGAAGGCATCCAGGCCGCGGGGGTCGCGAAGGCACAGCATCACCCTGATGCTGCCGCCATGACAGAGGGCGAGCGCCGGCAGCTCCCCGGCCGCGTGGATGTCGCGCAGCGAGGCGGTCACCCGCTCCTGCTGGTCGAGCAGCGATTCTCCTCCCGGAAACCGGAACTCGGCTCCGCCGGCCATCCAGGCGGCGTAGCGCGCGGGCTCCTCGGCTTCGATGGTGTCGAACAGATGGCCCTCCCAGCGACCCCGGCTGGCCTCACGCAGGCGGGCGTCCAACCTCGGGGGCATTCCGATCCGAGCCCCCACGATCTCCGCGGTCTCGCGAGCCCTTGACAGATCCGAGGTCCACATCGAGGCGATCTCGAGTTCCGCGACCTTCTCGGCCAGCTCAGCCGCCTGCCGGCGACCCGTGTCGTTGAGCGGCGTGTCGGTGAAGCCCTGGAAGCGCGGTGGCGGCCGGTTGTCGTTGGTCTCGCCGTGACGGGCGAGCAGCACTCCGCCGAGGCCGAGGTCCATCGTCAGGCCCCGGTGCAGCGGGGCGCGGCCCCTGCGCCGGTCTCACTCATCGACGTCGGCGACCGCTGTGTCAGAGCGCAGGCCGACGCGGATCGTCTCCAAAGAGAGCACGTCATCGGGCGCGATGTTCCCGAGGTTCACGTCGGGGCCGAAGCGGCGCACGAACCACACCTGCTGCTCCTTCCGGGGTGCCTCGAACAGGATCCGCTCCGCCGGGATCGCGTGGACGATCTCGTCGATCAGGCCCATTCTGACCTCCCCGTCGTGGCGGAAGATGCCAACCGTCCCGCTCTCCCGGGCCTCGGCGATCACCTTCCAGGCGCCCGCCTCCAGCTCGGCCTCGATCTGCTCGACCCACCGGTACGGGGCCATGATCCTCGTGTCGTCCTTGGATCCGACCTCTGAGAGGACCGTGAAGTCCTCGGCCAGCTTGGTGATGAGCTCGAGCTTACGGTCATGCTCCATGTTGATCGTGCCGTCCGATATCTCGAAGTATTCGATCTCGAGCTCGTGCAGCCACTCCACGAGCGCATCGAGTCGGTCCTGGACGAGCGCCAGCTCGGTCAGGGTCCCGCCGAACATCGTCGGGATGCCGTGGTGGCGGTAGCGGTCGAGCTTGGCCTCTAGGTTTCCGGTCGCCACGCCGGTTCCCCAGCCGAGCTTGACCAGGTCGATGTACTCGCCGGCGACCTCGATCAGCCCGTCGACGTCGGCGACCGAGAGGCCGCGATCCAGAACGTGGGTGATCCCCTCCTGGCGGGGCTTGGTCGTGCGCGGGGGGAGCTTGAGGAGATCCTTCATCGGCATCGAGCGGAGAAGATTAGGCGAGACGGCCCGGCCGTGAGGCTAGGCGAGGGACGCCAGGTCCGAGCCGACGGTCACGACCACCTGGGCCGAGCATGCCGACGTTGAGCCGCTGCAGGCGATCGCCTGGTTGCTCGGATTCACCGCCTGTACCGAGGCCGCACCGAGCTTCAGCGACCGGGCCACCGCCACGGCGGCGCGACGGTGTCCGGGCAGGTAGCCGACGACCGTCGTGGACTGCGTCTGACTCGAGGCATTGGTGCTCGCCCCGGGCTTGTAGCCGACGGCCGTGAGCTTGGACAGGACATCGTGGGCGAGGTTGTTGGTGGAGGTTCCGTTCAGCACCGCCACGGTGACCGTGGAGGGGATCACGGCGCCCGCCGCGCGGCGACGGCCGCCCGGGGCCTTGGTGGTGGCGGCGGCGCTCGAGGTTGGCTTCGGGGGGCTGCTGGTGCCGGAGTTGTTGAGCACCAGCACGGCGGCGACCGCGATCGCAACGACGAGCACGGCGGCCCCCGCCATCGCGCCCCGGCTGATTCGCCTGCCTCCCCGGCCCTGAGTGGCCGGGCGACGGGCCGGCGAGGCCGTCGGGCGAGGCGCCGCAGCGGCTTCGTTGCGCCGGTTGGCGGCTCGGGGCGCCGGCTGGCCCCCGGTCGCGGAGACACGGCCCGTGCCCGTGCCGGCGGGCACCGGTGCGGGCGCCGGAACCCGGGGCCGGTTGCCGCCACCCGCGGCGGAGCCGTTGGCGCCGGCGGCGGCGGTCGAGGGCGGCGGCCCGGGGGCCGTCATCACGGCGGCAGCCTCCGCCACGGACATGGCCGCGGTGGCGGGGCCCGCGGCGTGCCCTGGCCCCGGCTCGGCCTCCGGGAGCGGGATCAGACGAGTGGCGGCGCTCAGCGCCGGCGCCCCGACGCCCGCGGGGGCCGCCGGAATCAGGGGAGGAGAGCTCACCCGGGGCTGCGGGCTGCCGGGCTGGGCGGCTACCGCCCCCACGGCGGCCGAGGCCACCGGGGCGCCGGTTCCCATCCTCGCGGCCGCGATCCGCGGCTGGGCGGTGACCCGGGGCTGGGCCCCGATGGTCGCGCTCCCGGTGGACGCGGGGGCCGCGCCGGCTCCCGAGCGCGAGAGCTGGTCGACATAGGCGGCCAGCCGGCGCAGCTGCTCGTCTGACTCCGCGGCGCTCTGGCGCAGACTGGCCGTCTCGCGCGCCTGCGCGAAGAACAGCAGCACCAGGATCGCCAAGCCAATGATCGCCGCGAAGCCCGCGTCGGCCCCCACGGAGGAGATGAAGTGGTGCGCCGAGAAGGCGAAGGGGATCGCTGCCATGGTCAAGGGCCGCAGTCTAAGGGGCTATGCCGGTTCACCCGCGCTCAGAGTCGCACGGACGCCGGAGAGCTTGGAGACGTGTTTCGCTAAGCCGGCCGCGTCACCTTCAAGAACCAGCAGGTTGAGATCGGCGAACGTCCGCTCGACCCACTCCGGGTGCAGCGGGTCGTGGCCCGCCCGCAGGATCCGCTGCGCGGGGGTGGGCTGAGGGGTCTCGTAGGTATCGAAGAGCTCCTCGTGGAACTTCTCGCCGGGACGGGCGCCCACGATCTCGATCGCGATGTCGCGCTCGGGCTCGAGCCCGGAGAGCTGGATCATCGTCTTGGCGAGCTCGACGATGCTCACCGGCTCGCCCATCTCCAGGACGAAGACGTCGCCGCTCGGCCCGCCCAGCGATCCGGCGCGGATGATCAGCTGCACGGCCTCGGGGATCGTCATGAAGTAACGCGTCATCCGCGGATCGGTCACCGTCACGGGCCCGCCCGCGGCGATCTGGCGGCGGAAGATCGGCACCACCGAGCCCGACGAGCCGAGTACGTTGCCGAAGCGCACGGTCGCGTACCGGGTGCCCGGATGCTTCACCGCCTCGGCCTCGACCGCCCACTCGGCCAGGGCCTTGGAGGCGCCCATCACGGTCGCCGGGTTGACCGCCTTGTCGGTGGACACGAGCACGAAGGTGCCGACCCCCGTCTCCCCGGCGATCCGGGCCACCAGCCGGGTGGCCAGCGCGTTGTTGCGGATCGCCTCGACGGGGTTGAGCTCCATCATCGCGACGTGCTTGTAGGCGGCGGCGTGGAAGACGACGGCCGGACGGTGCTCGGAGAGCACCTCGCGCATTCGCTCCTCCTCCTTGCAGTCGGCGAGCACCGGCACCGCGGTGCGCACGTGACGATCCTCCTCGAGCTCGCGCCTGATCTCGAACAGGTTGTCCTCGGCGTGGTCGACGAGCACGAGCAGCCGCGGTCCCACCCGGGCAATCTGGCGGCACAGCTCGGACCCGATCGAGCCGCCGGCTCCGGTGACCATGACCACCTGGCCCTCCAGGTAGGCGCCCACGCGGGAGAGCTCCTCACGGACCGGCTCGCGGCCCAGCATGTCCTCGACGCGGACCTCGCGCAGCTGACGGGCAACCCGGAGCTGCCCCGAGCCGTCCCTGAGCAGCTCGAACACCGTGGGCGTCGTGCGGACGGGGATTCCCCGCTCGCGACAGGCCATCACGACGCGGGCGCGCAGGGTGCCCGGCGCCGAGGGGATCGCGATCAGGACCTCGTCGGGCTCGACCTCGTCGAGCACCCGCTCGACGTCGGCTGCCGCGGTGGTGCCCAGGACCTTGAGGCCGTGCTCGTCCTTGATCCCGAGCCTGCGGGGATCGTCGTCGAGGAACCCGACCGGACGCAATCCCAGTGCCGGGTTGCGCATCAGCTCGCGCACGACCAGCCGCCCGCCCTCGCCACCGCCGACGATCAGCACCTCGCGGGCGCCCTTGCCCACGCGAATGGCTCGCACCCGGCCGTCGGCGATCAGCTGAACCACGAAGCGGGCGCCGACCAGGAAGGCCAGCGAGAGCAGGAAGAACAGAGAGATGACGCTGGCCGGCAGGGTGACCGCGGCCTCGGGGCCGGGGACCGTGCGATGAACGGTATGCAGCCGACCGTTCCTGAACACCTCATCGGCGACGCGCTGGGTGGTGGCGACCTCGACGGGATGTAGCAGGGAGATCACACCGGCGACGAGCACCGTGGCCACGAACACGCCCTTGAGCACCGCCTCGTAGTCGCGCTGCCCCACGAACTTCCACAGCCGCTGGTACTGCCCGAACACCGCCAGGCCGATCAGCGCCGCGGCCAGAACCCACAGGACGGTGACGTCCAGCAGGTGCTGGTAGCGGTCTCCGGGACCCCAGTGGCCGCCCTCGAAGCGAAGCCAGAAGGCGAGGAAATATGCAAGCGCGACCAGAGCGCCGTCCACCACCAGCTGAGGGAGGGCATGCCGGTGGACGGGAAAGGCCGCGGATCTGATCCGTCGGCGCATGCGGCGGGAATTCTAGTCGGGCCCGCCCCGTCCAACCGTTAGCGGGCGCATCGGTTCAAACCGGCGGCCGGGGGGCGGCTAGCCAGGAGTCGGGGTGTCCGGGATCGCCGGCACGGGACGCGGCGGTACGTGATTGGGGAGCAGGATCCCTCCGGGATGAGCCGGGGTCACCCCGTAGATGGCCTTCATCCTCTGGCAGGCGGCGAGCTTCGAGGTCGCGGTGTGCCAGGGGTAGGTGGCCCAGCCGTGGGGCAGCTGGGTGAAGAGCACGATCGGGTAGTTCTGCGCCAGCTCGAACTGGGGCCGATGGCCGACCTTGCCGTCGTTCTGGTGGGTCAGCCAACCGAGGATGCTGACGTACTCGACGTTGGCCACCGGCCGGCCGCAGTTGAGCACCGCCTGGCGACCGCCGACGCGGTTGATGATCCCGGCCAGTTCGCCGATGTCCTTGGTGCGGACCTTCTGCGCGAGAAGGTCCTTGTGTTCGTTGTCGTAGCGCGAGCGCGCGCCGGGGACGATCGCGAGCGTCAGCGCAGCGGCCACGATCACGCCCACCCAGACCGGCAACGATGACCGCTTCGGAATCTCCCGCAGCAGCCACCCAAAGCCGATGCCGCCGAGCAGGACCGCCGCCGCCGCCGGCTCGAAGAGGTACCGGGGCACCGCCGGCCAGCCGTGCAGCGCGAACGCGACCTCCACGATCAGCCAGATCACGATGGCGCCGGCCAGCGCCAGCACCAGTTCCTGGTTCTTACGTGCCCTGCGGTCGGCCGGCGCGGCAGTCGCCGCCGCCGATGTCGGGCGCTCGCGCCGCCAGCGGTAGCCGGCCCAGGCCACGGCTCCGAGCGCAAACACCCACACCGGCCACAGGTTGAGCGTCTTGAAGCGGTCGATGGTGCCGATGATCTTGTTCTCGTGCAGCTCCCGCGGCGACCCCTGGGCCAGGTCCCCGGCCACCAGCGGACGACCGTTGGTGATCGTGGGGACCCCGAACCACAGGAACGCCACGATGAACAGGGAGACCCCCACGAACACCCGCATGTCGGGGCGCTTGCGCCAGCACCACAGGGAGTAGAGCCCCAAAAACGGCCACACCTCGGGGCGCCCCAGTGAAGCCAGCACGAGCATGGCGATCACCCAGCGACGGTGGCGCATCATGTGGAAGTCGATCGCGGCCAGGACGATGCTCACGATCATCGGGTCCGACTGGGCGCTCAGCACGTAGTGCATGTAGCTGTCGAGCGTGCCGTTGATGTTGTCCTGGATGAAGTACATGCCGAGACCGGCGAAGATCGCGGCCCCGACCGCGGCGTAGCGATAGCGGCCGTCGGCGTTGACGATCCGGTAGGCGATCCGCCCGGCGAAGATCGTCCCCGCGAACGAGGCGGCCACGGCGGTCACCATCCACAGCCAGAGCGCGAAATGGCCGAACAGCGCGTAGGGGACGGTGAACAGCAGCGGCAGCGGCTTCCACGAAGGAGCCCCCCCTAGATCCAGTTGGAGATGCAGCGTCTGATAGCCCCAGCTCAGCCAGCCGTATGGGTCGTATCCCGGACGCGTGCCCGCCCAACGCACGATCGCGGCCGCGAACAGGATCACGGCCACGCCGACGATCCACCAGACGTGGCGGCGGAGGAAGGTTTGAGGGGAACCATCCGCGCCGCCCGCCCGCGAGGGAGGACGGCCCTCTGGACGGAGGACTCCCAGCGTCTCTAGCGTGGTCTCAGACACGGGGCGTCACGGACGGTACCAGTCCTGGCCGGTGCCTCTTCGCGTACCCGGGAGCCCATATTGACGTCATGTTGACCTGGCCACGGGCGCGGTCAGCAGGGTGACCAGAAGCCCCGGGTCCCGGCGCACGCGGTCGGCGCCTTCCGGGGACGATGCGCGCTTGACGAGTGCCACCTGGTCGGGGCTGTGCAGCCTGTGCAGCCGACCCTCCGCGATCAGTCGATCATCGACCGCCCCGGGCCGCCCCTCGAAGACGGTGAACACGGGCGTGCCCAGCGCCACCGCCTCCCGGTTCATCGTTCCCCCGGCCGAGACGACGAGATCTGCGTAGGCGATCAGCGACTGCGCGTCGATGGCGTGCTCGGGGACGACGAAGCCCCCGCCCTCGATCAGCTGCGCGCGCTGCTCGGGGGTCCTGGGCAGCACCACCACCTGGGCCCCGCGCAGGCGCTCGAGCACCTGACCGAACAGGTCGTTCTCGAAGCGGTGATACAGCGACACCGCGGGCGGCGTGCGCACCACGGCGATCGGCTGCCCGCGGTCCAGGCCGAGAGCATCGAGCACTCCAGGATCGGGCTCGAAATCGGACAGGTAGTACTCCTCCTTGAGGCCGGCGTACTGGGCGAGCTTGCCCCGGGCGCCGTAGCGATACAGGCGCTCGGGCGGGATCGCGTCGGGAACGACGACCGCCTGGGCGAGGCGGCAGTTGACGTTGTGCTGGACCTTCGCCCACTCGTAGTCGAATGTGGTCGAGCAGGGGATGCGAAGCAGCGCCGCCGCCACGGTGATGTCGTTGGATCCGTGTCCGAGGGCGAGGTCGAAGCGCCGGGGCGCGGCCCACCGGGCCAGCTGTGCCGATCGCACCGCCAGCCCGCGCGCCTTGTCCACCAGTCCCGCCCCTCGATGACGGCCGATGTCGGTGTGGCCGATCCCGAACCGGTCACAGAGCTCGAGCGTCTGGGCGAAATCCCGCGCCGTGACCTGGACCTCGTGACCCTGCGCGCGCAAGCGCTCAATCACCGGGCGCAGCACCAGCACGTGCGGGGAATTCGTGAAATCGACCCAGACCCGCACGGAGCCCGCTAGGCCGCCTGGGCGATCGCGGCCACCACCTCTTGGGCCTGCGCGGCGCTCAGCACCGGGCTGATGGGCAGCGCGATGTTGGTCGCCGCCAGCTCGGCGGTCGCGGGCAGCGGCCCGGTGCCCGCGGCGTAAGGAGCCATCGCCGGCTGCTCGTGCAGCGGCTGGCGGTAGTACCCGCGAGCCTGGACGCCGGCGGCGCCCAGCGCCTCCAGGAGCTCGTCGGCCCGCGGGTGGGTGACGACGTAGAGATGCCAGGCCGGATCGGCGCCCTCGGGCACCGCCGGGACGCCGGCGTACTGCTCGATTCCGGCTTCCAGGTAGGCCCGGCCGGCAGCCCGCCGCCCATCGCACCAGGTGTCGAGCTGGGGCAGCAGGACGCGCAGGATCGCTGCCTGGAGCTCGTCCAGACGCGAGTTGTAGCCGACGTAATCGAAGGTCTGCTTGTCCCGGGAGCCGTGAAAGCGCAGCGCCCGGGCCAGCTCGGCGACCGCCTCGTCGTCGGTGGCGATCGCTCCGCCGTCACCGAAGCAGCCGAGGTTCTTGGAGGGGTAGAAGGAGATGGTGGCCGCGTCGCCCAGCGCCCCCGCCTTCTGGCCTCGGTAGCTGGCCCCCATCGCCTGGGCGGCGTCCTCGAGCACCGGCAGGCCGAGCTCTCGCAGCTCCGCCAGCGGCGCGGGGCACCCGAACAGGTCGACGGCCACGATGGCTCGGGTTCGCGGCGTGAGCGCGGCCCGCACCGTCTCCACGGTCACGTTGCGTGTATCGAAGTCCACGTCGCAGAAGACCGGCCGGGCGCCGGCGCTCACCACCGCCTCGGCGGTCGCATAGAAGGTGAACGAGGGCACCACCACCTCGTCGCCGGGCGCGACCCCCAGGGCCCGCAGCGCGATCGTGATCGCGTCGGTGCCGTTGCCCACCCCGATCACGTGATCGACGCCCAGGTAGGCGGCGAGCTCGCGCTCGAAGGCCCCGACCTCGGGGCCGAGCACGTAGCGTCCTGTGGCCACCACCTCCGCGAGCCGCGCCAGCACGGCCGGCTGCAGCGGCGCCAGCGGGGTGGCGGTGTCGAAGAGGGGGACGGCCATGAGAGCCACCTTAGTGGCCGTGGCCGCCGGACCTCGGGCGCCTCCCCCCGCCGCTACGCTTGGCGCGGTGCTGCTAACGCTCGCCTCCTTGACGGGACCGTTGGTTTCTGTCGCCACCCACCTGATCGCCGACCTCGGGCTCGGGGGCGTCTTCCTGCTCACGATGACCACCAGCGTGATCGGCGTGCCCGGCACCGAGCCCACGATGCTGTTCGCCGGCTTCGACGTGTTTCAGGGCAACCTGACGCTGCCCGGGATCATCGCCGCGGGCGTGGTCGGGGACATGGCGGGGGCGACGATCGCCTACTCGATCGGCTACTACGGAAGCCAGGAGCTCCTGGACCGCCAGGGGGCCAAACTTCACGTCAGCCCCGGCCGCATTGCGCGGGCGCAGCGCTGGTTTGATCGCTGGGGCATCCCGGTGATCTTCGTCTCTCGGATGCTGCCCTTCGTCCGGGCCGCCTTCCCCTATGCCGCCGGTGTGGCCAGGATGCCCTTCATCCGCTTCTTCATCCTGGCCACGCTCGGATCGCTCATCTGGATCGGAGGGCTCGGGGTGCTCGGCCGCGAGGTCGGAAGCAACTGGCAGACCTGGCGCCACCACCTCGAGTACGTGGACTACGCGGGGGCGCTGCTCCTGGTCGCCGGGATCGTCTACCTGTTCGTGCGGCGCGGGCGCTCCGGCCGCGAAGGGCCCACCGAGCCGGCGGCGGATGTCCTCAGCGACTGATCCCGCGGCGGCGGATGTCGTCCGCGACTGATCCCGCCGCCACCGGGGGAACCGAAGCGAATCTGTCTCTGGGTCACGCGCTGACCCTGGGGGCGCTCCACGGACCCGCGGAGCTGCTGCCGATCTCCTCCTCGGGCCACATGACGCTCATCCCCTGGCTGCTCGGCTGGGACTACGACCGGCTCGACCCCGAGCTTCGCAAGGCCTTCGAGGTCGCGCTGCACGCCGGAACCGCAGCCGCGCTGCTGATCACGCTCCGCGGCGAGGTGCACGATGCCGTGTCGGAGATGAGCCCCCGGTTCGGCGGGCTGATCGTGCTCTCCGTCCTGCCCCCGGCGGCGATCGGCTACGCGCTCGAGCGCCAGATCGAACGCCATCTGGGGACGCCGGCGACGATCGCCGCGGGACTGGTGGGCGGATCGGTGGCGATGGCGTGGTCTGACCGGGCGGCCCAGAGCCGCAGCTCGCAGGAGGCCGGCAGCGCCGATGCCCTGTGGCTGGGGGTCGCGCAGGCGTGCGCCCTGATCCCCGGGGTCTCCCGCAACGGCGCCACCCTGGCCGCGGCCCGCTGGCGGCGGTTCACCCGCGAGGACGCCAACCGCCTCTCCCGCCAGGTCGCGCTGCCCGTGATCGCCGGCGCGACCCTCCTCAAGACGGTCCGCCTGGCGCGCCGGGGACTGCCTCCACAGACCGCGGTGCCCTTGGCGGTCGGCGCCGGGGCCTCGTTTGCCTCGACGCTGGGCTCGACGTGGCTGATCTCCCAGGTCGAGCGCGACCGCTCGCTGCTTCCCTACGCCATCTACCGGCTCGCTCTGGCCGGGACCGTTGTCCGGCGTCTGCGTAGGCTGCGCTTCTCGGCCGCTCGGTCGTAGCTCTCGCCGTCGCTCCGGGCGCGTTTCATCTACAGCTTCAGGGATGAAAGACGAAAGCGCCGCCTTGCTTGTGTCAGGGGCGGAAAATGCAGCGCGGCAAGCGCCTAAAAGCATATTTACGTCGCAGATCGCGCGTGCGACGTAATGCTACATTTATGGCTCTGTGTACGCACATTCCCGGCGACAAGCCGCTCTGGACGCGATCGCCGCCGTGCTCGCCGGCGCTCGGGCCGGCGATGTCGAGACGGAGGTTGTCGATTTCAAAGAAGAGCAGGGAACGGTTGATCGCTCAGGCAGCCGAGTCGGGATCTCATCCCAACATGAGCCAGCCGCGAAAGCTCTCGCTGGCGAGGTCGCCTGCCTTGCCATGAGCGACAGCGGCGGGATCCTCGTCGTGGGCATCAACGATGACGGCTCAGGGCCGGCCGCCTTCGTCGGCAGCTTCCAGGACCTGGATTGGCTGCGCCGACGGATCCACGCCCTGACTCAGCCACGCCTCGCGCTCGACGTCTTCGAGGAGCGCAGCGAAGCTGGGGCTCGCATCTATCTCATCAACGTACCTCCGGCGTTGGAGGAGACACGGGTTGATGACCGGCTCCGCGCGCGGCTAGGCACATGCTGCATCGAGCTGTCGGGTGACCGCGCCCGCGAGTTCCTCGAACGCCGCCGTCGCTACGACTGGTCTGCTGAGCCATCTGAAATGCGATTGAACGACGCTGATCCGAAGGCCTTGGAGAGAGCCCACGAGCTCTATCGGGATGCCCGAGGACGCCGGGCCGGCAGCGACTTGGACCTCGTCGGAAGGCTCGGCGTGGCGTTCGACGACTCAGACAACCCCGGTCTGAACCGCGCGGGCGCGCTTCTGCTCTGTCTCTACGACCAGGATGTCGAGCAGCTCGACGTGCGCGTCGTCAGGGTGGAAGGGATTTCATCGACGGAGAGAGAGATCCTGAAGGCTCCGCTTGTGCTGTCGTTCGATCGGGCCTGGGGCGTGATTGACAGAGCATTCGCCGAGAACTCGATCATTGTCGGCGCGACGCGCAGGAGCATCAGGGCGATCCCAGAGGAGGCGCTGCGTGAGGCGCTCGTGAACGCCATCATGCACCGCGACTACCGGATGCCGCGCACCCCGATCCTCGCGCTCTCGATCGGGGATCCCGCGATCACGCTCAAGGTCACATCGCCCGGGGAGTTCCCTCCTGGCGTTGACGGGGCACGGCTCTTGGCCGCGCGCTCGGAGCCGAGAAACCGGGCTCTGGCTGACGCGATGCGGCTCCTTGGGTACGCAGAGCGGGAGGGAAACGGGATCCCGACCATGTTCCGCGTCCTGCTACGCGATGGCCATCCCGACCCGGAGATCTACTCCGAGGGCGGCGACATCATCTGCCGCCTTCCGGGCGGCCAGGTCGACACCGAAGTCCGACGGTTCTTCGACCAGCTTTACGCCCGCAATCGGGATATCGCCGGCGACGTCCGCTCCCACATCGCGGTGATCGAGCTGCTCACCAGGACGCCGCTCCGGGTCGAGCAACTCAGCGAGAGATCGCAATGTTCTGAGGGCGAGGCGCTGGAGATCCTTGAGCTGCTGAGCGCCGAAAGGGTCGTCGAGCGACTGCTCAACAGATCGCACTCGTTCCGGTTGACGACGGCAGCTCGGCACGCTCTCCAGAGCCGGATCCGGTACAGCAGCCGGCAGTCTCTCGATGAAGCGTGGGAGCTGATCAGGGCCTTCCTGGATGTTGAGCCGACGATCGGTCGCAGCGAAGCCGCCGGCCTCTTGGGGGTGCAGGACGTTCAGGCTTCGCGGACCCTGAGCAGGCTCTACAACGAGCGCCAGGTGATCAAGCCGGTCGGAAGCGCCCGCGGACGCGGGGTTCGCTATCAACTCGCACCCCGTCCGTAGCGCGCCTGCGAGGTGGACGCCTTGAGCGACCGGGAAGGCCTCGATCCGCGGCCGGCTGGGCCTTCAGCGCTGGCATCATCGCCCCCGTCCTCACCCGCTGCGTTTTCTGCCCGGCCAGCCGCCGCCCATCACGACACCAGCCGCCTCATCGGGCTCAGCAGCTCGCGGATTTGGGAAGGACGTCCACAAGCCCGCACCCATCGCGTACAACCGTCCGTGCGGGCCGTTCAGGATCCCAATGAGGGCGGGCAATCACGCATTCCTGAAGCTCGCCCCCTGACGAGCCGGGCGATCCGCCGGATGTACCACAATGAGGGCGTGTCGGATGCCTACGCAGCCGCCGGAGTCGACACGCGGCAAGCCGATCGGGGCGTGTCGGCCCTCGTCGACGTCCTGCGCACGATCGACACCGGCCGTCCATCGCTGTCAGTGCCCCTCCCCGGCCATTACGCCAGCGTGATGAGGATCGCACCCGGGCTCGGGATCGCCCTGGCCACCGACAGCGTCGGCTCCAAGGTGATCATCGCCGAGCTGGCCCGGCGCTTCGACACGATCGGGATCGACTGCGTGGCCATGAACGTCAATGATCTGATCTGCGTGGGCGCCGAGCCGGTGGCGCTGCTCGACTACCTCGCGGTCGAGCAGGCCGACCCCGCCCTCCTGGAGCAGCTCGCCCTCGGGCTGCGTGCCGGGGCCCAGGACGCCGGCGTCGAGATCCCGGGTGGCGAGGTGTGCCAGCTGCCCGAGGTCATCCGCGGCCACCCTTCGCCCTACGGGTTCGATCTGGTCGGTTCGGCGTTCGGGACGGTGGCCCTGGACGCGATCGTCGACGGGCGCGCCTGCGTCCCCGGCGACGCGCTGATCGGCCTGCCCGCCTCGGGCGTGCACTCCAACGGCCTCACCCTGGCCCGGCGGGTGCTCCTCGATCAGGCCGGCCTGGCGCTCGATTCGCGACCCACCGAGCTGGGCGGGGCCAGCGTCGCTGATGTCCTGCTCGAGCCAACGGTCATCTATGTCCGGGCCGTGCTCGAGCTCCTGCGCTCCGACATCGAGGTCCACGGCCTGGCTCACATCACGGGCGGTGGCTTGCTCAACCTCCTGCGCCTGGGAGACGGCGTCGGCTTTGAGATCGCGCGCCCGCTTCCGGTGCTGCCCGTGTTCGAGCTGATCGCCGGCCTGGGCGAGGTGTCGCCGGCCGAGATGTGGGAGGTGTTCAACATGGGCTGCGGCTTCTGCGTGGTCGTGCCCGAGCGCGACGCCGGCCGGGCGGTGGAGCTGCTGGGCGCCCGCCATCCCGGGACGGCGGTGATCGGCGCCCTCGACGATCGCGCCCGGGTGACGCTGCCCGGGATCGGGATCGAAGGTGACGCGAGCGGCCTGCGGCCGGCCTAGTGGGCGTGGGGGCGTTTAGTTAATTCTCTGGGAGATCGGGCTGAGGGGGGCAGGACGGTTGCTGGTGGCGCAAAATAGGAAACCTTGAGCACGATCCTCGGCACGAGTCTGAATGGCCGCTACCGATTGGAGGCGCGGATCGGCTCGGGCGGCATGTCCACGGTCTACCGGGCGTTCGACGAGATCCTCGAGCGTCAGGTCGCGGTCAAGCTCATGAATCGCGAGATCGCCTCGGACTCCGACCAGCTGGAACGCTTCCGGCGCGAGGCTCGGGCCGTGGCCCAGCTCTCCCATCCCCACGTGGTCGGCGTGATCGACGCCGGCGAGGACGACGGTCGCCCCTACATCGTGCTCGAGTACGTAGAGGGCGAGACCCTCAAGGAACGGATCCGGCGCCAGGGCCGCCTGCCGGTCACCGAGGCGGTCGCCTACGCGATCGAGATCGCCCGGGCTCTCGGGGCCGCCCACTCCCGCCACATCGTCCATCGCGACGTCAAGCCCCAGAACGTGCTCCTCGATCAGGAGGGGTCGGCCAAGGTCACTGATTTCGGGATCGCCCGCACCCTCGAGGAGGATGGGCTGACTGCCGACGGCCGGGTCCTGGGAACCACCGACTACGTCTCCCCCGAGCAGGCTCTCGGCCAGCACGTCACTGGCCAGTCCGATCTCTACTCGCTGGGCGTGGTCCTCTACGAGATGGTCACCGGCGAGGTGCCGTTCCGCGGCGAGAACCAGGTCGCGGTGGCCATGAAGCACGTGCGAGAGGAGATTCCCGACGTCCAGACCAAGCGCCCCGAGGTGTCGGCGGCGCTGGCTTCGATCATCGAGACGGCCACCGCCAAGCGCCAGGACGAGCGCTATGCCGACGACGCCGAGCTGATCGCCGACCTCGAGGACGTGCTGGCCATGGAGACCGCCCGCTCGGGAAGCGCCACCGGCGAGGTGACCTCCGTGCTGCGGACCCTGCCCTCGCACAGCCAGCGCCGGGTGCCGCTGCGCCTGCGCCATCCCATGGTGATGATCTTGTCCCTGCTCGCGGTGCTGGCGATCGTCGGCGGGGCGGCCGTGTTCCTGGCCAACCGGACCCACCACGGCTCCGGCATCCTGCCCCAGGCCCCGCCCAAGGCGGCCCCGCACCAGATCACGCTGTGCACGAGCTGCGCCCACGATTACAACCCCGATGCCCTCTCGGGACCCAAGGACCAGCACCCCAACGAAGTGGGGCTGGCCATCGACGGCAATCGCAACACCGCGTGGACGACCGAGACCTACTACGACAACACGCTGGGCAAGCCCGGGGTCGGCCTCTACGTCGACGCCAAGCCCGGCGTGGCCGCCCGCTCGATGCTGATCGACACCGCCACCCCGGGCTACTCGGTCGTCATCTACGCCCGCCGCAGTCCCCCCAAACCCAACGTCTTCGACACCGGCCCCAACGGCTGGGTCCAGGTCGGCGGCGCTCCCGACGTGCACCCCACCCAGACGATCCGCCTGAACACGGGCGTCGTCCCCTACCGGTACTACCTGGTCTGGATCACCGACCTGGGCAACCACAACCAGGTCGCCGTGAACGAGATCGCGCTCTACACGTAGCCCATTGTTCGTGTGACGGTCACGCCCCGAATGGTGGATATGAGTGCGAAAAATCGCTGGGGAAGGGGAATCGGCCCAAGAACGCCGTTTGCAGAGCACGCGTGCCCGCAAATCCTTGGGTGTGCTCGGAAACCCCCGGAAAATGCGGATACCAGAGCACACCCCCTCAACAGCGCCAACGCGCGCTCTGGTCCCCGCGCCCGGCCCAAGCGACCACCAACCGACGTCCCGGCTTGCCCGCCACGCCGGCACAACGGCCCCCTTCCCCAGCCGATGTTCGGCCACGCCGCCCATGCGAGGACCCATCCGCAACCCGACGACCCACCCGCACCCCGACGGCCCACCCGCAACCCGAGGGCCACCCGCAAGCCCCACGGCCGAGCGCTCAGTACCGGTGCGCCCGCTCCGCCTCAAATCGCTCCACGGCCAGCCCCACCAGCCGGTCCAGGAGCTCCGGATACGGGACCCCGCTGGCCGCGAACAGCGACCCGAACACGCTGGTCTCAGTGAACCCGGGCATCGTGTTGAGCTCGTTGACCAACACCTCCTCGCCGACCACGAAGAAGTCGACCCGCGCCAAACCCGCGCAGCCGGACTTCTCAAACGCCGCCACCGCCAGCTCTCGGACCCGCTCGCGAACGCTCTCTGACAGCCGCGCGGGCACGATCAGCTGCATCCCCCCCGGCGAGTACTTGGCCTCGTAGTCGTACCAGCCGTCCTCGCCCGCGGCCAGCATGATCTCCCCGGGCTGAGAGGCGATCGGATCCTGGTTACCGATCACCGAGCACTCCACCTCGCGCCCCAGCGCGGCGGCCTCTACGATGGCCAGCGAGTCGTGCTCAAAGGCGGTGTCGAGCGCCGCACCGAGCGATGCGGTCTCGGCGACCCGGACGATCCCGACCGACGAGCCCAGCCGCGCGGGCTTGACGAACACCGGCAGACCCAGCGGCGCCAGCGCCATGGTGACCGCCTCGGGGTCGGTCGCGAAGTCCGCTTCCCGCACCGCCCGGTAGTCGACCTGCGGCAGCCCGGCACTCGCCATCAGCTCCTTGAACACCACCTTGTCCATGCACAGCGCCGAGGCCAGCACGCCGGCTCCCACATAGGGCACGTCAAGGCACTCGAGCAGACCCTGGACGGTCCCGTCCTCGCCGAAGGGCCCGTGCAGGACCGGGAACACGACGTCGACGCCGGCGAGCCCGGATCCGGGCGTGACCGCCACCGGCTCCCCGTCCCGGCGCCACGCCCCGTCGCGCCCGACCTCGATGGCGACCACCTCGTGGCCGGCTGCCCGCAGCCCGTCGGCCACCGACGCGCCCGAAGCCAGCGAGACCTCGTGCTCGGACGAGCGCCCGCCGGCGAGCACGGCGACGCGCGCCGGAGTCATGGCGCGGAAGTGCTGGTGGTCGGCGAGGTCGAGGCGCTGGTGGTGGTGCTCGTCGGGCTCGAGCTGGTAGTGGTGCTCGACGACGACGAGGTCTGGGTGAACTGGCCGACGGTGATCGTGACCGTGCTGCCCTTGTTCTGGGTCGAGCCGCCGTTCGGGCTCTGCGAGATCACCGTGCCGTTCTTGCTCTGCTGGGTGACCTTCTTGGTCTTGGTGACCACCTTGAAGCCGGCCGTGGTGAGCGCGCTCGACGCGCCCGAGGCGGGATCACCGATCACCGGCGGCACCGCGGCCGTGGGCGGGGCCGTGGCCACGATGATCGTCACCGTGGAGCCCGGCGCCGCGTTCGAGCCGCCGTTCGGGTCCTGGCTGATCACGTTGCCGGCGGCTGCCGTGCTCGAGACCCGGTCCACGGTGTTGACGTTGAAGCCGTCGTTGGTGAGCTGGTTGGTCGCCGCGGACTGAGTGTCGCCCGTGACGTCGGGAATCTGCTTGGACGGCGGGCCCGAGGAGACGAACAGGGTCACCGCGGTTCCCGGCGGCAGCGGCCGCCCCGAACTGGGATCGGTCCCGGTCACCTGGCCGGCCGGGAAGCTGGAGGAGGTCTGGGTGACCGTATGGCTGACCTCGAGGCCGGCCTTGTGCAGCGTCTTGGTGGCGGCCGCCGGGCTCAGCCCCGTGACCGACGGAACCGACACGTTGCCGGGACCCCGGGACACGGTCAGGGAGACGGTCGAGTTCTTGTCGGCCTTGGTGCCCCCGGCCGGGTCCTCGCCGATCACAGTCCCCGAGGCCTGGGCGTTGTTGACATTGATGACGCCGACTTGGAAGCCGGAGTCCTGGACGATCGTGCGGGCGGTATTGAGCGGCTCCCCGACCACGCGGGGAACCACCACCTGCTTGGGACGGGTCAGCACGTAGACCGCGGCCCCCGCGCCGGCGATCAGCAGCACCACCAGCGCCGCCAGCAGCCACGGCCACCACCGCCGTCCGCGGTCCCTCTCGACCACAGGGGGACCGAGCTCGCCTGAGCCGTTGGTCGCCGGGTCCGGATACACCGGCAGGTCGGCCAGCGCCGCGCCCCCGACCACCGGCCCCGCGTCGGCCATCACCGCCGCCATGCTGGCGGTGTTCTGACCGGCGGCGCGGGAGAGGATCGCGGCGCGGCAGCTCTCGAGCACGCTGATCAGCTGATCGGCATTCGCCGGACGGTCCGCGGGGTTCTTGTTGAGCGCCCAGAGAACGGTCTGGTTGAGCTCGGGCGGGACGTTCGGATTGATCTCGCTCGGGGGGACGGGCGCCTCGGAGACGTGCTTGAGCGCGATCGTGACCGCCGACTCGGCGTCGAAGGGGACGCGTCCGGTGAGCATCTCGTAGAGCACGACGCCGATCGAGTAGAGGTCCGAGCCTGCCTCGACCGACTGCCCTTGGGCCTGCTCGGGAGACAGGTACTGCGCCGTTCCCATGATGGAGCCGGTCTCGGTCATGTCCGAGGCGCCGGCCCGCGCGATACCGAAGTCGGTGACCTTGGCGTGACCCGAGTCGTCGACGATCACGTTGTGGGGCTTGAGATCTCGGTGGATCACGCCCTGGCGATGGGCGAAGCGGGCCGCCTTGAGGATCTGGATCGCGATGTCGATGGCCCGGACCGGGTCCAGCGGAGCCTCCTCGCGGATGAGCTGCTTGAGCGACCGACCGGGCAGGTACTCCATCGCGATGTAGTAGGTGTCGTCGAAGGATCCCCGGTCATAGACGCTGACCACGTTGGGATGCTGGAGGCCGGCCGCGGCCTGGGCCTCGCGGCGGAAGCGCTCGACGAAGTCGGGATCCTCGGCGAAGCGGCGGTACAGGAGCTTGAGCGCGATCTTGCGCCCGAGCTGCTGGTCCTCGACCAGGAACACGTCGGCCATGCCGCCGGCCCCGAGCCGCGAGATGACCTTGTAGCGCCCGTCGATCAGCGTGTCCGGAGTGGGCTCGGCCACTACTTGCCCTCCGAGAGGAGCGTCTGCACCACTGCCTTGGCGATCGGCGCCGCCACCGTACCGCCGAAGCCGCCGTCGGTGCGCTCGATCGTCACCGCGATCGCCACCTTGGGGTCCTGGATCGGGGCAAACCCGATGAACCACGGCTGGGTCTCGTTCGAGCCCGCCAGGCCCACCGAGGCGGTGCCCGTCTTGCCCGCGAACGGGATGTCGTTGCCCAGCTGGGCGGGCGTGCCCGTGCCCTCATCGACCACCTTCCTCATCATCTGGGCGATCTCGCCGGCGGTCGAGGGCTTCATCACCTGGTGGTAGACGGTCGGGTTGACCGTCTTGACCGTGGCCCCGTCCTGGTTGACGACCTTGGACGTGAAGTGGGGCTCCATCAGCTTGCCCCCATTGGCCACCGCCGCGGCCACCATCGCCATCTGGAGCGGCGTTACCTCGAGGCCGCCCTGGCCGATGGCGATCCGGCCGATGTCCTCGTTGGGGCTGCCGGGGGGATAGGGCCGGCCGCTGGGCGAGTACGGGCGGCTGGCGTTGATCTGATTGGCGGGGTAGTCCAGAGGGGGCTTGGAGTAGAACCCGAAGCGCTTCATGTACCCGGTCATCGTGCCTCTGCCCAGCGACTCGGCCACCTGCGCCCAGACCGTGTTCACCGAGTAGGTGAGCGCGGTCGTCAGGTCGATGTCACCGAACGCCTGGTTGTTGTCGTTGGACAGGGGAACGCCCGAGATCGTCACCGGGGAACGTCCGTTGACAATCGAGTTGGGCGTGTACTTCCCGCTGTCGATGGCGGCCGTCGCGGTCACGATCTTGAAGGTCGACCCCGGCGGGTAGCCCGCCTGAGTGGATCGGTTGAACTGCGAGGCGCCGCCGGCGCTGGACTCGGGGTCGTTGTCGTTGTATGAGGGGTTGGCGTACATGGCCAGCACGGCGCCCGTCAGGGGGTTGAGCGCCACCACCGACCCCACCCGGCCCGCGAGCTGGTCGATCGCCACCTGCTGGGCCTGGGGATCGAGCGTCGTATCCACGTCGTCGCCGACCTGGCGCGGCCCGTCGAGCGGGCCGAATATCGAGTCCAGCCCGGTCTGGACGCCCCGCAGGTAGGGACCGGCGGTGAGCTCGAGACCGGAGGCGCTGCTCAGCGCGAGGTTGGAGTAGCCGACCACCTGGGCGAACTTCGGCCCGGTGGGATAGGAGCGCCCCCAGGTTCCGCCGCCGTTGGGCACCGAGCGGGCGAGCACCGCGCCGTCGTCGGCGAGGACCCGCCCGCGCTTGACCTTCAGCTCGTCGACGAGCGTGCGCTGGTTGAGCGGGTTGTTGTTCAGCGCCGAGGCCGAGAACACGGTCCACCGCGTGGTGAAGAAGATGAGCAGCGCGAACAGGATCACGATCAACCCGAACAGCTTTGCGATCTGCGAGGTCATGCCGGCGCCGGGCGTCGGGAGCGATCGGAGACCAGCAGCAGGAGCGCCACGAGCACGAAGTTGGCCACGATCGACGAGCCGCCGTAGGAGATGAAGGGCAGGGTGACTCCGGTCAACGGGATCACGCGGGTGACCCCGCCCACGATCACGAACACCTGGAGCGCGAACACCGCCGAGAGCCCGACGGCCAACAGGGTCGAGAACGAATCACGCGCCAGGGTCGCCGTCTTGAACCCCCGGGCCACGAACAGCAGATAGGTGACGAGCACGGCTGTGGCCCCGAACAACCCGGTCTCGTCGGTGATGACCGCGTAGATCATGTCGGTCTGGGGGGCGGGCAGGAGATAGGCGACGGGATGGGTGCCCGGAAAGGTGAGCGCGGCCTCCCCGAACCCCTGCCCGAACAGTCCTCCCGCGGCCTGCGCGAACAGCGAGTTGGCCAGCTGGAAGCTGCCCCCGACGGCGTGGTAGAGGTCGCTGTTGAAGGGGTGCAGCCACGCCTGGACCCGGGCGTCAACGTGCGGAATGTGGGTCCCCAGGTACCACGCGCCGACGCCGAAGGCGAGCACCCCCACGACCACGAAGGACAGCCGGCCCGTGGCCACGTAGAGCATCGAGAGAAGCGCTCCGTAGAACATCAGCGAGGAGCCGATGTCGTGCAGGAGGATGAGGATCACCATCGCCACTCCCCAGATCACCACCACCGGCCCGAAGTGCTTGAGCGGCGGGAGCGTCACCCCGAGGATCCGCCGGGCCCCGACCACCAGCACCTGCCGGGTGTCCCGCAGGTAGCTGGCCAGGAAGATGACCAGCCCGATCTTGGCGAACTCGGTCGGCTGAAACACGAACAGACCCGGAATCCGCACGCCCAGGTAGGCCCCGTTGGCCTGGTAGCCGATGCCGGGCAGTCGCGGCAGCAGCAGCATCGCCAGTGACACCGCGACGATCGTGTAGCGGTAGCGCTCGAGCTTGCGGTAGTCGCGAAAGGCGACGATCGTGACCACGAACAGGATCAATCCGAGCACGAACCACTGCGCCTGCTGGCGGGCCAGGGTCGAGTCGATCCGGTAGACCATGACCAGCCCGAAGCCGGCCAGCAGGGCCACCAGCGGGAACATGTAGGGGTCGGCGTGGGGCAGCGTCAGGCGGATGAAGATGTGGCCGCCCAGGCACAGGGCCAGGAAGACCGCCCCGTAGGTCAGCGAGACGTTGGAGAGGACGTTGGAGCGCTGGATGAACACCCCGGCGAAGCCGGCGGTGACCAGCAGCGAGGCCGGAATCAGCCCGAACAGCTCTCGGTTGCGGGCGCTCATTTGCTCAGCTGGCCGAGCTCGGCGGCGTGCACCAGGCTGATGCTCGCGCCCTGCGAGCGCAGATCGTGGTCCAACAGCGTCGCGCGGCGATCGGCCGGCACCGCGCTGATCGGGACCCCTGACGTGTAGAACGACTCGTACAGGCGGATCCCGAACGGGCCCTCATAGGGGAGGCCCCGGTAGATGGTGACGATTCCCTGGGCGTTGGTCCCGATGAAGAACAGCTGGCGGGTGGCCAGGTAGCCGCCGGCGCCGACCAGGAACAGGACGACCACGATCGAGATCAGGGCGGCGACCGTCTTGCCGAGGCGACCCAGACCACGCCTGGGGGGCGGCTCGCTCCGCCGGCCCTGGGTGCGCGCCAGGGGAGGCCCCGAGGGAAGCTTCTCGCGGGCGGGGGGGCCGGTAGCTCGCCCGGAAACGCTCCCACCCACCCACGGAGCGGTCATCGTGGCCCCGGTGGCGCCCCGGGCGCGCGGTCCGGTGGCTGCGCCGGCCTCGCCGGCCGGTCCCGCGGTTGAGTCGGTTGACATGCCCACGACCGTGGGCTCATCGACCGCGGCGGCGCCCCCCACGTCCTCCAGCCGGAACAGGACGACCGTGATGTTGTCCCGGCCCCCGGCCTGGTTGGCCGCGGCGATCAGGCCCTCGCCGGCGCGATCCAGGTTCGCCTCCGCCTGCAGGATGGCGGCGATCTGCTTCTCGTCGATCATCGAGGTCAGGCCGTCGCTGCACAGGAGCACCACGTCGCCGGCCCGCACCGGGTAGCTCCAGGTATCCACCTCGACGTCGCCCTCGATGCCCAGCGCCCGGGTGATGATCGATCGTTGCGGATGCTCGGCCGCCTGCTCCTCAGTCAGCTTGCCCTGCGCGATCAGGAAGCCGACCAGGGAGTGATCCTGGGTCAGGCGCCCCAGGGTGCCGTCCCTGAAGATGTAGGCCCGGCTGTCGCCGACGTGCGCGACCGCCAGATCGGAGTCGTCCAGATAGGCGGCGGTCAGCGTCGTGCCCATCCCGGCGAGCTCCTGCTCGGAGCGCGAGAGCTCGTAGATGCGGCGGTTAGCGGACTTGATCCGCTCGGTCAGGCGCTCCTCGGCGCTGCCGTCGTCGGGGAGATCGCGCTGAAACTCCTCGACCGCCAGCTTGGAGGCCACCTCGCCCGCCTGGGCGCCGCCCATGCCGTCGGCGACGACGAACACCGGGGCGCGCACGTAGGCGTTGTCCTCGTTGTCGCGGCGCTGGCGGCCGGTGTCTGTCTTGAGGATGGTGTTGGCGGCGCGAAGCATCGGCTAGAAGGGGGTCATTGCAGGTAGGAGAACTCGCTGTCGCCGATCCGGATCCGGTCGCCGTCGTGGAGGGGCTGGGGTCCGGACAGGGGCTGGTCGTTGAGGTAGGTGCCGTTCGTCGACCCGAGATCCTCGATCACCACCAGGTGTCCCTCGCGTGAGATATGGGCATGCCGCGACGAGGCGAAAGGATCCTCGAGCTGGATCTCGACGTCTCCGCGGCCGAGCGTAGCGCCCAGCAACAGGTCGTAGGCCACTCCGCTCTCGTGCCCGGGGGCCTGCTCGACCAGCAGCCGCGGTTCGAAGTCGCCGTTCCCGTCGACGGCCTGGGCGGCGTCGTACATGCCGGTCGGCTGGTCCCCCGAGGAGTTTCCGCGCGTCACCGCACCCCCGCGGCCCCGCCGCAGGTCACGCAGGGCGCTCCACGCCACCCAGACCAGGAACAGGTAGAGCACGGCCAGGAAGCCGAACTTCAAGCCGACGGAGACGGGCTGCAGCATCGCGGGCTCGAGCCTCCTACTCGATCTCGAACTGGATCACCGTGGTCCCGAGCTCGATCTCGTCGCCGGGCTTGAGCACCTCCGGGCCCTCCAGCCGGCGTCCGTTCAGGCGCGATCCGTTCGTCGATCCGAGATCGCTGAGCACCCACGAGCCGCCGCGCGGCCGGATCTCGGCATGCTTTCTCGAGACGTTGGGATCGTCGACCATCACGTCGGACTGCCGGCCGCGGCCCATGGTGACGCCGGCCGGCCCGACCACCAGTCGCTTGCCGCCCATGAGCAGCAGCGCGCTGTGCTGGCGCGAGCGGGCCCGCTCCTCCAGCGGCTCGGCGACCCGGCCCGCGGTGCTGTAGACCATGGTCCGTCCCGACTCCTCGGAGACCGGCTGCGGAGCCTCCTCGTGGGGCGGGTTGACGACTCTGGTCTGGATCCCGAACTCCCCCAAGCCGAGGCGGTCGTCGGTCTCGAACTCGACCACCGGGCGTGACATCAGCACCAGGCGCTCGCGCCGCGCGTGCTCCAGCAGATAGCCGGTCAGCTCGCTGGCCAGCGCGTCCTCGTAGTCGGCAAACCGCTCGCGGTCACGCGGGGACAGGTAGACGCGGTACTCGTTGGGCACGTAGGTCCGCGACAGCGAGAGCGATTTGTGCTCTTCCATCTCCCGGGCCAGCTTGCGGGCGATCTCGACCGGGCGCACCTCGGATCTGAAGGCACGACTGAACGTGCCTTCGACCAGGCCGGCGATCTTGCTCTCGAGGCTTTTCAGGACACTCATGCGACGCCCCTTCGGGCGGGTCCATGCTACGGAACTCTGGCTCCAGAGCCCGGTGATTGCAACGCGCCGCGCCAAGCCTGCCACGCCACCGGCGCGAGGGCCACGAGCCCCGAGGCCACCGCGCCGAGCACCAGGCTGGGCGCAGTCCCGGCTCTGGCCGAGCCGCTGGCGGCCTGCGTGGCCGCCGAGGTGGCGGCCCCCAGGACCGCCGCCCACACCACGATCCGGACGAAGTCGAGGCCCAGGATGCGCCCGCGGGCCACCCAGGGCAGGACCGCGGCTCCCACCGCCCAGACGGCCGCCGGGGCGAGCGCGCCCGCCCTGATCCACGTCACGAGCAGCGGGTTGACGGTCTGGGCCAGCGACCCGATCCAGACACCGGAAAGTGGGGCACCGGGCAGACGCGGGAGATACAGGACGCGGTCAGCGATCGCAGCCGCGATCAGGACCCAGCACCAGCCGACCGCGCCCAGCACCGCCCGGCGCCAGATGGTGCCGGCGCGTCCGGCGAGCGCCGGCCAGGCGCCCGCCAGCCCGATCAAGCCCAGGGCCGGAGCCGCGGCGGCCACCGGCCAGGCGGTCGGACGGGCGGGCAGCAGCAGCACCGGGAGCAGCGCCGCGATCGCGATCACCAGCGCGCCGCCGGGGTGGTGGGAGATCGCCGCCCCCGCGCACAGCGCGCTCACCACAGCGGCCCACCCCAGGCGCGGAGCCAATAGCGTCGCCCCGCCGGCGATCAGCGCCGCGAGCGCCGGCGGAACCGGACTGGGGAGCAGCAGGACAGCGTCCAGCCAGGCGGCCAGAGCGCCGGCCAGCACCGACCCGACGGCCCGGGCCGGCCACGCGTCGGTGGGGCGGCCCTCCAGGACATCGCCGGCCGCGGGTCCCAGCAGGCCCCGGCGGGCGCGGGTGCGCTCGGATCCGTCGAGGCGGCTGGAGCGCCACCGGGAGGGCGCGGAACCGCCGGCTCGCTCGGGACTGAGCGGATCCTCGAGGGAGCCGGGCTCGAGCGCGCCGGGCGCCCGGGTGAGGCGGCTGGTGAGCGGACCGGCGATCACGCCGGGCTCGTCGCTCACCCGGGCTCGGGAGGCCGCCAGCGCCTCCCGAAGCTCGGCCAGGGATCCTCGCTCTCCCGGTCGCGGTCGCAGCGCGAGATCGATCCCGGACCCCAGCTCCCGCGGGAGGTCGCGGCGCTGGCGGCGCAGCGGCGGGAGGTGGGCGCCGAGGCGACGGGCTCGCTGTGTGGCCGTCCCGTGCGCGACCGGGTTGACGCCCGTGAGGGCCTCGTAGATGACCAGGGCGAGCGAGAACAGGTCAGCGGGGGCTCCGGCCTCGAGCCCGGCCGCCTGCTCGGGCGCCATGTAGGCGAGCGTTCCCAGAACATCGCCGGTGAGGGTCAGGGTGTCGCCGTCGACCACCCGCGCGACCCCGAAGTCGGTCAGCTTGGCCAGCTGGGTGCCGCTGGCGGGCGCGTCGGGCACCAGCACGTTGGAGGGCTTGACGTCACGGTGGACGACGCCGGCCGAGTGGGCGTGCTCCAGGGCCTCGCACAGGTTGATGGCGATCGCCACGAGATCCCGGTCTGACAGCCGCCCTTCGGCGAGCAGCCCGTCCAGCGTGTCCCCGATCACCAGCTCTGACACCAGGTAGGCCCCCTCGTCGTCCACCGCGGCTTCGTACAGGGTCACGATTCCCGGATGGCTGAGCCGGGCGGCGGCGCGAGCCTCGCGCTCGAAGCGCCCGGAGACGATGCGCTCGCGGGCCAGGATCTTGACCGCCACGTCGCGCTCCAGCCGTTCGTCGCGGGCCAGCCAGACGGTTCCAAAGGCGCCGGCACCCAGCCGGCGGTGCAGCCGATAACGCTCCAGGACGACCGGGCCCGGAGCCGGCTCACCGCGCAGGCGACGGGTGGCGCCGGTGGCGAGCCGGGCCGTGGGCGATCTACTCGAGCTCACGATTGGCTCCTGAGCTGCGGTGCGCCGAGCACGTGCGTTTGAGCATTAGCGGATCCAGCCGTGGTGATGGTCATACTGATCGCCTAACCAGTACCGGCAAGGAGCGATTTCAGCTTGTCGTTCTTCGACGAGACCGACGAACCACCTACAGAGTCTCGTACGGCCACTCGGGGGGCTCCTCGCAGCGCCCCGCGCCGGCGCCGGTCCTCGGGGACCGGGGGTCGCCGGCCCCCGGGCGATCAGCAGTCGATCCAGGCCCGCCGCGCGGTCGCCCTGGGGGCCGTCGTGATCGTGGTCATCCTGGTCGCCATCCTCGTCAACAGCTGCGAGTCCAGTCAGCGCACCAACGCCCTCAAGGACTACGCCAACAACGTCTCCTCGCTGATCCAGTCCTCCAACAACACGGGAGCTGCGCTGTTCAGCGTCCTCTCCAGCGGCGGCGGGTCGAGCAACGGCCAGAAGATCCAGAACGAGGTCAACCAGACCCGTCTCCAGGCGTCCTCGCAGCTCAATCACGTCAAGCAGATGAGCGTGCCCGGCCAGGCCAAGACCGCGAACCAGAATCTCCTGCTGACGCTCCAGATGCGCCTCGACGGGATCACCAACATCGCTTCGGAGATCCAACCCGCGCTGGGCACCTCGGCCAGCAAGGATGCGATCGACTCCCTGGCCGCCGAGATGGCGCGCTTCTACGCCTCAGACGTGGTCTACAAGGATTACTCGGCCCCGGAGATCGCCGCCGTCCTGAACGCGAACGGGATCGCCGTGGGCGGTGCCAACGGGGAGACGATCAATGGCGGCCAGTTCCTGCCCAACCTCCAGTGGCTGACCCCCTCCTTCATCGCCACCGAGCTGCACACCACGCTCCCGGGCACGCCCACGGGCAAGATCGCCCCCGGTCTGCACGGACACGCGCTCAACTCGGTGAGCGTCGCCGGCACGACTCTGCAGACCGGCTCGACGAACACGATCCCGGCCAAGCCGGCGCCCACGTTCACGCTGCACTTCACGAACACCGGCACCAACACCGAGACCAACGTCGTGTGCAAGGTGTCGGTGACCGGAAGCAGCTCCACCGGCCAGACCGTGGTGCCCGAGACGACCGCCGGAGAGACGACGACCTGTCAGGTTCCGCTCTCCTCGCCTCCCAGCTCGGGCACCTACACCGTGCAGGCGACGATCGAGAAGGTCCCCGGCGAGAAGAACCTCTCCAACAACTCGCTGTCGTTCCCGGTGACCTTCCAGTAGCGCACTCGTCCCGCCCGGCTTTCGGCTTATCCTTCCAGCGGTGCATGACCTGACGAGCACCGTTGGCATCGTCGCGATCGCCGCCGCCGCGGTCGCGGTGGTGGCGCTCCTGACGGGAGTCATCCTGAGCTTCCGCCTGCGGCGGCTGCGTTCTGACCAGCGGGCGGTGCTCGGCGAGCGCCGCGAGGACCTGGTCTCTCACGCGGCCGCGCTGCAGAGCCAGTTCGCGTCGCTCAACGACTACGTGACCGACCTGGCCGAGCGCCTGGATCAGCGCGTGGCGGCCGCCGAGCAGCGCCTCGACGGCGCGATCGCCTACAGCTCGCTGGTTCGCTACGACGCCTACGGAGAGATGTCCGGCCGCCAGTCGACCACGATCGCCCTGCTCGACTCGACCTGCTCGGGCGTCGTGCTCTCCTCGATCCACCATCGCGACCAGGCGCGCATCTACGTCAAGCAGATCAACGACGGCCAGGGGGAGCTGGAGCTCTCCCCCGAGGAGTCCGAGGCGATCAAGCTCGCGCTCCAGGGCAGCGGCAGCAGCGCCTATCCGGCCGCCCGTTAGCAGGACCTGGCAGGGCGCGCGGCGATGCGGATCGGCTACTTCGGGCCCGAGGGCACCTTCACCCATGAGGCTCTGCTCGCGGCGGCGCCCGGCTCCGAGCTCGAGGCGGTGGCCCACCCGACCATCTACGACACCGTGATGGCAGTCCACGCCGGCTCCGTGGGCCGGGCCCTGGTCCCGATCGAGAACTCGCTGGAGGGCTCGGTCAACGCCACCCTGGACGCGCTGGCCATGGAGACCGAGGACGTCGCCATCGTCGGCGAGGTCGTCCACCCCATCCGCCACTGCCTGATCGCGCGCACCGAGCTCGAGCTGTCGGACATCGAGGTCGTGGTCTCCCACCCTCAGGCCAACGCCCAATGCGCCCGGTTCATCCGCACCCGGCTGGCCGGCGCGCAGGTGCTGGCGGGTACCTCGACCGCGGACGCGGTCAGGACGGTCGCCGGCCACGACGGGCCGTGGGCGGCGCTCGCAAACCGGGTCGCCGCCGAGCGCTACGGCTGCCGGGTCCTGCGCTCGGGGGTCGAGGACGTGGCCGACAACGAGACCCGCTTCGTGTGGCTGGCCCGGCGCGACGCCGGCGCCGTCGATCACGACTCCTCGCTTGGCCCCTTCAAGACCGCGATCGTCTTCTGGGGCGTGGGCTCGGAGGCTCCGGGGTGGCTGGTGGCCTGCCTCTCGGAGTTCGCCGAGCGAGACGTCAACCTGACCCGCATCGAGTCCCGGCCGCGCAAGCAGGGACTGGGGCGCTACATGTTCTTCGCCGACCTCGAGGGGTCCGACGCAGAACCCCACGTGGCGGCCGCCCTGGTCGGCCTCCGCGACCACGTCGCGGTCCTGCGCGTGCTCGGCTCGTTCCCGGCCGCCTGAGGCGCGCCGCCATCCTTCGCGAACGCGCGCCCACGGCGGATCACCGCCACTGCCACCGCTAGAGTTAGGGCTAGACTGGCGCCCAGAAGAGCCATGGCCTCCTCCGTAACAGCAGAGCCATTGGGGTCCGCGCCGCGTTTAGAGCACCAGCGGCGCGGGCGGGAGGTTGGCCGGGTGCTCGTATTGAACGCGACGTATGAGCCGATCAACGTGTGCACGGTGCGTCGTGCCGTCGTCCTGCTCCTCAAGGAGAAGGCGGAGGTGATCGAGGGGGCCGAGTGGCAGCTGCACTCCGCCAACGTCACCATGGCCCGCCCGATGGTGATTCGCCTGGTCAGCTACGTCCGCATTCCCCGTGACACCCACCGCCGCAAGATCACGCGGCGGGCCGTGTTCGCCCGCGACGACTGGACCTGTCAGTACTGCGGCTCGCGCTCCAACCTGACCGTCGACCACGTCGTGCCCCGCTCCAAGGGAGGCCCCTCGAGCTGGGAGAACATCGTCGCCTCCTGCGCGCCCTGCAACCGGCGCAAGGGCAACGCCCTGCTGCGCCAGTCCGGGATGAGTCTGAGCCGCCAGCCGCGGACCCCCAGCCCCCACGTCTTCATCCAGGTCGCCAGTCCGACCATCCCCGCGGCCTGGCGCGCCTATCTGGCCGCCTAGCCCGGCTGGCTGCGACGGGGAGACAGGCAGCTACGCGGCGGCGTAGCGCTCGGCGGCCCGAGCCCGCGCCTTGCCCGCCTCGACGTCGCGGTTCTTGGGCGGGGCGGCGGTGGTGAGCTCGGCCAGCAGCTTCATCGAGGCGGCGGCGACAGCCTCGACGGCAGCCGCGAACGCCTCTTCATTGGCCTGCGAGGGCTTCGTGTAGCCGCTGATCTTGCGCACGTACTGAAGCGCCGCGGCGTCGACCTCGGACTCGGTCGCCGGCGGCTCGAAGTTGTGGAGGGTCCTGATGTTTCGACACATGCGTCGAGAGTATCGGGGCGGCCCGGCATGGCCAAACGCTCCTTAACGGGCGAAGGGCGCCTCGACGCGGCGCCCTTCGCAATCTGGCTGCTTTTCCGCCCTGGACTACAACGTGCCGGAGGGACTACTCCCGGCGCCCAGCGAACGGCGGTGTCTCGGTGGGGACTCCGCTAAGCGGGGTCAGCCTCCGACCTAGCGGCCGGACACCTCCAGGGTCCCGCAAAAACTGTCACTCAACGTACGGACCACCTCCTTTCTCTGGTACGCATCAGAATATCGAATCCGCCACACGGAAACGACCGGAAGTGGGGCTTTTGTAATCGTGCATCCCACAGCTCAAAGGCTGAGCCGCCGGCTGCGAGCCCGCGGGCTCGAAATCGAGGTCAAAATGCTGAGCGACTCGGCCCGGACCGCGATCGAGGCCGCGAGCGCGGTCGGCTGCGAAGTTGGGCAGATCGTCAAGTCGCTCGTCTTCTTCCGGGGACCGACGCCCCTGATGGTTCTGTGCGCCGGGGACCGACGAGTCGACGCCGGGCGGCT
>Ga0182024_10000548_pt1 | contig 97058 bp, 81 predicted proteins | sample P32metaG_FD_120480 | JGI IMG/M metagenome (GOLD analysis project Ga0182024, IMG submission 120480) | Permafrost microbial communities from Stordalen Mire, Sweden - P3-2 metaG (Illumina Assembly) | ecosystem: Environmental > Terrestrial > Soil > Wetlands > Permafrost | place: Sweden: Stordalen... | reverse complement strand
GCCGCCGCCGCCGCCACCGTAGCCGCCCACTCCGGGCCCGCTGGCCGTGAAGATAGAGCCAACTCCGCCGGAGGCGCTGCTGGCGCCGCCGATGCCGCCGCCGCCGCCGGAGGCGCTGCTGGCGCCGCCGCCACCGCCGCCGCCGATGTAGCTGGGGCCGCCGTTGCCGCCGGTCGCGCCGACGCCGCCGCCACCGCCCGGGGTGTCGTAGCCGTAGTAGCCGACGCCGCCGCCGCCACCGCCGCCGGCCGCGACGACAACGGGTGTGAAGCTCGAGCCGACGCCGACACCCGACGCGCCGCCGCCGTAGCCGCCGATGCCGTAGTAGCCGGCGCCGACGCCGCCGGCCCCGGCGCCGACGCCGCCGCCGTAGTCCACACAGACGTCAAGTGTTTGCGGTCCCGAAACCGACAATGTCGCCGACACCTCATCCCCGGCGGCGCCTGCGCTCCCACCCTGACCGCCGCCCCCGGCGGCGCCGTAGGCGCCGATCTCAATGCTCGTGACCCCGGTGGGCACGGTCCAGGTGCTACATCCTTGGGTGGTAAACGAGACCGTTGTCGTCGGTAGCGCTGATGCGGCGGAACCGAACAGGGCGACTGATCCAAATGCGATTACGAGGGCACAGAGCCCGCGTCCCAGGCACGTCCGAACCCTGTCGGCGCCGCCGCTTTGCTGCGTGGTTTTCGCCGTCAAGGGCGTCCCGCCCTGGTCACCCAGACCCTCTGACCGGCGCGCGCCGACCCCCTACGCCGGTCAGATCGTGTAAGTCGTAGCCAACACGCCATGGTTGCTCCCGTCTGAAAGGAGTCCTCTGGAGCGAGAGCGGCCGCCCCGCCACTTAGCTTGCGCAAGCGATCCCGAACCCGAGCTGCCACTACTCATACGGGCGCGCTTTAGTTCCCAAGACCGACGCGCGGATCGCAGCCGAAGAGCAGAGACATACTTGACGCCCTTGTTGGTTACTCCCGTGCTACCTACTGGCCTTCGCACGAGCTATCCCACGTTTCTACCCAGCGGGCGTGGCTTCGGGTGAGCTTCGTCAAGAGTCGCAATGCGTAAATACGCAACATCTGGCCTCGAATTCCCGAAACGCTTGTCGATCCAAATGACCCTAGAAGGTGCGTCCCCTGGTGCCTTCAAGAGGCACCTAAATCACGAACCTAGCACCACAGACAGTTTCGTGACGGAGGGATAATCCCTAATAGATCGGAGTGGCGAGGTCCGAGAACCACGTCTAGGACTGCCAGAGCCCCCTCAATACGATATCGCATGGCTGTGGGCGCGTCGAGCTCGGCGTCGACCTTGTCTCGCACCGACCTGATCTCGAAGGTCGAGTTGACGTTCATTACTAATAGAGGTCGTGGCACTTGCTCGCTGACCTTCGGGGGAGCCCGAGCGATGGTGCACAGCTTCCATAATCGAATGTAAGCACACTCTTTGCCGCGACCCCGCGGACGTTTCGACCGTCCCTATCACCTATCCCAACGATTGCAGGTGCGGCTGAATGGATTCGAACCCGGAATCTATTTTCGGACGGTTCAGACGTTCCTTTCGCCTATCCCATCTAAGTGCAGGGGGCGCTGCAGGACTTGAACGCGTTGACCTTCTGACCTCACGGGACAACGGAGCAAGCCAGGGAGCAAGTATCGAGTATTGGCGAATCGTTAGCATGTCCGACCGAACTGTCGAATGTCACGATATTTGCAAGCGCCATTTGACGTTGAGTGGCATTCACTGTCGCTGGATCACACGATCGGGAGCCATGACACGCAAGGGGTCACACGTTCAAGTCCCGTACGGCCCACCATTGAAGTACCTGATGAAAATTAGATTCTCAGACAAGTGAATATCCGAAATAATCGTTGGGCTTAGTAAGCTGGTCGAAAGATCTGCGCCATCTCTGCTTGAACCTCGTACCCTGATCGTCGGTAGATTTTGGTGCTATGAGCCGACACGACAGTTTTGTCTACGGGGCTGACTCGATTGGAGTGATGATGAGATTACGAAAGATGACATCGAATCCGGTGCCCTTCGGTGCAGCGCACATGACGCCCGCAAACTTCGGTCGGCCGGGAGGTAGGTACAAATGGGCTGAAAATTCGAGCGGCCCCCCGTTCAACGAACGATGTATTTCGACTGCGTCGCCTCGATGAGAAAGACGAAGGCCCAAATGATCGAACGGTTCCGGAAAATCACTGAGCATCCAATTTGAGTAGCCAAAGGTGACGACGGTCGAGAACCTCGGAATTCCCTCGAAGAACTCGATACCTATCTTGAACCATTGATGATCATCGACTCGCACCATCACGCCGGCGTGATCGTACTGTTCCGTGAAATGACCGCGGATATCCACAGAAAGGTCGAATTCGCCTGGGATCGTCTCTCCGAAAAGGTGCCCATTGTCACGAACGGCGTCGACTCCCTCTCCGGTCACACGCCAAAAGTCGGTCGAAGCCTCCGTGACCACCTTAAGAGCGTTCCCATTCGAGCTCCACTCAGTTGGTTCATTCATCCACTCCACGGCACCCTCGCTTACCTATTCGATTGGTTCAAAATCGCGACTCGCTTGAACTCAACATGTTTGAAACTACAATTCTCGACACTTTAATTGCGGCGGGCTGAAATCACAGATTGCTCATGGCGCGCGTTGGAATTACGATGCGGACTCATATCCGGCGGTTCGTACCATATAAAAGTGGGGCGCTCGGGTCTCGATCCCAGCATCTTGGGAGTGTTGTCAGATCGTCCAGGCACGTTGATTCGCGCTGGGAATTCCGGAGGCTCTGACCTGCGTTGGGTTTTGTTACCCAATTCGTTCTTGAAATCAGGCGGTCCTTTCTTCCTTGAACGACGGTTCGAACTCGATCGGTGAGACATAGTCGAGCGACGAATGACGACGTTGCCGATTGTAGAAGATTTCGATGTAATCGAAGATGGCGTTGGACAGTTCGAGCCGCGTCTTGCACTTCTTTCGATCGAGCAGCTCGTTCTGCATGCTCGACCAGAACGACTACATCATCGTGTTGTCGAACGCGTCACCTTCCGACCCGAACGAGGGCATGAGACCCGCATCACGGATCCGTTCAGTGAAGGACCAGGAAGTGAATGGACCCGTTCGCAAAACCGAGTCACCGTCACCACCACCACCACTGCGCTCCGATCTCAGTTGCAGCTGTGCCGTTTCGTCTCTGGGCGAAGGGAAAGTGGCGACAAGAACAGGACCAAGCGCTTTTCGTGTCAAGCATGAGGAGAGCGGTCTTCGCCGGAGCGAAATTCAACTCCGCTCAGTCCATGTAGGCGCCGCCATTTACCGAGATCGATTCACCGGTGAGAAATGCAGCGTCGTCGGAAACCAAAAACGCAACCACCTTGGCCACGTCTTCCGGGGTCTCAAGGCGTCGTAGCGGCGTGGCATCGATCCACATCTGTTTCACGAGTTCAGGCTTCGTCCCGCGCAACTGTGCTTCCCAGGTGAGCTCGCGTGTCTGCATAGGCGTCGCAACGAAACCGGGACAAACGCTGTTCACCCGGATGCCATGAGGCGCGAGCTCGTGAGCCATCGCCTGGGTAAGTCCGAGAACCGCGAACTTGCTGGCGACGTAGTCCGAAAGAAAGGGAACGTTGCCTTGCTTGGCGGCCATCGACGCGGTATTGATGATGCACCCTGGCGTCTTGAGCGACATCATCGCTCGCGCCGCTGCCTGCCCTCCGTAGAACACGCCATAGACATTGACCTCGAAAGTTCGTCGTAGGTCTTCTGGCGTGGTGTCAACGAATAGCTGCATCTTGGAGATCCCTGCGTTTGACACCCACACATCAAGACGCTGGTGCTGCGAGACGATTGCGTTTACGAGCGCGTCACACGCCACTGGATCGGTGACGTCGAGCGACTCAGCTTGGGCACTCGCGAGTGACATGGCGACCGAGCGTGCGGCGTCAATGTCGATATCCGCAACGACGACGTGATTGCCCCGCCTTCCCAACTCCTTGGCGATTGCAGCTCCAATGCCCGATCCGGCTCCTGTCACGCACACGATGGGTCTGGTCATCATGATCTCCTCGTCGATAGTTCTGAAAGCTCCGCCAAGAACCGCTGCGAATTCTGGACGAATTCCCTTACTCGAGCCCTTGCTCGCCGCCGGTGCTACCAGTATTGAGGTATCCGATCCCGCGCGCTAAACCTCACACCGATGACCTGACCAAGTGCCACAAATTTGTTTCGTCCCATCGTTTCAAGTAGGAGGCACGGCAAATTAATGGTACAGTAACGTTACTTTATCACAATCCAAATGTAATTTACGAACATTCCGTTCACGCGAACAGGCGGGGCGGCCGACGGACGTGCGGCGCGCGAAAGAGCAGGAAGGGAAATTTACTGATGCCAAAGGTTCATCTGGGTATCAACGCGTGCTTTGCGGTTAAGCGTTGGCCCGAACCTGAGGACTGGATGCGAATGATTAGTGAGGACCTTCACGTCGGGGTTGCTCAAGTCAGCGCCGATCTGCTTCCGCTCTCGCTGGAAAGCAATGCGGCCGCAGACTACGCAGATGAGGTTAGAAGAGTGGCGGAGTCGAAGGGCGTCCAGATCCACAGCATGTTCACCGGTCTTGGTGCTTATGCATCAAATCTGCTGTTGGCCGAGAGAGAGCGAGATCGGTCGGAGGCCTACACCTGGTACCAGGACGTAATCAGGTTGGCTGCGAGATCCGGCGCGAGAGGGGCCGGAGGACATATCGGTGCATTCAGCGTCCGAGCGTTCGGTGATGAGGCTTTGCGTCAGGAACTTCTTTCCAGCGAAATTGAAGCGATGAAACGGCTCTCGGAGTTCGCATCAAGCGTCGGCCTCGATCATCTTCAGTTTGAGAATTTGGCTGTTGCGCGAGAACCTGGACACTCACTCGACGAGGCCATTTGGTTTGAAGAGCAACTCAGTGCGTGCGACGTACCCTGGATACTCTGCCTCGACCTCGGACATCCGGTGGCATTGGCTCAGAATGACGCACCCGACGTCCTCGACCCATGGCTCGAAAGGAAATGGCGTAACACTCCCGTCATTCAGCTTCAACAGACGTCCTTCGGTTCGGATCAACATGGCCCATTCACACCGCGCGCGAATCAGTCGGGGGGCGTTGATCGTGACCGGGTATTGACATACCTGGAGTCGTGGACTGCGGACGATATCTACCTCTTTTTGGAATTCATTCCTCATCACGAGGGCGACGATGATCTAGTGGTCAAGGAACTCGCGGCGAGCGTCGAGTTTTGGCGCGACGGAATCGCTCGGCATAGATTCGAGCACGCATGACCCGCATGACAATGCGAGATGACACTCGTCGGCTCCGCCCATGGATTATGGGGGAAGCGTCGGAGGTTATTCGAGAATCAGAGAGGATGTTTCAATGAGTTGGTTGCGAGAGATGTTCGTGAATCCCAAGCCCGTCATTGGAATGCTGCACTTGGCGGCACTTCCGGGTGACCCCAACTTTGAGAGCGCCAAGGGAATGCGCTTCGCAGTGGATCACGCCCGGACTGACCTGGCAAATCTTCAGAACGGGGGAGTGGATGGGGTCCTGATTTCGAATGAATTCAGCCTCCCGTACCTCACCTCCACCGAGCCAGTTACTGGTATGGCCATGGCTCGCATCATCGGAGAAATCCGGTCCGACATCTCCGTACCCTTTGGCGTCAACGTCCTGTGGGATGCAATCGCCTCCTTGGATCTGGCTGCGGCAACCGGAGCGATGTTCGTCCGCGAAGTCTTCACCGGCGTTTACGCCAGCGACTTCGGACTTTGGAATACGAACGTCGGAGCCACGGCGCGCCACCGAGCTCGACTCGGGATCTCTGACGTCAAGCTTCTCTTCAATTTGGTACCGGAAGCTGCTAACTACCTGGCCAATCGGAATCTAGGCGATCTAACTCGTTCGACAATCTTCAACGCGTTGCCCGAGGGCATCGTCGTGTCCGGTCTCACTGCGGGCGCGCCCACGGAGTCAGCCGACCTACGTCAGGTCAAGGACAATGCCGGTTCCGTACCGGTGTTCGTCAACACGGGCGTAACACCGGCCTCCGCGGCCGCGCAACTCGCCATTGCAGATGGCGCCATTGTCGGAACCTCTTTCAAATTCGACGGAGAGTTTCAGAACGCGGTCGATGTTGAACGCGTCAAAGAGCTCATGGCTGTCGTCAACGAAGTGCGCGATGGGATCGCCCGACGCCAGTGATCCACCAACGCTTCGACCACTTTCGTAGTGGATTGGCACAACTCTAAAACGGGAAACTTGATTGGCCGCTGAACCCAAAGTCGGCCAGTAGTGCGTGACCGTTGATCGTCTTGGTCTTCGGGGACGAGAGCCATAGCAAATAGTTGGCGATGTCTTCGGGTTCGTGGACAGGAAACGAGTCATCGAAGACGGCGTCGTCGGCAAGACCAATGTCGTTCTTCGGCATGCGCGTGTTGACGACACTGGGGCAGACGCAATTGACGCGAATGTTGTCAGCCCTCAGATCAACCGCCATTGATCGCACCAGCATGATCAACGCCCCCTTCGATGCGCAGTAGGGGACGTGAAGAGGCGATGCTACGACCGCAGAGTCAGAAGCGACGATGACGACCGAGGGGTTGGGGCTTTCACGTAATAGCGGTAAGGCCCACTTGACGGGCAACCACTGGCCTCGAACATTCACGGCGAAGAGCTGATCCCACTCCCGCGCGGCAATGTCGTCGATGGTGCGACCGTAAAGACCAGAGACACCGGCGCACAGCACGAGGTGGTCAAGTCGGCCAAAGTGTGAAGCGGTTTCATCGATGGCGCGGTGCACCGACTCCTCGTCGGTCACATCGACCGTCACCGGAAACGCGTCTCCGCCCGCCCGCGTCACTTCTTCGGCGACCGAGTTGGCCCATCCGCTATCAAGGTCAGCCACGGCAACGGAGACGCCTTCTGCGCTCAGGGCGTGCGCCGTTGCCTTTCCGATCCCGTTACCTCCTCCCGTGACAAAAGCCACGTTTCCCCTCATCAGCATGTCCATGTGATGTTCCTCTCAAATGAAATCGGTTCTAGCCTTGGGAGCATCGCTAAGCGATTCCGATCGACCGATCACTCAAACGATGAGCGAGGTCGGTAGTGATGCTTCCAAACTTGCGCCATTCTTCGTACGCATCGTTGTAGACGTCGGAGTGCTGCGGGTTGGGGATCACGAGAGCGTCGAGATGTATGTAGCGCTCAATCTCAGTCCAATTTTGCAATAAGCCCACTCCAAGCGCTCCCGCGAAGGCCGCGCCAAGGGCGCCTCCTGGATGATTGAGCACAGGGCTCAGCGGCATTTGCAGTACGTCGGCGTGAATCTGCTTCCAAAGCTTGGACTTGCTGCCGCCATTGGTGACCAAAACCTTTCTGAAGTCAATGCCAATCGAATTGAATATCTCGATGTGCTGGCGAAAGCCAAAGGCGATCGCTTCAAGAATCGAACGAAAAATGTGTTCCTGTCTGTGGCCCAGGTGGAGCCCGAGGAAGGCGCCGCGGAGACGCGGATCGTGAACAGGGCTCTTCTCGCCCAAAAAATAAGGAAGGCAAAGAATCTCCCCGGGAGGTACTTGTGCAGCGGCATCGTCGAGTTGTGCTAGATCGGGCGCCCCGGTGAGGTGCTGGAACCAGCGAATGAGACTTCCGCTGGTCGCCATGCAACCGTTCGGTAGCCACTGTCCGGGCACGGGATGGGCATCTAGGTAGAGCCGCTCGTCGACAACAATCTTGTCGCTGACCACGAGGATGTCGCCCGCTCCTCCCAATTTGATGAGGCAGTCTCCGGGATTGGCCACGCCCGCGCCGAAGGCCGAGAGCACGTGATCTGCACCACCGACCACGAGGGGTGTGCCCGCGGCGAGGCCCGTGATTTCGGCGATTTCAGCGCTGAGGTGACCGACGATGTCCGACGAGCGGCGGACAGGAGGAATGACGTCGGGTGATATGCCACATGCATTGAAGACCTCTAGAACAGGTTCGCCGTCGATGGAAAACAGTCCGGATTCCAAGGCCCAATTCGCCTCGACGTGAGCGTCTGCGCCGAAGGCCATCAAGAGCCAGTCGTACGAGCCGGTGACGTACCGCAGGGATTTCATCGGGAGTGCCGCGTGACGTCGCAGCCACGAAAGCGTTGGGGCCAGCGACTGCTGACTGAGCGGCGACCCAGTGATCGTCACCAAGTCGAGATCACGGAGCTCGAGTGCGAGCTCGCCAATCTCTTGGGTTGCACGTGCGTCATTTTGGAGCATCGCTCGATAAAGAGGGGTGTAATTTTCGTCGGTCAATACGATGGCGGGAACCATGCCGGTGGCCGACACGGCCATTATTTCGCTCGAGCTCACCCCGCTCGTAGCCATCAGTTCTCGAATCGAGTCGACGGCGTTGGCCCTCCACTGTTTGGGATTTGCCTCAGCAAAACCGGGACCAGGGGAGAATAGGTCTACGGACCGTGTCGTCTCTGCGACGACCCCCCTTTCGGGAGAGAACAAGATCGCTTTGGTGCTGGTGGTTCCGAGGTCGATTCCAACCGTAAATCGACTCACTTTTGAGTCACGGCGGAGTATTGGGTCCCGTATATTGGGACGCATACCACGTCCACCCCTGCGGCAGCAGCGGCCACCATCGTCGGCTCGCCTGGGTCACCGTCGGTCACAATGGCTGAGATCTTGTTGAGGGGCGCAATGCTCGCAAGGTGGGTCGTGCTCAACTTCGAGTGGTCTGCCACAACGATGGTCCTTTGAGCGGCAGCCATCGCTGCCCGCTTGACCGCCGCTTCACCGGGGTGGTAGTCGGTGACGCCTCGTAGGGCGTCGACGCCGGCGACGCCCATGATAAATACGTCGGCCTTGTACCACGAGAGGATTAGTTCTGCCTCGGGACCGACAAGACTCACCTCTCCCGCGCGAAGGTGACCGCCGGCGAGGATGACGTCGGTGTCTGGTTCATCGACGAGTTCAAGCGCCGCGAGCAGACTGGAGGTAATGATCGTGAGACCTAAGTTGCGTCCGCGAATCGACTTTGCGACCGCCAGCACGGTACTACCACAGTCCAGGATGACTGTCTGACCTGGCACGAGCATGTTGACCAGCGCATTGGCGAGGAACACCTTTTCGGCCGCCGCCACAGCGACCCGAGTCGCAAAAGCTGGCTCAAACTCGCGGGTGGCGAGGTTCATTGCCCCACCCAAGACCTTTCGTACGAGACCATCCCGCTCCAGGTAGTCAACATCGCGGCGAACGGTCATTACCGAGACACCGAACTCCTCTGCGAGTTCGGCAAAGGCCACGTCACTCGTGGTTTGCAGTTTTTCGATGATTGCCTGACGGCGTTTCTGAGCAGATATCACAATTTCAAACCTAGAAGGATTGTTTACTGAATCCGGTGAGCATGGACCCCGAGAAGATGTTACTATCTCACACGTCTGGTGTAAATTAACAACAAATGGAAAGACCGCTTCCATCGCACATGGGAACAGCCCTTCACATTCACGAATGTCGCTCATACGAACCAAGGGGGATTGCAAATGAAGAATCATCGTCGGATTCTCGCTCCAATAGTAAGTGTTGCTCTCTTTGCCGGAATCCTTGTGGTGCCGCTTTCGGGCTCTGCATCGGCCGGGACTCAAACGTCACTTACCATCGCGAACTCAGAGTGGCTCTACACCTGCGGGTTCAGTCCGTTTAATCCGATCGACCAGTTCCTCGGCGTGGGCACCGTGTACGAACCCTTGATGTTTGTCAATGAGATGAACAACGGTGTGATCACACCATGGCTTGCCACCGCGTACGCGTGGAGCAACGGCAACAAGACTCTCACCTTCACCATTCGCAGCGGTGTGAAGTGGAACGACGGTCAGCCACTGACTGCGGCCGACGTGGCATTCACGTTCAACATGTTGAAGAAGAATCCGGCCCTCGATCTGAACTCGGTGTGGTCAGTGCTTCAAAGTGTGACGGCGAATGGTGCGAACAAGGTCGTGATGAACTTCAAGACTGAGGCGATTCCGTATTTCTATTACATCGCCGACCAGATCGGCATTGTTCCCGAGCACATCTGGTCCAAGGTCAAGAATCCCGTTACGTTCAAGGATGCCAAACCGGTTGGTACGGGGGCGTATGAAGTGTCCTCGTGCACTTCAGAGAACGTCAGCTACGTGAAGAATCCGAACTACTGGCAGCCCGGATTGCCCAAGATCGACAAGATCGAGTACCCGGCGTACACCTCGAACACCCCGGCCGATGTGCTCCTCAGCACTGGAGGAGCCCAGTGGGGCGGGCAGGGCATGGCGAACATCAAAGACGAGTGGCTCAACAAGAGCGCGACAAACAAAGTCTGGCTGGCCCCGGCTCAGAATGTCGCGATCTTCATCAATCAGACCGACCCGCTGCTCAGCAACGTTGCCGTGCGCGAGGCGATGGTTTACGGCATTGACAAGAGCAAAGTGGACGCGATTGGTGAGCACAATCAGGAGGATGTCGCGAACCAGGCGGGGATCATCACGCCCACGTTCTCAGCGTGGCTCGACAAGTCGCAGCTCGCCAAGGCGGGATACACCTACGACCCGGCCAAAGCGATCTCAATTCTGAAGGCCGCCGGTTTCAAGATGGTCAAGGGTGTGTTCCAATCGAAGACTGGCAAGAAGCTGTCATTCAGTCTGTTGAATGAGGGTGGCTACAGCGACTGGGTCGCCGCTACTCAGGTCATCACGACGGAGTTGGCTGCTGTAGGAATCGACATCACGGTTGACAATGAGTCTGGTGGCGACTATAGCTCCAGCCTCTACGACGGAAAGTTCCAGTTGGCCTACGCGTACGAAGCGGGCGGACCGACGCCGTACTACGAGTTGAGTCAGATGCTGAGCAGCGCCAAGTCAGCGCCGATCGGAAAGGCAGCGACCACGAACTGGGAGCGATTCAACAACCCGACCGCCAACCATTTGATCGCTGAGTACAACACGGTCACCACGTCTGCTGAGCAGCATTCCATCATGAACCAACTGCAGGACATCGTCTTGAAGGACGTGCCGGTGATCCCGGTGACGGAGCAGTCCGACTGGGACGAGTACTCGACCGCTCAGTACACGGGCTGGCCGACTGCGTCGGATCCCTACGCTCAGGGGTACGCGAACGTGTTTCCGGACTGGGGTATCGTCCTCCTGCATCTTCGGGTCAAATAACTAGTCCCACGGAGGATCGAAGGGAAATCGACTTGCTGAACGTGACACCCTGGAGTGACGCGTGCGTCACTTCATAAGGAGAACTGGGTTTTTCCTCGTCACTCTTTGGGCGGCGCTGTCCATCAACTTCCTGCTCCCGAGGCTAATGCCGGGGAACCCCGCCGTTGCGATGATGGCGAGGTTCCACGGTCATCTCAACGGTGGAGCGATACGGGCCATGGAGATCGCCTTTGGCGTCAATACCAAGTCGAGCCTCCTGTCGCAGTACTTCACCTACCTCGGCAACAGCTTCACCGGACACTGGGGCATATCGCTGACGTTCTTCCCAAATTCGGTCTCGAGCGTGGTGTTAGCCGCCTTGCCATGGACGATTGCTCTCGTCGGCGTGACCACCGTCCTCGCTTTCGTACTGGGGACGTTGATCGGCATCATCGGAGCCTGGAATCGCGGCAAGTTATTCGACAGTCTGCTCCCGCCAATATTCATTGTGCTCTCCGCCTTCCCGTACTTCTTCCTCGGACTCATGGCAATTTTGCTCTTCTCGGTGAAACTTGGTTGGTTCCCCACGTCGGGGGCCTACACCAACGGAGTAATCCCGGCGTTTAACTGGTCCTATATATCCGATGTGCTGCAGCACGCCGTGCTACCAGGATTGACGATCCTCGTGACGTCCATCGGTGGCTGGATTCTTACGATGCGCAACAACATGATCGGTACGCTTTCCGAGGACTACATCCGTATGGCGCGCGCAAAGGGTCTGTCGTCGCGACTCGTCATGTTCAACTACGCGGCGAGAAACGCAATTCTCCCTAACCTGACCGGCTTCGGGATGTCTCTGGGATTCGTGGTGAGTGGTGCCATTCTCGTCGAGTACGTGTTTGCCTACCCGGGAGTCGGATACATGCTGTTGCAGGCTGTGGTCAACGAGGACTATCCACTGATGCAGACGCTGTTTCTGTTCATCACCGTCGCCGTGCTGCTCGCTGTTCTGATTGCCGACGGCGTCGTATCACTGCTCGACCCGCGCGCACGGTCCTCAAAGTGAAGCCGTCATGACAGCCGTCCTTGAAGTCAACGGCGTACCCGAAGAACCGGACCACGTCCGACAGATTCGCCGAGGATCCCTAGTCAACTTCTGGCAGGCGCTGCGATCCAGCAAGAAAGCAATCGTTGGCTCCGGCATCTTGCTGGTGTTCACTTTTCTGTCGTTGTTTCCAGGACTCATTGCACACGACAACCCGAGCGCGGAGACCTACCTTCCCAGCTTGGGTACCTCCTCGGCGCACTTGCTGGGGACGACCTCCTACGGCCAGGACATCTACGCGCAGGTCATTTACGGCACTCGCGTCAGCCTCCTCATCGCCATCGTCGCCGGGTTATTGACGACGGCGCTCTCCGTAGTCATCGGGGTATCAGCGGCGTATCTGGGTGGCTTCGCCGACGGAGTGTTGTCAACATTTACCGACATCTTTCTGGTGTTGCCCGCGTTCCCCCTCATGATCGTCATTGCCGCGTACTCGAAGAACGGCGGATTTACGATCATCATCGCTGTACTGGTTGTGACCGGATGGTCCTATGGGGCGCGACAGTTGAGATCGCAAGCGCTGTCGCTCAGGAATCGAGATTTCTTGCTCGCCGCCCAGCTACGTGGAGAGCGAAAATGGAGAATCATCGTGACGGAGATTCTTCCCAACATGACGTCACTGATTGTCGCGAGTTTCTTAGGCGCCGCCGTGTACGCGGTCCTCGCCGCGGCTGGCCTGCAGTTCATCGGGCTGGGCAGTGTGAATACGGACAGTTGGGGAACCATGCTGTACTGGGCCCAGAACAACGACGCCTTACTGACTGGCAGTCCCCTCTGGGCGATCGTGCCGGGTCTCGGCATCGGCCTCATGGGTGGCGCCTTCGCTCTGTTGAACTACGCCTTTGATGAAGTGAACAATCCCGCTCTTCGACCCGTCCGACGCAAGGCGGTGTCATCTTGATCCTTGAAGTGAACGACCTCTGTGTGGACTACGTCTCACCTCAAGGAATCGCGCGAGCCGTGGACTTGGTGAATTTCTCGTTGGACGCGGGGGAGTTTCTGAGCATCGTTGGCGAGTCGGGTTGCGGTAAAACGACGCTGCTCTTTTCCATCGCCCAGCTTCTCTCGCCGCCGGCCGAACTCGTCAGTGGATCGGTGACCTTTAAGGGAGAAAACCTCGTCACCCTTGACAAGAGCTCGCTCCGCGCCGTGCGATGGAGGGACTTCTCGGTCGTTATGCAGAGCGCCATGAACGCGCTCAATCCAGTGTTGACGATAAGAGCTCAGTTCGTGGACGTTATGCACGCTCACGGCCAAAAAAATGATGTGGAGAGTGACAAGCGGTTCGCTGAGGTGTTGCGGCTCGTCGGTATTGATGCCGTGCATTTGCGAAGTTACGCTCATCAGCTTTCCGGTGGAATGCGTCAGCGTGTCATGATCGCAATGGCTCTCTTACTTTCCCCGGACCTCATCATCATGGATGAGCCCACGTCGGCCCTCGATGTCGTGGCGCAACGATCATTGATGGTCCAAATAAAGGAACTGCAGGAGAAACTCGGGTTTGCGGTGATCTTCGTGACGCACGACATTTCGCTGGTAAGTAACTTCTCGGACAAGTTGATCGTGATGTATGCCGGGTCCGTGGTGGAAGACGGTCCAACCAGGGAAATCTTCGAGCACCCTTCGCATCCGTACACTCAAGGACTCCTGAGTGCGTTCCCGTCAATCCACGGTCCGAAGGTTCGACTGAAGGGCATCCCAGGTTCGCCTCCCTCGCTCACGCAGCTACCGACGGGCTGTCCCTTCCACCCACGTTGCGCCTATGCAATGGAATCGTGCTCCACGGTTCGACCACCCGTCACGCCCGTCGGTGACGTGAAAGTGCGGTGCTTGCTTTTTGAGAACGCGGAGGTGCATGTTGGATCAGATTGAAACCGAATCCGCGAGCGAACCTATTCTTTCGATCAGAAATCTCTCACACCATTTTCCGATCGGCCGAAAGATACGTCGAGCGCAGTTGCACGCAGTCGACGACATCAACCTCGATCTCTACCAGGGCGAGATTGTGGCGCTCGTCGGCGAAAGCGGTAGTGGCAAAAGTACGTTGGCTCGACTCCTCGCGCGAGTGTATCGACCAACCGGCGGAGAGATTCTTTTCGAGGGCCGCAACATCGCGACGATTCGATCTCGTCGCGATCTCTTGTCGTATCGAAGCAAGATACCTCTGATCTTTCAGGATCCCTTTAGCTCGCTGAATCCCGTTCATACCGTTGGTCACGGGTTGCTCCGGACGCTTAAATTGCATCGGCCGGAGTTGAGTCGTGAAGAGCGGCGAGACTCCGCAATCGCCACACTTGAGTCCGTAGGTCTGATTCCAGCCTCAGAGGTCCTGAACTGTTATCCCTATGAGCTGAGCGGTGGACAACGTCAACGCATTGGCTTCGCGCAGGCGATTTCGTGTAATCCCAGACTGATTCTGGCCGACGAACCCGTCTCGATGTTGGACGTGTCAGTTCGTATCGGACTACTCAATTTGATGACCGATCTCCGAAATTCGGGAATATCAATGCTTTACATAACTCACGACATCGCTTCTGCCCGCTACGTCGCTGATCGACTCGTGGTCATGTACGCCGGAAACATTGTAGAAACCGGACCGACCGAATCGGTGCTAGGAAATCCGACCAACCCGTACACCCGTCTCTTGCTTTCGGCCGTCCCTGATCCGATGGTCGCTGTTAAGGCAACGGCTGGCGACATTGGCGACCCCCCGCGTGTCATCGATCCCGGCGAAGGATGTCGTTTTCGTTGGCGTTGCCCATTGGCCATGGAAACATGCTCCGTTGTCACGCCCCCTCTGCTCCCCGTGAGTGAGGGCCACGAGGCGGCGTGCCACGTAACCATGCGATCCGTTGGCGAAAATATCGGCGCGTAAAAGGATGCAGCTGTCCAATTAGATAGCCGTCAGCAACATTGTCAGCAACGGCGATGAATTGGCACGCATTCAGGTGTGCTTTGGCGAATCAAAGTGTCAGCAAATGACGCGAAAGCGGACGATCATGAACTCTGACGAACGTCTCAAAGGCGCATGAAACGCAAGGGGTCGCAGGTTCAGGTCCTGCACGGCCCACGGTATTGACCGGCACGCCCTAAGTCGGCATATTGGCCTGCTGCGTCTGGCGCTTATTACCACAACTTGGATAGTTGCCCTTCGACGACACTTGAACCATCGATAGCGACCGTCGAAGGCGACCCCGGGATTTGCTGGCTCTTGCCGACGGCGGGAATGTCCACGAGGGTCGAGCGGACCGATTCGCTCAAGAAGCGTGATGGCTGGGCCCAGGAGTGATCATCACGAACTCGATGATGGTGGTAGCGAAGAGGTACATAGACGGCGAGATTTCTCCGTGCCCGCGTGATCGCGACATAGAAAAGACGGCGTTCTTCCTCGAGCCCTTCGGGCGACCCTAGCGACATGTCCGAGGGAAAGTTGCCGTCCGCAGCATGAATGACATGAACCGCGTCGAACTCGAGACCCTTAGCGGAGTGGACGGTCGAGAGCACCAGCCAGTCCTCGTCAATCATCGGAGGGCCCGCGAGATCTCCGGTGGACAAAGGCGGCTCTAGCGCCTGCTCGGCCGCCACATCGCTCAGACGTAACGTCCCCGTGCACGCCAGCACGAGTGCCCCGAGATCCTCAAGCCGCGCCACCGCATCGTCATACGTCGATGAAATGAGAGGCACGATCGCTCGGCGAATTCGCTCCGCATGCAACTCGACCGGCTCCAACTCCTTTTCGCACAGAGCATCGGCGAGATCTCGTGACATTTCTCGGACATCGATCGGTAACACATCGACGACGTCCGACCACCGTCGCTGGATTTCGCCGTGGGATAGGGGAATACTCCCGTCCATATTTCGGAGTGCGTCGATGGTCCGCCTCGCCTTGGTTGGGCCCACTCCCGGCAAGAGCTGTAGGAGTCGGAACCACGCCATCTCATCACGAGGATTGTCTGCGAGACGAAAGGCCGCGAGTAGGTCCTTCACGTGCGCAGTCTCGAGGTAGCGCAGACCTCCGTACTTGACGAAGGGGATCCGTCGCCGGGCGAGTTCAATCTCGAGATCGGCACTATGGTGCGCCGCTCGAAACAACACCGCCTGCTTCTGCAGGGCAATGCCTTGTTCATAGAACTCAAGGACGCGGTCAGCGACCGATTCTGACTGGTCGCGTTCGTCGGCGCAGTGGACGAGCAATGGTTGGCTCGCACCGCTAACCGGGATCTCCTCGCGAAGGACTGAGGAGAATCCTTCGGGCGCGTCGGCGGCTATGGCGTTGGCCACCCCGAGGATCACCCCAGACGAGCGGTAGTTGACGTCCAGGGTGATAGTTGTTAGCCCGTTGAAATATTGCTCGGCGTCGAGCAAGAACCTCGCCGTCGCGCCACGAAAACCATAGATGGCCTGCGCGTCATCGCCGACGATCGTCAATCGAGGATCCATTCGACGCAGCCCGACGAGTACGTCTAACTGCAAGAGGTTCACGTCCTGGAACTCGTCGACCAGAATGTGGTCGTAGGCCGCGCCGAGCTCTTCGCCTAATGCATCATCCTGAGCGGCCACGCGCCAGTACAAGAGCAGGTCGTCGAAATCCAGAAGTCCGAGTGACTGCTTTCGGGCCACAAAGGCTGTGAAAAGTGAAGCGACTTCTTCGAAGCTCTCGGCGCACCAGGGCGTATTCTCGCGCATGACATCGGCGAGTCGCATTCCCGTGTTCACCGTTCGCGAATACAGTGCGCCCAGAGTCGACTTCTTCGGCAGTCGCCGCTCTTTGCTTAGTATCCCCAGTTCGCCGCGAACAAGGTCAATCAGGTCGGCAGCGTCGCCTCGATCCAGAACTCCGAAACCTGCTGGCAGACCAAGGGCGGCGTGGTGGCGGCGCAGCGTGTGGTGGGCCACTGAGTGAAAGGTCCCGCCCGAGACCCGGCGTCCATGGTCGGCACCTCGAAGTGCGCCAACACGGCTTACTATCTCGCGCGACGAGCGGCGGGTGAAGGTCAGGAGCAGAATTCGCTCCGGCGCGACACCGCGCTCGAGAAGAAATTCGACTCTGGCCGTAAGCGTCGTGGTCTTCCCAGTCCCGGGTCCCGCGATGACTCGCAGGGGCCCGTCCCCAAAAGAGGCGGCCTCACGTTGTCTCGCGTTGAGTTCTGGATGAGAAGCCAGCATATGTTCGACCCTATTTATGGGGTGTTACAGCGACTTCGACCAAGGGCACTGTTGGCGCTATTCACTGAATATTGAAACGCAACTGGACAATCTGGAAGGTGACGTGCCATCGGCTTCAATCGCGGACGATTGGATGCAGACGTTCAAGCCTTGTCGAGACAATTTGGTTCGAGGTTTGTCCGGTTAGGGCCACCAAATTTGTCCTTATTTCATAAGGCTTTTCATTTTCCTTCAATCTCTTTTAGTGTCGTCGCGACTCTTGTGTCAGCCACGGTGTCAGCAACGCGAAAGAGATGATGAAGGTGGCGAGTTCGAGAGGTAATGGTGAGGGCTCGATCTATCAGCGTTCCTCTGATGGTCGGTGGCTCGGTGTGCTCACCCTTGGGTACTCGAGCAACGGTCGTCTAATTCGAAAGACGGTTTCTGCCAAGACCAGGTCCGAGTTTGTGAGGAAGCTCAAGCAACTTCAACGTCAGTTCGACGACGGGATCCCGTTAGCGGATGCGACCCTCACGGTCGCTCAACTTAAGCGTACCTTTCGAAACAGACGACTCCGCTTGAGCGGTTTTCTTGAGAATGACGCGCGAAGGGTCGTGGGATAACATGCCTACCTAATATTAAGTAGGCAGCGACGGCGCGTCCAGAGTCTGGATACGAGATGTGTCGATTCATGAACCGTGGAGGTCACAATGTTTGTGCCTTTGAGCGCCAAGGATTTCATTGACCGCGCCAAGATGGTATATGGCGAACGCATTGGGATAATTGATGAACCGCTGCAGCCCGCCGAGCCCCTGGAGCAGTTGAGTTATGCCCGCATTGATGAGTTGGCGCGCGCCCAAGCGGCGGCTCTCGACGCACTCGGTGTACTGCCGGGAGAACGCGTGGCGATCGTGTCGCACAACAGCGCTCGACTGCTCATCTCATTCTTTGGCGTCTGCGCGTACGGGCGCGTGCTGGTTCCGATCAACTTTCGACTATCGCGTGATGAGGTCGCCTACATTGTCGAGAAGTCGGGGGCCAGCGTCTTGTTGGTCGATCCGGATTTAGAAGACCAATTGGCGAGTGTGCCCTGTCGGCACAAATTCACGCTCGGAGCCTCCGGGGATGGCCCGATGTACCGCTTCGGAGTTGAGCCGGAGGCTTGGGCTCCGGACGAAGGTGCCACCGCCGCGATCAACTACACCAGCGGCACCACGGCGTACCCCAAAGGTGTGCAGATCACGCATCGCAACCTATGGATTAACGCCACCACTCTTGCGCTGCACACCGGAGTGTCCGATCGAGACGTGTATCTGCACACCCTACCGATGTTCCACGCCAACGGCTGGGGGATGCCGTTCGCGATGACCGGTCTCGGTGCCCAACACGTTGTGCTGCGCAAGATTGACGGTAACGAGATCCTTCGTCGGGTCGCCGAGCACGGGGTCACGGTGATGTGTGCCGCGCCGACGGTGGTCAATTCCACGCTCGCGGCTGCGTTGGAATGGGAAGGTGACGTGCCCGGGCGCGATCGCGTTCGCATCATCGTGGCGGGCGCGCCACCACCCACGAAGACGATCGCCCAGGTCGAAACCGTGCTGGGCTGGGAATTCATCCAGCTCTACGGAATGACCGAGACCTCGCCACTGCTGACGGTCAACCGTTCGCGCGCGGAGTGGGATGAACTGGACACCGAACGGCGCGCGGCCAAACTGATTCGCGCGGGCGCGCCCGCCCTCGGTACGACTCTGCAGGTCTCGGAACTGGGCGAGGTGCTCGCTCGTTCGAACGTCGTGATGCAGGGCTATTGGGATCAGCCCAAGGAGACCGGCGAGGCCCTGGCCAACGGGTGGTTCCACACCGGCGACGGCGGCACGATTGGCGATGACGGCTACGTGACAATTACGGACCGGCTGAAGGACGTCATCATCACCGGTGGAGAGAATGTCTCCTCCGTTGAGGTCGAGGACATGCTCTTCAGTCACCCCGAGGTCGCTGAGGTCGCCGTGATCGGAGTACCCGACGAGAAGTGGGGTGAAACGGTCAAGGCGCTCGTAGTGCTGGTTGCGAACGCCCAGGTCACCCAAGAGGAGTTGATCAAGTACTGTCGTCAACATCTGGCCGGCTACAAGACACCAACCTCGATTGAGTTTCGCACGGAACTCGACCGTACGGCCACTGGAAAATTGCAGAAGTTCAAGTTGCGAGAGACCTACTGGGAGGGCCACGAACGAAAAATCAACTAGTCGGACCTAATCATTTTGGATGAACTGTGTGCGATCACTCTCTAGCACCGAGACCAAGCCCGCAAGGTGTTGACGATATAGCGCATTTGGCGAGCGTTGGGACAACGGGCGCCGGTATTCCTCAGCTGCCGGCGCAAGCGGGTGCCGTTCGCGATGGCGACCAGTCGGGATGCGACGACCTTTTCGTCCCCTCATACGCCGACGGCAGGCCGGTGGCGACGCTGCGCATGGACGCTGTCGACCACGGACCCGTCCTACTCCACGGCGACGGGCCGAATCAATGCGACATCTACACCGCGCGGGACGTCTGGGTTTTCGAGGACGACGGCACCTACTACATGCACTACGACGCGGCGGGTCCCACCGGCTGGCTGTGCTCGCTAGCGACGAGCGCCGACGGTCTGGCCTGGGACAAGCACGGCACGGTGCTCGAGCTCGGGCCGCCCGGGTCGGACGACTCCGGCTCGGCGTCCTACGGCGTGACTTATCAGGAGGGTGATGTCTGGCACATGTTCTACCTCGGCACGCCGAACACGAGTCCGCCGCCAGACCGGGTCGCATTGCCCCCGTATAACACGATGAAGGCCAAGGCTCCCTCGGCGGCGGGGCCGTGGACGAAGCAGCATGACGTGGTGCCGTTTCGGCGGATCTCCGGTACCTACTACTCCGACGAGACCTACCCCGGGCCGGTGATCCTCCATGGCGATGAGTACCTGCAGTTTTTCAGTGCCGCCACGATCGGCTCCGCGGGGCTCCAGCGCACCATAGGTATCGCGCGAACGCGTGATCTCGACGGAACGTGGACGCTGGATCCGGAGCCGATCGTGCCGCTCGAGGAGCAGATCGAAAGCGCCCCGCTGTACTTCGAGGAGGCTAGTCAGACCTGGTTTCTGTTCACCAACCACATCGGCGATTTCGAGTTTGAGTACACCGATGCCATCTGGGTCTACTGGACTGACGACATCAACCGCTGGAATCCCGACGACAAGGCGGTGGTCTTGGACCGCAATAACTGTTCGTGGTCCAAGAGAGTGGTTGGCACCCCATCGGTGCTGCGCATAGGCGACCGCCTGGCCGTCTACTATGACGGAGCCGCAGGGACGAGCACGTCGCACATGGGTCGCGATATCGGACTCGCTTGGCTCGATCTGCCACTACGGGCGCCAAGGCCAAGTCTGCCCGTCATCGCGCCGGAGGGCGGCACCGCTATCCTTTGACGGCGGACGTCTCGATCGTTCTCACAGACGAATTTCTACATCGCGAGAGAACTCCAAGCAAGTTCGGTCAAGTTCTTCGAACGAACTGACGCCGATGAGGTTCAAGGTCCTAATTAGGTCATTCCGGAACCACTCGAGCACGCGATCTACGCCCATTTCGCCGGCGGCGCCTAAACCATAGAGATAGGCGCGACCGGCCATCGCGGCTGAAGCTCCCAATGCGACCGCCTTTACGATGTCGCTACCTCGGCGTACGCCACCATCGCAAATAATCTCGATTTCACCGCCCACGGCGTCAGATACGGGAGCGACGAGACCGAGTATCGCTGGCGCCCCGTCAAGTTGTCGGCCACCGTGGTTGGAGAGTGCGATCGCTTCAACGCCGACCTTTACGGCTATTCGAGCATCCTCAACGGTCTGAACTCCCTTAAGGACGATGGGACCATCCCAGACCGAACGAAGCCAATCGACGTCGCGCCACGATAGGCCGCTGTCGAATTGGGTGTTGATGTAGTCGGAGAGTCTGACCGGTGACGCTCCGTCACCCACATCTCTTCCGATGACATTTGCAAAACGAATGGGTTCGCTCCGAATAAATGACCACGTCCACGAGGGGTGTCTTACGCCGTCGACGATGGTTTTGAGGCCAATCGTTGGGGGAAGAGAAAATCCGTGTCGAATGTCGCGTTCTCGTCGACCCAGCACGGCGGTATCGACGGTTAGGACGAGAGCCTCGAATCGTGCGGCGGCAGCTCGATCGATCATCTCTTTTAAGAGACCTCGATCGCGCCAAGCGTAGACCTGGAACCAAAGTCGACCATCGCTCACAGATCGGACCTCTTCAATTGAACGCGTGCTTAGCGTGGACAACGCATATGGAAGGCCGGCTCTCGCTGCCGAACGGGCAACGGCGAGTTCACCTTGGGGATCGGCAATTCTCGTAAAGCCCGTTGGAGCGAGGATTAACGGATATTCGAGCGCATTCCCAAGAATCGAAGAACCAATACGAACATCACTGAGGCCTCGGAGCACGCGTGGTCGAAAGGACACGTTGGCAAACGCGGACACGTTGTCAGTAAGTGTTCGCTCATCCTCAGCGCCACCATCGATATAGTCAAAAACACCTTGGGGAAGTCGACGTTGCGCGAGTCGACGTAAATCAGCGACTGAAGCTGCTTTGGCGAGTCGACGTAGTGACGGATTCGATTCGAACCGTTTGAACCGAACTACAGAAGCAATCGACTTGAACGGATTCATTGTGGCTCAAATCGTCTGAGCTCGGTTGACGATGCAACGATTTCGCGTAAGTCTTCAAGCGACGATGGAGCGGCGCCGTGAGAGCGGGCCTGTATTAGTACGTTGCCTAGGGCTGTTGCTTCCACTGGACCAGCGATGACGGGAATGCCAACGGCGTTGGCAGTTTGTTGACAGAGAAGCACATTTTGAGAACCGCCGCCCACCATGTGAACCACCTCCACCGATGTTCCGGAAAGCCAAACCGCGTGTCGGATTGTGTCAGCGAAAGCCAACGCCAAAGAGTCAATGATGCATCGGGTAATTTCGACTGGCGTCATATCGGATTGACCCGCGGCCTGCTTCACGCGCGCGGCCATTCCTCCCGGCGCGATGAAGTTAGGATCACGTACTTCGACGGTCGGACCGCCGACTGGAAGTTCGGAAGCCTGTGCGAGCAGCTCATCGTAATTGCACGCGGGCCACTCTCTTAAACACTCTTGAAGAAGCCATAATCCGCCAACGTTCCGCAGGAATCGGACGCGATTGTCAACTCCGAGTTCGTTCGTGAAGTTTGCAACTCGCGCAGACTCGGTGAGAACTGGAGACGCAATTTCAATTCCGACCAAAGACCAAGTGCCGACAATGATGTACGCAAAGTGACTCGTGGTTGCCGGTATGGCCACAACGGCAGAAGCTGTGTCGTGAGAGGCAACCGATGTAACGAAGACTCCCGCGGCCGTTTTACCTCGGATGGTCCCAGGAGGTTCAACCGATGGCAGAAGACTTTCCGGAATATGGAGTAGATCGAGAATGGTTTGCGACCATTCATGAGTTCGCACATCGAGAAGTCCAGTGGTTGACGCGTTGGTCATCTCAGTTCTGAGTTCTCCAGTCAGCCAATACGACAGGAGATCAGGAAGGAGTGCAAAACGGTCGGCGCGGTGCCAGATCGAACTCTCTTGTTCGCTCGCCAGTTGGAAGATGGTGTTGAAAGGGAGGAATTGAAGTCCGTTGATCGCATAGAGCTCCTCGGGAGAGATGAGGCTGTGGACCGCGTGGATGAAATCCGTCGTGCGACTGTCGCGATACGAAATCGGCTGATCAATTATCTCGCCACTCGCGTCAAGAAGGCCGTAGTCAACGCCCCAAGTGTCGATGCCTATAGATTCTGCGTCAGGTACGAGCGATAGTCCAGAAGCCATCTCATGACGAATGCGTTGTAGGTCCCATCGCAAATGGCCCTCGGATTCAATGACGCCATTTGAAAATCGGTGAATCGTATCGAGATGAAGTTCTCTATTGTCGATTCGCCCTGCCATTACGCGGCCACCGGAGGCGCCAATGTCGACTGCCGCAAAAGTTCGCAACGCCATGTTCAGCGGACGAACGCGGCCGCGACGCCGGCGTCGACCGGAATCAGCAATCCAGTTGTGTGATCGAACTCGTCGGAAACGATTGAGGAGACGGCGTTGGCGACATGTTCCGGCAGCACTTCGCGCTTAAGTAAGGTCCGCTGCGCATAAAACTCACCGAGTTTGTCTTCAGGGACTCCGTAAACTTCTGCGCGTTGAGCACCCCATCCTCCCGCGAAGATCCCGCTCCCACGAACGACACCATCGGGGTTGATTCCGTTAACGCGGATTCCGTACTCACCAAGTTCAGCCGCAAGCAGGCGTACTTGATGGGCTTGACTCGCTTTGGCTGCGCTGTACGCGATGTTGTTTGGACCAGCAAAGAGCGCGTTCTTTGACGCAATATAAACGATGTCACCACCCAGGCGCTGGTTGATCATCGTCGCTGCGGCAGCTCGAGAAACCAAGAAGCTGCCCTTTGCCATCACGTCCTGTTGAACATCCCAGTCATTGTCGGTCGTTTCCAAAAGTGACTTGGAAATGGAAAGACCGGCATTGTTGACCACCAGGTCGACTCCGCCGAATGAGGTAAGAGCTGCATCAATCGCTTTACGAACGGCGACACTATCGGTGACGTCTGCGACGACACCGAGCGCAACATCAGCATTGCCAATTTTTGCAGCCACATCTATGGGATTCGCTTGTTGTAAGTCGACGACGACGACACATGCACCCTCACTCGCAAGTTTTTCTGCGATCGCCCTGCCAATACCGCTGGCAGCACCTGTAATAAATGCGACACGACCAGCATGTCGTTTTGGAGCGGGGAGCCGTTGCAATTTCGCTTCTTCGAGCGCCCAGTATTCAATACGGAATTTTTCGGATTCGGGAATTGGCGAATACGTTGAAAGCGATTCGGCACCGCGCATCACGTTGATGGCGTTCACGTAGAACTCGCCGGCTACTCGGGCAGTCTGTTTGTTGATCCCGTACGAAAACATTCCGACCCCAGGCACGAGAATAATTGCGGGATCTTTCCCCCTCATCGGCGGCGAATCTGCCGTGACATGACGGTCGTAGTATGCCGCGTAGTCCAATCGGTACTGTTCGTGCAGTTGCTCTAGCCGATTCACGCAATCGTCGATTGGCGCTTCTGCGGGCAAGTCCAAAACGAGTGGTTTTATTTTGGTTCTGAGAAAATGATCTGGGCACGACGTGCCGAGCTGGGCGAGAGTGAACAGTTTGTCGCACTCCAGAAACTCCGAAACGACTTCGGAATCGATGAAGTGTCCCACCATACGTTGGTCCCTAGAAGCGATCGCTCGAAGAAATGGCGCCAGCGCCGCGGCTTTGGAATGCCGTGCATTTTCGGGAAGTGTGCGACGTTCGTCAACGACCCTTCCAAATGGTTCTGTCTTTCCGTGGGTGTTGATGTAGTCCTGCGCCGTACTGATGATCCACTGCGAATGGGATTCAACCTCATCACTTGTATCGCCCCAAGCCGTGATCCCATGCCCACCAAGAATGCAGCCAACGGCCTTGGGATGCGAGTCCTTGACGGCGGCAATGTCCAGGCCCAGTTGGAAGCCAGGACGTCGCCAAGGAATCCAAACGACTCGGTCTCCAAAAATTGTGGATGTGAGTTCTTCACCGTCAACGGATGTGGCTATTGCAATTCCACTGTCGGGATGTAAGTGATCAATGTTCGAAGCATTAACGAGACCGTGCATCGCGGTGTCAATCGACGGGGCAGCGCCACCCCTTCCGTGGAGGCAATAGTCAAGAGCTGCGACCATTTCGTCCTCGCGCTCCTCGCCCGGGTAGACATCAATTAGACCTCGGAGACGATCAAGTCGAAGAGTCGCCAAACCGCCTTCCGTAAGTGTGCCCAAGTCACCACCGGATCCCTTAACCCAAAGGACGTCGACGTCAGTCCCGGAAGCTGGATCGACGACTGTTCCCTTGGCCGAAGTGTTGCCGCCGGCAAAATTAGTGACCCGTCGATCGCTTCCAAGCCTATTGCTTCGCCTCAAGAGCGCGATGACTGCGGGATCGGACGTCGTCACTTTTCCAGAATCACGTTGAGCCACATTATTGGTCAAGCTCCCCAACCAGATGGTTCGCCGCCGACCCTTTCGGCTGCGACTTGCTTTGCGTATCCGGAACTGTCGAAGGCGTTCATCGGATCCGGATCGAGACCTTGCTCTTTACGGAGTTCCTCCAACATTGGTCGTACGTCGGTGTTGAACGCGTCCATAAATATCGCATTTGCCTCCAAAACGTTTCCCGCGCGTTGAGCATCGCCCAATGAGTCGCGATCAATTAGAAGGGCTTTGGCTGTGCTCTCTTGAAGATTCATCACTGATCGAATCTGAGCTGGAATCTTCGGTTCAATGTTGTGACATTGATCCAACATAAAGGTCACGCCCGAATCTGGATCCAAAAGTCTCGCTGCCACGCACTCGTTAAGGATTCGAAAGAGTTGGAATGGGTCCGCAGATCCGACCATCAGATCATCGTCAGCATAGAACCGAGAATTGAAGTCGAACGCCCCCAATTTACCTTGCCTCGCGAGCATCGCCACGATGAATTCAATGTTCGTGCCGAGTGCGTGATGACCGAGATCAACGCACACAACGGCCTTACTGCCCAGTTCCAGGCAGTGAACAAATGCGGTGCCCCAGTCGGGGACATCCATTGTGTAGAACGATGGTTCGAACAACTTGTACTCAAGGACCAAACGTTGATCGGGAGCGAGGCGATCGTAAACCTCGCGCAAAGCGGAACTGAGAAGATCTTGCCGGGATCTGATGTTGTCTTGCCCCGGATAGTTAGTGCCATCAGCGAACCACAATTTCAAATCCTTTGAGCCAGTGGCGTCCATCACGTCTATACACTCGAGGAGATGATGCACTGCCTTTTGACGCACCTTGGGGTCAGGATTGGCAACACTTCCAAGCATGAAGTCGTCGTCCTGAAATACGTTGGCGTTGATCGTGCCAACCGAAATTCCTCGTTCACCGGCGTAAGACGCCAATGATGAGAAGTCATCAACGTTGTCCCAGGGAATATGCAATGCAACACTCGGAGTAATCCCAGTGAATCGATGCACCTGGGCGGCGTCGTCAATTTTCTCAAAAGGGTTTCTTGGTACACCCGACTGGTGGAACACTTTGAATCGTGTCCCTGAATCGCCGAAAGCCCACGAAGGGAGTTCGATTTCCTGGTCTCGAAGAACTCTGAGCGCGTCCGACGTATTCAAGGCAGTTTCCCCCAAACAAATTAGGCAACAGCTCCCTGGCGAGGAATTTTGCACCAGATTGGCCGCTGGTTCTGAATCGATTCAACAAAGAGTATTTCACACGACTACGTGGCTACGTCAAGTGGCTTTCACAGAGGGCAAACAAACCCTATCTAAACGGTACTGGGAGTGGCGTCAAAGGCCTTCGTGGCGCCTTAGTGATTACGTTGTACTGTTCTCTCAGGATGCGCCTTGAATCGTTACAAGTAACTCGATTTGTTGGGTCCTGGGAGGTAGCGGCAATGCCGAAGGGAGGTTACTGATGAGCAGGAAAACCGCGGCACCGATAGGACACAGACTTCGTGTCCGTGACGCGGGGGAGTGCGAACGCCCGTGGGAGATTGGCCTTCTTGATCCAACGCAATGGGCCGCTCAGTGGATTGAACCCTGCGAAGCGGTCGGTGAATTCGCCAGACAACGCCCGGCATACTGGCTTGCGAGCGTGGTGGAACTTCCGGGTCAAGTTGCGAGAGCCACCCTGCACGCGACGGCGCACGGAGTGTACGAAGCATTCGTCAACGCCGAACGGGTTGGTGATCAAGAACTCACGCCGGGTTTCACGGCTTATCGCCGTCGACTGCAGGTTCATTCCTTTGACGTGACTGACCTACTTGTGGCGGGAGAAAATGTCATTGCGTCGTTGTTGAGTGATGGATGGTGGCGCGGACAGAATGGCTTTGCGCGTCGTGTCGACGACTACGGACCGACCACAGCGTTCCTTGCCGAATTGATTGTTGTATTAGAGAATGGCGAAGAACTCACATTCGTCACCGATGAGCAGTGGCGGTCGAAGAAAAGTCACATCATACGGGCGGACAATATTGCCGGCGAGATACACGACTTAAGGCAGTTCTCACCGAAGTCGATTTCTCCAGGAGGTGATCGCTCCGCGTGGGAACCCGTGGCTGTTCGGGATTATGGCTTCGACCAATTGTGCGAGCCGAGTGGGCCGCCGGTTATGCGAGTGACCGAACTCCCTGCGGTTTGGACAAGGAAGATTACCGAACGATCCTGGATCGTCGACTTCGGACAAAACAGTAACGGATGGGTACGTCTGAACAAGCTCGGTCCAGAAGGCAACATTATTACAATCACCTACGGCGAAGCCCTTGATGACGCTGGCGACGTTGTGCAAGCCAACGTTGCGCACTACCGCTTAGGTGTGCCGGAGTCCCGTAGCGACACATTTCAGTTAGACCAAGTTATTTCGTCGGGACGAATTGGGGAGAGATTTGAAGCACGACACTCGACTAAGGGGTTTCAGTTTGTCCGAGTTGATGGCTTGGAAGTGGTGGATGTTGAGGACCTCGTCAGCGTCGTCGTGCATACGGAGTTAGCTCAGATTGGCTCATTCAAATGCTCAAGCGAAGACATAAATAGGTTGCACCTAGCCGCCGACTGGAGTTTTCGGGGAAACGCGTGCGACATACCAACCGACTGTCCCACACGAGAACGATCGGGCTGGACCGGCGACTGGCAGATCTACATCGAGACGGCTTCCTACCTCTATGACGTAATGGCCTTTTCACGGAAATGGTTGCGTGACCTCGCAGCCGACCAACTCGAGTCAGGCGCGGTCACCCATATCGTGCCGGATCCCAATCCAAATGACGATCGCGCCATCACAGATTGGAAGGAGATTCAAGGTTGCTCTGGCTGGGGGGACGCGGCCGTTCACGTGCCGTGGCAACTGTATCGGAGTACCGGAGAGACTGATGTGCTCGCAGAGCAGTGGCCCTCCATGACCGCGTGGCTTGACTATGCGCGGAATATTGCGGCGACGAAGCGACATCCGAGCCGAATTGAACGTTCGGCAGAACCCCTGGATCATGAGAAGTATCTTTGGGATACGGGCTTTCACTTTGGCGAGTGGCTCGAACCCGGTGTGGATCTCGAAAGGTCTCGGGCTCGGGCCTTTTCTGATGATCACGGTGCCGTGGCGACTGCATTCATGTATCGAACGGCCAAAGAGATGAGCGAAATCGCTGACCTAATTGGCCTTAGTGGGGAGTCTCTTCGACTGAGAGACTTTGCCAACGAAGTCCGTCACGCGTGGCAGCGGGAGTTCATTGACGTGAACGGTGTCGTATCGCCTCGGTCGCAAGCAAACCTGACGCGGGCTCTCGCATTTGACCTAATCCCTGCAGATATTCTCGCTGACGTTGCTTCTCAACTCGTTGCACTAATTCGCGAAGCCGGGACTCACCTCGGTACCGGTTTTCTAGCCACGCCGTTTCTTCTTCCGGTACTCGCGGATACTGGTCATGTTGACGTTGCATATGAGTTGCTATTTCAACGCACGGAACCCTCGTGGCTGCTCATGCTTGACCGAGGCGCCACGACGGTCTGGGAGGAGTGGGAAGGAATCGACGGGAAGGGAGTTTCTCGTGCGTCGCTGAATCACTATTCGAAAGGCGCGGTCATCAGTTTTCTACATCGATATACGGCAGGCCTGCAGGAGTTGGAGCCCGGGTATCGAAGGTTTTCGGTTCGTCCGTTCCCAGGGGGCGGATTGACTCGGGCCAGCACCCATCACGTGAGTCCATATGGACGAATCCAGGTGGCGTGGACGCAAACGACCAATGGATTTGAGATCGATTTGACCGTGCCAGAAGGGACAACCGCCCGCCTTTGGCTGCCTGACAACAGCATTGAAGAAATGATGCCCGGACATCACCGCCGCGAGTGGAAAATCTAAGGTTGGCTTAGATTTCTAGTCAAGGTGAAACACCTCCTCCAGTGGACGAATCGCGTCATCGGCCGCCCTTCCGTCGAGCCCCACAAAAAACTTGGCCACCGATGCTTGCCAACGCGTGTTGACTTCAGTCCGGCCCATGAGTTCAAGGGATTTCGCAAGGTCTTCGCACTCGAGATAGCCGATTAGCTCTCCGTCGGGCGCCACGAAGAGCGAGTAGTTCGTCCAGCCGGATTCTGAAAGCGCCGTCAACATCTCAGGCCATACCTCAGCGTGTCGTTGCTTGTACTCGTCAACGAATTCCGGGTTGATTCTCAACTTGAAGCAGACTCGTTGGCTCATATCGACTCACTTATCCCTCGCGAGGTTTGGCAATCACGGCATGATAGAACCGCTACAGAACAGCAAGGGGTGCATTTCCAAAGGTTGCGAGCAATAATGAAGGCGCTCTTGTTTTGGTGGAGGCACTGTTTGTCGGCAATGGTGAGCCGTCTAAAATTTGTTCGGACGGCGGACCCAGGACAAGTCGCTTGAGCGGCGCACGATCAACTCCGGGGAATAGACCACGTGTTGGTGTTTGTGGTCGTCGCTGGCGGCCTCGTCGAGCAGCAGACGGGCCGCCTCGTATCCAAGTTTGCGACTTGGCTGACGTACGGATGACAGAGGTACTGTCGCTGCACCGGCGAATTCAATGTCGTCATATCCGACGATAGCGAGATCTTCGGGAACTTTTGCGCCCACATCCGTGAGGGTCTGTAGGAGTCCAAGTGCCAGGAGATCATTGCTACAAAACGCCGCTGTGGGTCGTTGCCGACCTGGTAATGCCAGTATTTTGTCACCGGCACTGCGTCCGCCCGCAACACTCATTTCATCAACCGTGATTGGAATAAGTTGAAGTCCCGGAGACCCCTGCGCGATTGCCTTTCGGGCGCCCTTGAAGCGGGACTCCACTTGAAGCGGACGACCTGATCCGCCAACGAAGGCAATTTTCCGATGCCCTTGTCGAATTAGGTGCGAGGTGGCAAGAAACCCTCCTTCCACATCGTCTACCGACACCGAACATCGATCATTTTTTCGCGCCTTTACGTCTACGACAACCAATGGAATGGATCGATCGACGACCTCAGGGAAAGGTTGGTCGCCACCTAGTAGGGGAACAATCAAGACACCGAGCACTCGTTGTTCAGCCAGCATGGTCAGATATCTGTGCTCCTTCTCAGGTGCTCCGTCGCTGTTGCAAAGGATTAGTGCAACATCGGCATTATTGGCCGCATCTTCTACGCCTCGCGCGATGTCAGTGAAAAAAGGGTTCGTGACATCGAGGACCACCAAACCGATCGTTCGGCTTCGGCCAGCTCGAAGCTGTCGCGCCGACTCATTGCGAACGAACTTCAAATCTCTGATGGAATCGTTCACACGCTGTCGCGTTTTGTCGGTAACTATTCCTGGGTGGTTGAGGACATTAGAAACCGTGCCCACGGAGACTCCCGCGCGCGTTGCCACATCCTTGATGCTGACGCGGTCCACAGGGTCCCCTCGTCGCGACTTTCCTTCGATGTTCCCCTCGAACTCTCTGTGAGCGCTACACACCTAAGCGTCCCATTCTTCCTGGTACTGAATGTACTTTGCAAATGTGGGGATGAATCTCATTTTCGGTCGAGTGCTTTGAGCATTCGAGCTCTCGTTTTAATTCGTCAACGAGCAACTCGATCGAAGAGCCGTGCACGGGCCCAAACAGCGACGAGATTCCCCAGACTCTATCGAGGACGATGGGTGCACATTGTGTCTCTATACTAAATAATGTTCGATTTAGAGAAAAATTGAAGATCCAATCCGGGTCGCCAAACAAGTTGCCGCCTGCGGCCGACGTTTGAATCTGCGCGAAGGAGCAGCGTGTCCATTCTCAACTTTTCAGACATCGCCATTCTTCCGGAATCCGGTGACAATGTTGCGATCGTTTCGCAGGATTTAAGCGCTGGAAGGGAGATTCGGTTTGCCACCGAGATTGTTGCTCTTCCACATACGGTGATCGAGGGCCACCGCATCGTTGCCGAGCCCATCCTTTCCGGCGAGCCGCTTTTGTCGTGGTCGACTCCGTTTGCACTGGCTCGGCGGAATCTTTTGCCAGGGGACTACGTCTGCACCGCTAAAAGTTTGGAGTCTCTCCGTGAACGGGGAATTACCGGACTACCGGATGAGCCTTCTGCGACGGACGTGTCACTGGATCCCTTCGAACTCGACGAATCCAAGCTGCACTTCGGGGATCAGATTGAACCTTCTGAAGAATCACGAACTTTTCTTGGATACGCGCGGGACCACGGAGGTGCTGGAACGCGCAACCATATTGCGATCGTGGCCATGACGTCAAGAAGTAGTTCATTTGTGACTGAACTGAGTAAACGATTCTCCGAATCCTCATCAAACTTTGACGGCGTAGTACCCGTGGCCCATACGGAGGCGGGGGAGGACCACCGGCCAAATAATTTGACCTTCATCCTTACTGTCTTATCCGGCTTTCTATCGCATCCCAACATTGGAGCCGTGCTGATCGTTGACGAACCGGATGGCGTTGTCACCAGTCAGGACCTAAGGACATTCATGGCTGATCATGAATATCCATCAATTAGTGTTCCCCACGCCTTCTTCACCCGCGGTAAGGGTTTCGAGTCTGACCTATCGGCCGCTGCGCTCCTCGTTGAACCATGGCTCCCGGTGGTTGCTTCGCAAAGGCGAACTGAACAGCCGTTGCGCCATCTAGGCATCGGTCTCCAGTGCGGCGGGTCCGATGCTTTCTCCGGAATCACTGCCAATCCGCTGGCCGGCTCTGTTGCTCGAGAACTCATCAGGCATGGGGGGACCGCAAATTTGGCTGAAACGGATGAACTGATCGGCGCCGAAGGATACGTACTAGGGAACGTTCGCAACTTTGATGTGGCACGGCGGTTTCTTGAGAAGGTCGAACTATTCAAAGAGAGGGTTGGTTGGCACGGTCAATCAGCGGAGGGTAATCCTACCGGAGGTAACATCTACCGCGGTCTTTACAACATTGTTCTCAAGTCCGTGGGTGCGGCCCGAAAGCTGGATCGAGGCTTAAGACTCGACTATGTCATTGATTACGGAGCGCCGCTTCCCGGCCCGGGACTTACATTCATGGACAGCCCGGGAAACGATCTCGAGTCAGTCGCTGGACAAGTGGCCTCTGGCTGCAATCTCATAATCTTTACCACCGGTAACGGGTCAATCACGAACTTTCCCTTTGTCCCAACCATCAAGGTCGTGACGACCACCCGTAGATATGAGTTGTTGCACCGAGAAATGGACGTCAATGCGGGTCGCTACCTCACAGGCACGCCGATGGACGAACTCACGACCGAGGTCTTTGACCTCGTCATTCGTACAGCCTCGGGAGCCGTAACGGCTGGTGAAGAATCGAAGCAGAGCCAGGTTTCAATATGGCGCGATTGGAAGCAGACGAAGCCAGTTCAACGCGTGGAAATCAAGGTGAAGGGCGCGGTAATGGAATCTGGCGGAGATCTGTTGTCGGATCTCGAAGACACAGATATTGGTGGGGCGCCTATACAACCATCGACGCGCCGCATATTGCCGGCCGAAGCGAACGCGAAAATTCCAATGTTCCGCGTGCACGATCGGCGCAGTCCGGAACAGTTAGCTCTAATACTGCCTACCAGTCTTTGCTCCGGCCAGATCGCACTTAGGCTCGCAACCGATGCAGACCTTCACGACTGGCACCATGGAAAGGTGACGAGAACAGTGTCACTTCCGCACACTGAGGGCTGTGGAGCCTCCGGAGGTTCCTCCGAAAACACGTACGCCAGAACGATGACGGGATACCTGGCACATCCGAGTGTTCGGATGGCGTTATTGCTTGAGCACGGGTGCGAAAAGACGCACAATGATTATTTTCGAAATCGTCTCGTCTCGGCCGGCCTTGATCCGAGACAATTCGGTTGGGCGAGCATTCAACTAGACGGTGGAATCGACGCGGTCTCCGAGCGTGTTCGTCAATGGTTCGATTCGACTTCGTCTTCGTTACCGGCTCTCGAGCGTGCGTCGGGTGATCTTGGTGACCTATGTGTTGGTCTAGAAGCAGTAGGCCCACTCAAGTTAGAAGCCGCGCGCGCTCTCGCCAATTTTGGTGGATGGGTGGTTACCAAGGGAGGGAGTGTCGTGCTTTCCTCCGCCGGAGCGCTGCTAGGCAACCCAAATTTTCGCGAGATCGCATTCGGTGCCCGCGCCACAGTGGCTCCGACATTGGCGTATGGCGAACGCCCGCGACAATCGGGTTGGCACGTAATGCGCGCTCCCACAACCAATTGGCTCGAGATTTGCAGCGGACTTGGAGCCACTGGCGTCCAGTTGCTCCTCGTTCATGTTGTGGGCACCGGAGTCACGGGCCAACAACTGCTTCCAGTAGTTCAAATAACATCCGATCGGTCAACTGAGATCACGATTGCTCAAGACCTGGACGCGACTTTACGAGGTGACGAGAATCAGCAGGCACTGGATGTGCTCGAAATTGCGATGGCGGTTGCGTCTGGAAAGCAAGCGCCAAAAACGCTTTCGTCGAACAACGTGGGCTTTCAAATTACTCGTGGGCTCCTGGGTACGTCGCTTTGACACAGTTAACGTGACGGAGTCGGTTCCTACGATGTGAGTGTCCACTTCGCAAATTGGTCCAGCCACACAACTGCAAACGAAACAGGGTCCCGAACCGGCACTCGGGCGAATTGCGAGATGCTCTTGACTCGCCCTCGCTGTTGACATATAGTCGCGGAAGCGCCAAAAATTGAAACGACTCAATTAGTTCGGGTTGCAGTGTTTGTGCGGGGCCAGGGGGGCTGAATGGCAAAGGACTTGGCGGGGCTGGCGCAGAGCGCCGGCATTCAGAGCGGAGCCACTGAAAGCGGACCCGTCCTGCAAGCCTTGGGGATACAGAAGCGATTCGGAGCCGTCGCCGCGCTCGCCGGAGCCAGCCTCGAGTTGCGGCAAGGCGAGCTTATGGGCTTGGTCGGCGACAACGGCGCCGGCAAAAGCACGTTGATCAAGATGATCGCGGGCTCGATATCACCGGACGAAGGGAGTTTGCTTATCCGTGGCGAACCCGTGCACTTTCGCCGGCCCGCCGACGCGCTCGCGAGCGGGATCGAAACCGTCTACCAAGATCTCTCGTTGGTCGAACCGCTTTCGGGCACTGCCAACATCTTCTTGGGGCGCGAGTTACTTCGATCCGGAGTGGCGAGTCGCCTACTTCGCCTCATCGACAAACAACGGATGCGGGCGCGCGTTCACGATGTATTGAGCGACCTTGGAGCGAGGATTCCGTCAGTCGACTCCCCAGTCTTCGAACTTTCTGGAGGACAGCGTCAGGCGCTCGCCATCGCCCGGGCAGTGTTGTTCGGCCGGAACATCGTCATTCTCGACGAGCCGACAGCCGCACTTGGAGTCCGCGAGACGGCGCACGTGCTCGAGATTATCGGTCGCCTGAAGTCGTCTGGTTGCAGCGTAGTTATGGTCAGTCACAACATCGAACAGTTGATGGGGTGCGCGGATCGCGTGACCGTGATGCGTTTGGGTCTCACCGTTGGGGTGCGGACCATTGCTGATACAACGCCCGAGGAAATCATTTCGATGATTACCGGCGTGTCGGGAAGTCCGTCCGAATAGCACCGAATCGAAGATCGAGTGGTAACAAATAAAAGGAGAAATATGCTGAGTAAGAAATTACAGCGGGGATGCTGCTTGTTCTCTGCAATGATTTTGATGTTGGTTGGATTAAGCGCGGGAGTTGCGCAGGCCGCTCGTACGACCGCGAAGCAGCCGAGCGCGACCATCACTTCGAAAGCGAAGCCACTGTGCCCATCGTCCAGTTGCAAGATTCCGCTTCCTGGACAAGTAAAGAAAGGCATCCGGATCGGATTTGCCAACGGGGGCGTTGGATTTGCCTTCCTAAACGAGCAGCAAAGGATGTTCACGAGGCTCGCACAGCGCTACGGATGGAAGGCATTCGTCCTCAACAACAACGCAAGTGGCCCAACCGCCGTTACCAACATGAATCAGTTTGTCGAGGACAAAGTCCAATATGTCATCGAGTTCCAAATTGACGGAACGGTGAACCCGGTGTTGCATGCGAAGGCTGCAGCTGCACATATAACTTTGATCACCGAAGGAATCCCCGGACCGGGCGAATACTTCACAAGTGATGACGACCATGCCACGGGGGTCGCTGCGGGAATCAAACTTGGCGATTACGCGAAGGCGAATTGGAACTGCCAACCGGATCTTGTGTTGCTCGCCGCTTCCACGCCGACAGGTGCGGCTTCGACCGAACGAGTCGGAGGCGACATTGCAGGAGTGCTGTCGGTCTGCCCAAACATACCAAGTTCTGATTTCGTGCAATGGCAGGTGAGCAATGACACCGCGACCGGGGTTGCGGCGGCGAGTGATGCTCTTGTCGCCGATCCAACTGCCAAAAAGATCCTGGTTGGTGGGCTCAACGACCTCGGGGTCACTCAAGCCATTACGGCGGCGGAACAACTGGGTCGCGCTAGCGAGCTCTATGCCTGGGGTGGAGACGGTTCGGACCTGGGCGCGGAGACAGACGCTCACTACGCCGGTAGCATTCAGTTCTTCCTCGAGGCGGGACTTCTTCCTGCCTGGACGATTGCTCTCGAGCTGGCTGCGCACGACAACGTGAAGAAGGGGTTCACCCCAACGAATCCAACTTTGATCGCGGCGACTTGCCCGATGTCGGAGGCTGTTGCGGCCACCATCCCGGGCCTTCAGCAACGGGGGACGAAGGAGCTGGCCGAATACCCCAAGAAGACCGCAGCTCAGCTGTTCTGCCCAGCAAGTTAGAGCGGTCCAGGAGGAGATGAGCGGAGTATTTGAGCAGTGACTACGGCCACCGGCTAATCGCCAGGCGTTTGAAATGGTGACTAACACGACCCACGGCCGACTCGAGAAGAGTCGGCCGTGGGCAAGTCCTGCCGCGCGGACGGCCGCAGTTCTCACCGTCATTTGGGCCATCTTGGTTGGAGTGACGGCGGGTTTTCACCCTGCATTCATTTCACGCGAGACGCTTCTCGCGATCGCTTTCAGCATGGCGGTGATCGGAGTGCTGAGCGTTGGTGAGGCGGTGGTAGTGATCAGCGGGGGTCTCCTAGATCTCAGCGTCCCCGCCTCGACAGCGCTCTCGGCGCTCTGTACTGCAGTCGTGCTAAATCACTTCGGAAGTTGGCCCGCGGCGATAGTGGGAGTGGCCTGCGGTTGTGCGGTCGGATTGATCAACGGCTCACTCATAGTGTTGACGAAGATAAATCCGATCGTCGTTACCTTGGCGGTTAACTTCGCTGGCGTGGGCATCTTGAATATGGCTTTTGGACAGGAGTTTCCGCTATTGAAGAGTGGCCTTCACGACCTCGGTCTGAATCACCTCATTGGCCTACCGGATATCACCTGGCTTATGCTGGGCGTTCTCTTTTTGACAGCGCTGGGTCTTAGCCAGACACGTTACGGGCGACACGCCGTCGCCGCGGGAGGGGGTTCGCCCGCGGCGAAACGTCAGGGTATCAGTTTGGCGCGGGTTCGTATCGCCACTTTCGGATTCATGGGGTTGTGTGCTGGCATTGCCGGCGTCCTGTACGCCGCGCAGTCCCAGCTCATTAGCGCAAGTGACACGTCCAATCTGCTTTTTCTCCCCATCACCGCAGTAATCCTGAGCGGCTTCTCACTCCAAGGCGGTCGGGGATCAATGCTCGTTCTCATCCTCGGGATCGGCTTGCTGTCAACTGTTCCGACATCGCTCATAGTCATGGGTCTCACGCCGGACTGGACGCAGTTGGCACAAGGCCTCTTGCTCGTGTTCGCTGTATCGCTGGACGGGTTCCGGATCAAACGACGTCTAAGGTGACTCAGTTAGTGATTTCGCGTGCGCAGCGGATTGGGAAAACGCTAGTTGCGAGCTCGACGAGAGTTCTAATTATCGGACTGCTGCTCTTGATCGTCGTGGGGTGGCGGCTGGAGCCGAATCTGTTCCTGACTAAAAGCAATCTCTATGTCATCAGCAGCGCTGCATCTGTTCCGTTGCTCATCACCATCGCCGCCTCCGTGGCGCTGCTCGCAGGCGTGATTGACCTCTCTGTCGGATCAATGACGGGCTTCGGAGCCGCTGTTTTTGCGATCTGTATCGGTCACGGCCTTGTGCCATTTGCTGCCGCTGCAGTTGCCCTAATTTGCGCAATGGCGGTCGGAGCATTCAATGCCACGGCCTGCGTGTTTTTCGGTGCCAATCCGCTAATTGTTACGCTTGGCACCTTGACCGCACTTCAAGGTCTAACGCTGATCCTTCTGAACAACATATCGCTAGCGGCGTTCGTGCCCGGTCTCTACAATTTTACGAACGCAACGTGGGCTGGAGTTCCTGTGCTCCTGCTGATCGCCCTCGTGTTCGGCGGCGCTGCGTCAATCCTCCTTGCGGTCACACGCTGGGGACGGCATATACGCGCTGCGGGCGGCGACCCGGCGGTCTCGAATCGCGCCGGTATCCCTGTTGGCAAGCTCAAGTTCTGCCTATTTATCCTGACGGCCGTCATCGCCTGCCTCGGCGGAATTCTCTACGTCGGTCAGGACGGAGCCGCTCAGACAACGCTGGGGTTTGGTTTGGAGCTTCAGATCTATGCCCCCATTTTGCTCGCTGGATATAGCCTCACGCGCGGCGGTGTCGGAAATGTCATGGGTGCGGTCGCGGGTGTCGCCGTCTTGGAGGTCGTCGACAATTTGCTCAACCTGCGTAGCGTCAATCCCTATTGGCAGTACATCATCACCGGCGCAATCATCCTTGTTGCTGTTTACGCCGACGTTCTACGTGGCGGGGAACGCTATGAGTGAGCCCACGAACTCTCGCGTCTCGAGCGGCGCTAGAGATTCAAATGAGCATTTGGGCGGACCACAAGGCATCGATCTCCATAATGCCGTGCGCGGTCTGACACTGGCTGCCGACCCCGTCGCCGACCGAGGCGGCGTCGCGGTAGGAAGCATCTTCGGAAGAGCTGTTGCTGACATCGCCCGTGCCGATGAGTGACCAAGTTCAGCCGGACCGCAGTTCGACCCTAACGGTCGATAGTGGCGACTTCTCGCTTGCCCTGCATTTGTCGGGTTCAGGCATCCCGCTGATTGCGCTGCATGGTCTCGGAAGTGACTCACGCGACATGAGGGCCGATTTAGGACAACTACCAGGTTTCCGCCTAGCGCTACTTGACCAGCGAGGGCACGGCGCGTCGTCTCACGTCTCCAGTGAGGCAGAATTCGGCTTGGAGGACCTCGTCGAGGACCTGTCCGCGGTTCTCCGCGTGCTCGCCTGGACCGATCCCGTTCTGTGCGGCGGTTCCATGGGTGCGGCAGTCGTTCTCCGTTACGCACTGACGCGTGCCACGGTTTTTCGCGCACTCGTCCTAATCGCTCCCGCTCTAGGCCCCACGAAATCCACCTCTTCGGGGTGGATTATGAAATTCGCGGATCGAATTGATGTGATTGGACTTTCTCGAGCGATCGACGAGCGGCGAGATTACTTAATACAGCAGGGCATTCCGCCCGAGGAAGCCAACGGCTTCGGCGCGTCTTGGGCAAGACAGGATGGGAGTTCCCTCGCGTTTGCCATGCGGGCAGTAGGCGAGTGGCGTTTGCTTCGCACTTTTGAAGAGCTGGGACGGATTCGGCTTCCCGTGATCATCGTCGGCATAAGCGACGACCCGCTGCATCCGATCGAACTCGCCCAGCAGATGTCTGCGCATATTGCGAGGAGCTCATTGGTTGTTGTTGAATCGCACGAACTTGCTCTCCAGCCTGGGGTGATTGGAAGCCTAATATCCCGCGAGCTTGCCCTTCTCTAGGCAATCTGGACGATGGCTCACTTGAGAGACGAGGCGGCTCGGTCCATATCGAAATGGGAAAGGGACGTACGACATTGAAGCGCCAGCGTTTTCATCAAACTGCTACCGGGGAATCGGATATTGATGCTCACAGAATGGCATCGCGAATGAAGACCTCACCCGGACGGTCGTCGTCGAACCGTGAGAATACCTGTGGGCCGCAGATGCGTAGGGATTGAGTAAGTCGGATAAATATTTCAGTCGGCACGTTTCTCCGCGTCGGCGGATTCGCTGCCCGCCCCGGCGAATATCCGCATCAAATTTCTCGCGGCTCCATCGGAACAGGGGCATCAGACCGGAGGAGTTCTTCGCTCTTCAATTCGGTCCAGAGTTCGACTGGTATCGGCTTCTGCATCATCGCAACGGTGTCTTTCACTTCATCAGGCGAACGTGCTCCCACGACTACACAGGCAACTCGCGGGTGCGCAAGCGGAAACTGCAGTGCTGCGGCGCGAAGTGGAACCTCATACTTCTGACACACTTGCTGAAGACGCTGAGCCTTAGCCACTACGTTGTCGGGCGCGGGCGAGTAATTGTAAAACGCGCCCGGATGCGGATCTACGAGCAGCCCGCTGTTCAGAACGCCGCCCGCGATAACAGAAGCTCCTTGAGCAGCAACAGCCGGGAATAGGTCGTCGAGGGCACCTTGCTCGAGAAGGGTGTATCGTCCGGCGAGCAAGAAGCAGTCGAAGTCCGCCTCGTTTGCGAAGCGGGCCAAGGGTTCTGACCAGTTCATGCCTACTCCCACTGCTCCGATTCGGCCTTCGTCTCTGAGGTCTGCCAACACGGGGTATGACTCGTTCACAGCTTGGTCGTGGTGGTCATCAGGATCGTGGATCAGTGCGACATCAACGCGGTCGAGTGCCAGTCGGTTCAGACTTTCCGAAAGCGAACGCAAGACGCCCGGGCCGCTGTAGTCGAGAATGGGCACAACAGGTGGAGTTCCCTTAAATAATGGTGACCTCTCAAAACCCGGAACAAGCAAGCGACCAACCTTGGTCGAGATAGCGAAATCAGAACGCTCCTGGTCCGGTAAGACGTTGCCGAGGTATTTCTCCGAGAGACCGTGCCCGTAGAAAGGGGCTGTATCGAAGTAACGAATGCCCACGCTCCACGCGGTTTCAATCGTCTGGCGCGCGGTATCTAGAGACATCGCTTCCGGCCAACCGCCGAGTGGCGCGGTGCCTAGTCCTAGTCGCGTCACGGATACGTTCGTCTGACCAAGGCGGACTGACTCGAAAGGGTTCATTTCTTCCTCCGATCAGCCGGCAACGCCAGCGTCGGGAGTAGCGTCTCTACACTGTCCCACAAATGTTGTTTCGGTGTGGCTAGTGGCCATTGGCTCAGCCTGATTCGTATTCCGAGTCGGCGCTGGGCGTCACGAGCACAATGCATCCGTCTTCGACCGGCATCGGATTGACAATCGCAGCGTCCCTGTCGAGGTCACCTAAACCACTCCCACGGGACGCATGGCAAATCCGGCTGTGGTGCCCGCGACTTTCGGAGCGAGCGCGATGTAACAGAAACGAGAAATCCCTTCCCTCGCTAGATCCTCGAAATTGTGCAGTTCTCCCATATGCACACCCTGTTCCGCCAATAGATAACGGTGAACGGGTGCCGCACAGTTCCCATCAACGGCGGGAGAGACTTCAACGGTCGAAGTGTCCGTGGCAATGAGGATTGCACCTTTCTCTTCGACCAACCACTTCGCTGATGCCAACGAAATTCCGGCGAGATCGATTTCGGCAATCTTGGCGTGGTCCGCGCCAACTGCTCCCCATCTCTCCATCACTCCGGTACGTATACACACAACGTCACCGGGAGAAATATGGGTGTGCTGCCTGTCAATCGCCGATTCAAGATCTTCTACGTTGATCGCCTGCCCCGCTTTTAACGCCGTGACCCCAAGCGCTCTCGGCACATCCAGCATTACGGCCGAGGCGATGATGGGAGGGATGCCCGCTGCTCCGGCGCGTTCGATACCGAAGTCACCACTGGCTTCCGACCAGGAGAAACCGTTGTACCAGTGGTTATCGAGTCCGGTGGTCGCGTGTCCGAGCCCATCGATCTGAGTTCCAGCGTGATCTGAAATCATTATCAACGACGTATTAAAGCTGACGTCAGTGTCTTGGCGGGGCCCGGTCGTGGTGTCCTTAAGAAAAGATTCGGGAGTGCGGTACCGAACTACTTCGGTACGTGGATGCGCGGGCGACGAATACGAACGATGATCAATTGTCACGCCCAGATCAAAAACCCGGCCAATGTTGACTTTCGAAAGGGCCGCCAAGACGGAGGCAGAGGACAATGCATTCAGTGCTCCCACCTCATCATCCGGGCCCCAAACCCAGCCCCATCCTTTTCCTTGGCGCCACGCTTTGTTGGGAGGTCTTTCACCCATCACGCGTCTCCCGGGCAGCAAGCGTTCATTTTGCGCTTCCTCATTCGTTTTCTCTTCTCGCCCAATTCGTACCTTCCCTATCGAACGGGGGCTCCATCGGATAGCCCCGACCCTGATAGTCGTATCCTCCCAATTCATTTACGACAGTTGCTGCGTCCTGCGGGGCCGCATAGTACGCGCGGATCTCCTTGATCAGACCTGTCTCTTGCTCGAAGATATACCACTCATCACCCCGAAGCAGTGTCCCCTGAATCGTCTTGAAATGCGACCATTCGATCACTGCCCGACCACTCGTTGGATCAGTAATAATTTGATCGACTGTCCATATCGAGCCAATGGACTGCACGGCAATCACCCAACGCTCAGCAATTTCGCTGGATCCGATGAAAGGTCCGCGGTACATGCCTGGCGGGAAATAGTGCACAGCGTCGTCCACAAAGTGCGACCTAATTTTGTCAAAGTCTGCCTCGTTGCAGGAATCGAAGTAGTCCCGGATACGACGTTCCATTGAACCTGAATCAAGCATGATTCTCCCTCAGCGACTCAGAAGTGAAACTGCAACTGACCGCTCCTAGCGTCGAAAACCTCGCTTCATAGGACTCTCCGGCCCGGACTCTCGCCGCCTTCGTAATCGAACCGGATAGGACCACTTCTCCCGCCTTGAGCATGCCTCCAAACTCGGCGATGGAATTCACCAGCCAGGCCACGGCATTCAGAGGGTGTCCGAGCACAGCCGTGGCGAAATCTGAATCGATTTCCACACCGCCACGTCGAAACGATACGGACTCCGCCGCGAGGTCGACACCAATTTCCATATTCCGCTCCTCGCCGAGAACGAACAATGAACTACTTCCGTTATCCGCAACGGTGTCCGCAAAAGCAATATTCCAACCGCGAATTCTGCTGTCAATTATCTCCAATGCTGGTATTAGGGCGGCGGTCGCGGCAAGGACGTCTTCACTCGAGATCCCGGGACCGCGAAGTTCGGCTCCGAGTCGAAATGCGACTTCAGGTTCCACCATCGGCTCAATAAGTTGAGAGAGCTCGATCTCGGCGCCATTGGCGCGCTGCATATCGTCGAGTAGGACGCCAAAGTCTGGGGTGTCGATCCCAAAAAGTTCTTGAATTGGCTTAGAGGTGCAACCAATCTTGCGTCCAACTACCTTTGCACCCGACCTGCAACGCAACTCTATATAGCCCTCTTGAATGGCGTATGCACTTGCGGGATCCAGATCCTTGTACTGAACCGTGAGGCGCTCAATTGGAGAGGCATCTCGTTCCGCGTTAAACAAGCGCTCTGCAACCTCCGCTGTCAATTCACGTGAAAGCATTGCCTTATGCCCCTTTCTGCTGGAAACTACGCGAACTAGGTCCTCTTGAACGCCGAACCGGCGGTTGGTCAATCGTTTCGTTCTCCGAAATGACGTTCCACTATGAGTGAGAATACCTCTGCCCAACAAAGCGGTCAAACGAACAGAAAGACAGCCAGCCGGTTTAGAGGTGCGAGTCAGGTACGACGTTGGTAGACAGCGCGCAGGGCAGACCAGTCACCTCGGAGATAGGGCGCCGTGAGCTCGCCCAGAGCGGCAAAACCACCGGGAAGATTGCCGTTGTGCATTCGATTTACTTCTTGACGGATAAGGTCGCGAGCCTCTTCGTAGTCTGGACCGAGAGATGGCCGAAGTTCGTCGCGCCCACCGAGGACAGGAAAAGGCGCATGCGGTTCACTCTGATACCACATGGCGACGGAGCTGTAGTTATTGGCGAAATTATTCGCGTGACCGTGCTCAATCGTCCACTTCAGACTTTTGCTGAAGCGGATAGGGTCAGCGAGGTACCATCGGTACATAGCAACGTGTCCCGAAAAGTCGGCGTTCTCCATTTGGAAGAAGCCGGTGTAAGGCGAGTTGTATTCGTAACTGGGGCAGGCTCCGCCGCCAAATATCTCCTCGGTGCCCGTGCCATGAATCGAGGGCGGCCATCGTTCGTCGTCGATGAACACCATGTCGTCGCCTTCTCCGTACCAACCTCCGGCAATGTTGTCGACTTCGAGAAAGAGACCGACGAAGTTGCCTTCGCCCGATGCGTCGAGCGCAACATAATTCTCAGCCCCGTCCAAGTTCAATGCGTCGTGCAAGGTGACATTAACCTCATCGCCAATTGGAGCCGTCGGCCGCTCCTGACGCCACTGGGCGTGAAAGCGAAGTACGTCGGATGGCAAGTCCACGTATGTTTCGTAGTCGATGTGGAACCAGAGCGCTTCGTTGAACCCGCCGAGCGCCGAATCTGAGCGGTTCTCGATGGTAATAAGCGCGTGCTCGGCAAAGGGCATTGGCAAATAAAGATTCGTGCCCACGGAACCTCCGAAGCCCCCGTTGATCGCATGAAGGGCGCTTGAATACTCGCGGATCCTACAGTGGGCAATTCCGAATAGGTCGCCAAATGGAACTTCCACCGATGGCTCGCTCTCGCCGTCCCAGTAGCAACGAATGATTGCATCTCGGTAGTCCGTGAGGTCTGGCACGATGAGTGCCGCATAGAGATGGGTAATGCAGCCGGCGCCCTCCTGATCCAGCAAGACGGCCGTCTCGCTGGGTCCGACCCGGATATAGTCTCGGTTCGCACCTGTCCTGTCCCAAGATGACGAGCGCCGGGATATTGCCTGTGGCGTTCGAGTTAGTGAAGCAAAAATCTGTCTATCGAACGGATGACTCATGCCATTGCCTCCACTTGCCTTAACTCCAAACGAACCAATCAGCGGCTCAGGCGGACCATATCTGGCGGTAACACTTCTGGCGTTTACTTTGCCAACCTCGTAGCTGTCGTTGCCATCGTCACCCGATCTCCGTTCCCAGAGATCAATCGGGGACTTTACCCTTCACTGCTGATCCGACCTCGTCAACCTGTGGGATACCCCAACGTCGATCTGTCTTTTCTTCTAGCGTAACAGTGTTACACTGGGTGATGAGTTGAGGACCAGCATGATTCTCCTCAAAAAAATGGCGGGCAGATGACCGAAGAAAGCCAACGACGTGACTCTCCGGACGAGGCGGCTCGTAGCCATGCTGTAGAGGAGACATCGTCATACCTTGGCCTGCGCGCTCGCCTGAGGTTGCCTACCCAGATGATCGGTACTTTCATCATGATTCCGCGGGTCGAAATTGTCGAAATGGCTGTGATCGCGGGCTTCGATGCCGTCGTGTTTGACTTGGAACACGGTGCGATCAACGTAGAAGACTTGCCCCCTTTGTGCGCTGCGGCAGCGGCAGGCGGTGCTGCTACCATCGCGCGCATCGCGAGTCACCGTGACATTGAGATCGGGCGGGCACTCGATATGGGAGTGGATGGAATCATCGTCCCTCACGTGTCTTCCATTTCCACCGCGCGTGCCTTAGTTGAGGCGGGCCGATTCCCTCCGTTAGGCAAGCGCAGTTTGAATCCTTATGTACGGGGACTTCATTTTGCCGGCAGCGAACCGAATGCACTTGATAATGCAAACTCCAATGCGGCTTTCATTGCCATGATTGAAGGATCCGACGCAGTTGAGATTGCCGCGGAGATTGGCGACATCAACGGCATCGACGGACTTTTCATCGGGCCCGTTGATCTGGCTGGCGAGCTCGGCTTTCCGGGGCAACCAGAACATCCTGAAGTCGTAGCTGTCATTCGAAAACTCATCGCCAGGCTCTGTGAGCGTGGAGTGGCAACAGCCATATACGCGCCAAATGCTTCAGCGGCGAACCGATGGTTTGCGGAGGGCGTCTCGCTAGTCGTCGTTTCCGCCGATAGTGCAGTCGTCATTGATGCTTTCAAGTCGCTACGCGGAATGATCAACCCGTTGGGATCTTAGAAACCTCTAGTAGGGTGCCGAAAGCACTCGTGGCGTTAACCGCGGCGTTGCCCGCAGTGGCAGTGGTCGGAAATCAGTATCGTGTCTAACTTCGAAGCACCCAGCGCTCAAGAGGAGTGGGGTAGAGGCGCGAGTTCCATTATTTCTGTCGGCAAGCGATCTCCGGACTAAGCGTTATCACTGAGCGATCCTCCCGATGCTAACTTTTGGCTTTAATAGGAGATCGAATGTTCAACTTTTATGCTTAGTTCTGCGGCAAATGCGCTCAGGTCGCTCGAATATCTCGCGGAGGAGGGGGATGTCGGCGTCTCAGAATTGGCTCGACATCTCGGTGTCACCGGTGGCACCTCATATCGCTTGATACAAACTCTGGTTGAAACGGGCTTCGCCGAAAAGAACGAAAGCACTCGGCGCTACGGGCCCAGTACGAGGCTCGTCATCATGGCTGAACAAGTTCGTCGACGCGTGGACATAGGAGCCACCATTCACGATGAGTTGGTCAAACTCGCCGCTGAAGTTCGCGAAACGGTGAACCTTGCGGTTCTTGATGACAACAAGGTGCTGTACATCGACAAGGTACTTTCGGATCGACCGTTTGGTTTCAATGCTCGAATCGGATCCCGACTGCCTGTGCACCTCACTGCACTCGGGAGGGTGCTCATGGCGGGCATGAACTCGCAAGAACAAGAGGACGTGATACGTGCAATTCGTCACGAAACAGTGGACCCGGATTCTCCGCGTCCTCCTTCAGTAACGACGCTTCGACAGCTACTTCGCCAGGCACGGGAGCAGGGATTCGCGCTCGACCTTGGTGAGTATCTTCCCGACATTTCTTGCATCGCAATGGAAGTCCGTGGTGCAAATGATCGAGTATTGGGCGCGATCAGTATCACGGCACCCACGTCACGATTTCCCCTTATTCAGGACCGCCTGCTCGATTCGATTCGAAAAACTGCCGGGATCATTTCACTCGCACTCCACGAGCTAGGAATTGTGGATTTGAGGTCTATCTATCACGGTTATGTCGGCGCGGAAACGTAACAACACATTCTCATGTCAGAACAGAAATATGCCTACTCGGGACCTAGTCCGAATGAATCTTGAGCGTGACGTAAGACGCGTAACGCATGTGCCCGCTGTTCACGAGGGGTCATCGTCTCCCTGGTAGCGTGCTGACCCGATTCCCACAGCCAGTCACTCTGCTCGTCATCTTTCGCGGCGAGATCTGCGTCGATGTCATTCACGTTCAGAGGTCGTATCGTGACTACTCCATCGCTAAAACTGATTGGATCCACGGCGCCGAGTTTAAGAGGCCCGAAACAGAATGTTCCGTTTAGGCTTCGGCTGGATTTATCTAGCGCCGCCGCCCGACCGACGCGCCAACCACCGCGACCAGCAACACGACCGCACCGACGATGACGGCGACCAGTCCGCGCCTGGAGCGGTGGGCGCTTGAATGGGTGATGTGTCCTGGAATGAACGACGGTAACGATCCAGCTTTCACCACGAAGTACACGATGCCCACCGCGATCAGAATGAGACCGATCAGTACCAATAACGTAATGAGGGCTTTGCGACCAGCGGACACAGTAAATCCCTTCTCAAGGACAAAGTGATCATAGGTCAACATTCCTTCGAATGCTGAGGTTGACTATGTTGAGCAATCTCGCTCTCTGCGCGTTTGATGGTATCGCCTCAACGGATCTGCTACTAAACACTGGCGACTCGAGCCCGCTGCGGAAATCGTGAACGCGAACTAGTCGTTTTCACCTGCAGCCTCTACCCAGATGGCGCGTAGTAAATCCAGAAGATAGGTGAAGAAAGCGAACACGGCGAAGGTACATTGTGCCCGCGATCATCAGACGGCCGATGGTTCGGCGTGTGGAACCTTGGATACCACACTTAGAAAATTAAGAGCTCTCGGGTAGGACCTGGCCACCATCGATGATGAGCGTCTGTCCGGTGATGTAGCGAGCCTCGGGCGAAGCGAGAAATCGAACGGCCCAGCCGACATCACGGGGTTCGCCGAAGAAGCCGAGCGGAATTGCCTTTAGCATGCTCGCCTTATGTTCTGGTCCCAAATCGTTGAATCCTGGAGTGGCGATGTTGCCGGGCAGGATGGCGTTGATCGTGATACCGTCGGTCGCCACTTCCAGCGCAGCCGATCGCATCAAACCCAACATCGCGGCCTTCGAGGCGCCGTAGTGGCCGTAGCCGGGTTGACCAACCACTGAACCGGTGATGGACGAGGTAAGGACGATTCGGCCGTAGGCCCGTTGCACCATCGATGGCAAACAGGCCTGTACGGCGAAGAGTGCTCCCCGTACATTGATGTTCATCACCCCGTCCCACTGCTCCGGAGTGATGTCGACGAGATTGATGTGGGGATAGATCCCGGCATTGGCCGCGAGGATGTCGATCCGACCGAAGCGCTCGAGGACCTGAGCAGCCATTTGGCTAACTTGCGCTTGGTCAGTGACATCGGCCTCGACGGCGAACGCCGATCCACCGCTGACAGCGATTTCGTGCGCCGCCTTCTCGGCGGCCGCGCCGTCACTGTCGACGATGACGACCGACGCGTCCTCCGAACGTAGAACCTCGGCGATGCCGAGTCCGATTCCCCGCGCACCTCCGGTGATGACGGCCACCTGCCCTTTGAGTGTCTCCATCGTGACAAACTACTTTCCCGTTTTCTGCGTGACGACTTAGTCGATGCCGATCTTGAGCGTTGCCGCGTCTGTTTCAGCTGCCTCCATCTTGATGTTAAAGATGGGCGCCTTGTAGATCTTGGAGGCAATCAACATCATCACGATGCCGAGTATGGCGAGTCCGACCAAGATCCATGACTCGGTCCCGGTGAGTGCTCCGATCGCCTTGTCCGCGACCCAGATGAGGAGGGCCGCTCCGGCTATGGGCAAGAGTCCCAAGATGAGGGCGTCTTTAAGAGATTTGGTGACCACCTTCCGGTAAAACCACGTGGCCGCGAGCCCAGTGATCGCGTAGAACAACGCGTAGAGAAGACCGCTGACCGTGACTAGATCACTAATGGCGTTCGCAACCGACGAGGCGTAGATGTCAATCACGCCGAAGACGATGGTGACTCCTCCAAGGAGCCACGTCGCCAAGGCCGGAGTACGAAAACGGGGATGGATTCGACTCAGCGGACGGGGCAGCACTCGGTCCCTCGACATCGAGAAAAGTAGTCGCGAGGTGCCAATGATGGCCACCTGCGTGGTGGCGAGCACCGAAATGACGACGGCGAAGGAGAGGACCTTTTCTCCTGCGAGACCGCCGAGCTGATTGCCGACCCACGCCGCGGCGTTCGAGGCGTGCGCTTGAAGCTGCTTGTAGGGTCCCACTCCCTGGAAGGTCGCGAACATTCCAACGAAAAGTACGCCCAGCAGGGCGACGCCGACGACGGCTCCCTTGCCGGGGTACTTCTCTGGACGCTGCGTCTCCTCGTTGATGTAGATGCCGGCGTCCCATCCCGCGACCGAGGCAACCGCGATGACCATCGCCGCCGCGAAGGAACCCGTTCCGTTGCCTTTGAAGCTCAGCCAGTGGAGGTTCGGGTTGATGGTTCCCGCCGAGTGAACGACGTAGACCGCGATGAACGCCCACACGATGAAGACGGTAATGATTGAGTACTCGAGAAGCGCGACCGTCAACTGGAGTCGCGCGCTCGGGCGGATCCCAGCAACAGCCGTCATCGTAAGAATCAATCCGATGATCACGATCGCGATCGCTCCGGCTAGTTGGTTGTTCGGCGAGAGACCGAGAAGCGAGAGCAGGCTCGGCCCGATGGTGATGACGTCAATCAGGACGAATCCGCTGAAGGCAATCAACATGAGCCAACCCACCATAAAACCCACGTACGGGTTGAACGCCCGGGCGACCCACTCGAACGTCGCTCCCGCATTCTGGCGCCACATGTTGAGTCGATTGAACGCGATGGCGATGCACAGTAGGCCGGCGGTAGTGATGATCAACGGAAGGATCGTGCCGTACGCGGAGGCGGTCACCAAGAGTGCCAGCGTGATGGCGACAGTCTGACCAGGCGCAGCACCGGCCATTGCGAAGACCACCGACCCGGTGAGACCAACACCATCTTTCAGTAACGTGGGTTCGCCGCTGGTGGTGCCGCGATCGGGAATCGGTTGAACGACGTCGTTCGCGTCACTCATGGGTGGACAATCGAGAAGTTGGTTTCTACCTGCATGACTATCTACCCCCGTCGTTATTTCCCCAAGTGGTACAATGTAGTATTGCACATGGTACACATTTGACGGCTAGGACGTCGGGTGAGCTTGCATAAATTTTGGTGTCTGTGACCGGTCAAGGCTGGAGCGATTGGAGGTGAGTCCTGTTGGAAGCGAGTCCAATTTCCGCCATCCACGCCGGCAGTCTTCGCGAGCAAGTAGCCCGGGCTCTCGAAGCGGCGCTCGTGGTGGGCGAACTTAGGCCGGGAGAGACGTATTCGGCGCCCGCGTTGAGTCTCCGCTTCGGCGTCTCGGCTACTCCGGTGCGCGAGGCGATGTTGGAGTTGGCGAAGGACGGTCTGGTCGAAGTCGTGAGGAACAAGGGGTTTCGAGTTGTGAACATGTCCGACGCTGACCTCGATCAGATCTCACATATTCGATACCTTCTTGAAGTTCCCAGTGCGGCCCAGGTCGCCGCGTCAATATCCGCGGACCAGATCGACGCGCTCGTCAACATCGCCGATGAGATCGTGAGCGCTGCAGCCCTGGGCGACCTCATAAGTTATCTCGACGCCGACCGTAGGTTTCACGTCGCGCTCATCTCCACGCTCGAAAATCCTCGCCTCACGGACATCGTTGATCGCTTGCGCCGCCAGACCCGACTCTACGGATTAAGCGAACTCGTTCAGTCGGGTCGACTGGACTCGTCGGCTCGCGAACACCACGCAATTATCGCGGCGTTACGTTCCGGTTCTGCGGAGGAAGTGAAAGAGATTATGGGTCGTCACATCCTTCACACGCGGGGTCTGTGGGTCGGCCGCGACGAGACGCCGTAGGCGTCGAAAGAGCGCACCACGATCATTCCAGCGTGAACGGTCATGCTCTTTGATGTCAAGGCACACTCAATGATGCAAGGACACCTCGGCGCGCCTTAGTAACGGCGTCACCGCATTCCGTCAGTTCTGGCCTTTTCCGTTAACGCTTGAATGGAGGCCCGCGTCACATCTTTAAGTGCTCCCCTCGGAGGACGACACGGACCTCCGTAGTGGCCGACGACGTCCATCGACAGTTTGATCGCTTGGACGAACTCGACCTGGGCGTCCCAGCGCAAAAGTGCGTGGAGTTGTCGATAGAGCGGGAGAGCGTGATCGATATCTTGAGCCATCGACGCGTGGTAGAGCTCGACGCACGAGCGGGGAAACGCGTTGGTGTACCCCGAGACCCAACCAACGGCTCCCGCCAGGGCCATTTCGAGCACTGTATCGTCAGAACCGATGAGCACATCGAGCTCAGGAGCGAGTTCTTTCATGGCGTAGGCCCTTCGAGGGTCGCCGGAGAAGTCCTTGACCCCGACGATGTAGCCCTCACCGTGTAAGCGCGCGAGCATAACAGGGGACAGGTCGACCTTGGTATCGAATGGGTTGTTGTACGCCACGACCGGTAGGCCCACCGAAGCGATGGCCCGATAGTGATCGATGACGGATTTTTCGTCCGCCCGATAGATGTTGGGGGGGAGCGCCAGAACCGCCGGAGCACCAGCCTTGGCGGCCTGCTCCGTCCAATGAACGGACTCCCTCCATCCCGATGCCGCGACGCCCGGGATTACGTCGAACCCGTCCGGAGCGGCGTCAATGGCCACCGTGACGACGAGTGAACGTTCATCGTCGCTGAGTGTCTGGTACTCACCGAGTGAACCGTTGGGAATGACCGCGTCGCAACCCGACTCGGCCAACCAGACCACGTGCGCGGCGAACTTCTCGAAATCCACTTCGAGATCTTCGCCAAACGGAAGGGCGCTGGCCACCAGGACCCCGTGCCAGGACTTACGTGTCACATCATCACCTCGCATTCTCTTCATTACTGCCTCGCGAGCAGCAAGACCGGTTGATCGCTCGACTTTGCCCTACGAGATAATTGCGTACGTTCATGGCGCCGGCAGAAGTGACAGGGCGAGTGAGCATTTCCCCGTGTGGAGAAGGTTCGAGACTTGCCCGACACCGCAATGCGCACCGATTCCCATGAGGACAGCGGCCTCGTCGGAGGAGAGCCTCCATTCATCTTGCAGCCAGAGTTTCAATTGGCGGAACGCCTCGCGGCACGCGTCGGTGAGTGACGGAGCAGACACGAGCGTCGTGATGTGCGTACTGCTCCGAACGCGAGGCGAGCCCATCGACGTCGGTCGGGCAACGGGTCGGGCCGAGGCAACGATTCTGGTGCCGACTTCCGGGGCGGCCGTGACCTCGCCGTCACCCATTGCGGCTTTGCAGTCTCCGAAGTAGAGGAACGCACCCTCAACTTCAACGGGCAGGGTCACCTTTGCACCCACCGTCACCTCACCACAGTCGAGGTTGCCCCCGTGACGACCTTCGTGTCGACTGAAGACCGTCTCCCTTGCCGGCGCCGTGGCCAGACAGCCGATCAAGGGCTTGGCCGGGATCGCCCATCCGTCACGAAGAAGGATCTGGTCGTCGGTGAGTGTCAGTGTCACCACGTGGTCTTCTTCGTGCCACCAGTCGGCTGGCGAGAATGCCTCGCAACGGCTGACCACCACGATGCCTGGTGTCGTGAAGGTAATCTCCTCGATGGTGACTTCAACCGCCCCTCCGGGGACGGCACTCTCGACAAAGATCGGACCAGTGACGCCGTTGAGGTTTTGATCCACCCAAGCGATCGCCTCTTCATTGAAGCCTCCTGGTTCCCTGAAGCGGCCCGTGAAACAGTCGGCCGTCTCGACGACGAATTGCTCGTCGGCGGCCACTGAGCCGATCGGAACGTGATCGGGGCTGTAGAGATACTTCAAGTCACCCGGACCAAACTCCTTTCGCGACATCAACGGTTGGGGACTCTGAGCCCCGGGGGCAGTGGAGATTCCGGCGTGATTGGACCGTAACCCGCGAACTCGCCGTACTCCTCAAAGACGTTCTCGTAGAAGCTGATCGCGTCGTGATCGAGTTCAATGCCGAGACCCGGCCCAGTCGGAACGGCAAGCGCACCGTCTATGAACTCGAGCGGCGCGGCGAGGATGTCGTGGGCGAGGATTGTGGCGTACTGCTGGTGACCGAGTTGGGGCGAGGGCAGCGTGCCGAGCACTTGAGTGGCCGCGATGGTCGTGACACCCAGATCGGCGAATGCGTGTTTGATGAGTGGTAGACCGGCGAGATCGCACTGAGCGGCCACGTTATGAAAAGGGACAAGTCCGCCGAGTTGGTGCTGGTCAGTGACGATCACGTCGGCGGCGCGTCGGGCAATCACCTCGGGTACTTGCCACGGCTGCCACACCGTCTGGTTGGCGCCAATGCGTACTCGCGACTTCGAACGAAGGTCGGCCAGTCCACCAATATCGTTCATGTTGATCGGCTGCTCGACGAATTCGACACCGATCTCCTCAAATTGGCGTAAGGCGTCGACGGCCACGAAGGTTGACCAGGCCTCGTTGGCATCCACCCTGACCGCGATGTCGTCACCCACCTCTTCCTTGATTGCTTTGGCGATGGCGAGGTCATTCTTTAGGTCGAAGCCAATTTTGATGTACATGGTCTTGAAGCCCTTGGCGACGCCCTCCGCGGCTTGTTCGCGAGCCGTCGCGGGATCGCGGTCTTGAACCCAGATGTACCAATAGAAGGGGACGTGCTCAGTGTCGAGACCTCCGAAGAACTGATGAACCGGTGTGTTCAGCGCCTTCCCGCAGATATCCCAAAGCGCCATTTCAATCCCGGCGGTCGCAGCGTTTCCGAGATAGGGATAGTGGTGCCAACCGCGCATTGAAGCACGACCCAGAAATTGGTTCACGCGTAGGGGGTCTTCGCCCACAATCCATTCTGAGGTAGCTTCTATGGCGCCTTTGACCAAGCTGATAAGAGGGCTCCCTGGGACTTCGCCTATCCCGGTGATGCCTTCGTCAGTGTGAACTTCGAGGATCGCATTCGTTAGGCCCCACATTCGTCCGAATCGCCAGGTCTCTGGATGGACGAAGGGTACCGACACGACGTGGATATCAACACCCGTTACCTTCATTCAATATCCTTTCCGGGCTAGTGCTCGACTTCGTGGGCCGGTGATTCTGCGCCAACGCCGATGTCGCCAGATGCTGTAAATTACGCTATTTTGCGACCCGGCGACACATGAATTGCGCTGAATCGATAATCCCATTCTGGGATAATCAGGCCCCTCCAACTTCGTACTCGCCGTTCCGCGCGCGGTCTCTCGGAACGTCCTTTGTGCAATGTGGTATGGCACATAGTATCGATAATGAGTCGTAGACGCAAATACCGAGGATTTGGATCTTAATGTCAGCCCGGACCTTCGCCGAAAGTCGAATGTCTAAATTTCTCGGCGCGGCTGGGCATTGGCGCACAACAAGAAGCGAAGCACGAGCGTCGAAACGAGCGCGAGCCCATTAAGTGGGCTCAGTCGCGATGGGTGGTGCGGGCTCGGGTTTGGACACCGGCGTGGTTGCAGGGTGGAAGTCCTTGGATCGGACGAGGCACGCGGCGGCGACCGCACCGAACGCGACAATAAGCGCGCCGATGAAGAGGATCGTGCGCAGCCCCGAGACGAAGGCGACGCGGGCAGCGTCAGCGATCCTTAGTTGGCCGTGTGCGGCCGCCTTGACACCAGCCGAGGAGATGACGCGGCCGAGCGCGGCGGCGTGCGCGCCGACACTTGCCGACATCGAGGAGGTAATCCGCTGCTGGAACACCGCGCCGAGCGCCGCAACTCCCGTCGCGAGCCCGCCGATGCGGAACGTGTTGCTGATACCCGACGCCATGCCGCTGCGTTCGGGTGGTACGACACCAAGACCAACGCGCGCGATGGCCGGATTGGCGATGCCGATGCCGATGCCGGAGAGCACCATCCCCGGGATCAGGACGGTCCAGCCCGAGCTGGGTCCAACCGCGAGCAACGCGACGATGCCAATGGCGGTGATTGCGATACCACCACCGAGCACGACGCCGGGCGGGAGTTTCTGTGCGGGGGCGCGGAAGATGAATGGCACGACGAAGGTGAGCACGGTCATCGGCAAGAGGCGCAGGCCGCCGCCGAGCGGAGAGTAGCCGAGGTCGTTCTGCAGGTACAAGGTGAGGTACGGGATGAGGGCGAACATTCCGCCGCCGACTGCGAAGGTACCAAGCGAGACTCCGCTGAAGCCGGGTTTGCGAAAGAGCGAGAGGTCAAACATTGGCCGGGTCTGGTGGAGTTCGATGAAGACGAAGGCGAGAAAGGCAGCCGCTGAGCCGCAGAACATCGCCACAATTGGCCCGCTCGACCAGCCAAGAGAGTTGCCCCGGATGAGGCCGAGTTCAAGCAGAAGCATCCCCGCAGAGAAACTGACGAGGCCGAGAGCGTCGAGGCGAGTCGCGCCGGGGTCCTTCTGATTGCGCATCTTCGTCGAGGAGAGCCAAATCGCGACGACGCCGATGGGCACGTTGACGATGAAGATCCAACGCCAGCCGACGCCGCTGGTGAGCACCCCGCCGACGAGCGGCCCAACCGCTACCGCGCCACCAACGGTTGCGCCCCACGCCGCGATCGCCTTGCCGCGCGCCGGGCCTTGGAAATCCTGGGCGATGAGGGCGAGACCAGTCGCGAACATCGCTGCGCCGCCGACGCCCTGTAAGGCGCGCGACCAGATGAGCATATTGATCGACTGGGCGAGCCCGCAGAGCAGTGACGACGCCGTGAACAGCGTAAGCCCGGCAATGAAGACACGCTTTCGTCCAAAGCGGTCTGAGATCGAACCCCAGGTGAGTATGAGCGCGGCAAGGCTGAGCGCGTAAGCGTCGATCACCCATTGGAGGTCGGTGAATGAGGCGCCGAGGTGCCGTTGGATCGTCGGCAGCGCGACCTGCACGATCGTCACGTCGACGAGCAGCATGAAGGTGCCCGCGCAGACCGCGATGAGCGTCCACCGGTTGCGCGAGGCGCTCACGGGCGGCTGGACATTGGGACTGTCAGCAGTGGTCATTTGGGGTGCCTCACAGCCTCAATAGTTGAAAACAACAAGAGTGACCGAAGAGTCATTGGACCTCAGTCAATCCAAATTGGGCGTCATTGGACCGGCACTTCTTGGAACGAGGAAAGTCTGCGCTCAAGGAGTTCCAACTGACGGGACGGCGACACGGATTTCGGGAAATGAACGCGCTCGACGCTGATGCCGTCAATCAATATGAGCAATTCTTGCGTGGCGAGTTCCAGGTCGAGGTCAGGACGTAGTTCTTTCGCGTCAAGCGCCTCGATCAGGTGGCCACGGAGCCGGTCACGGAGGAGGTCGACTTCGCTCCGACCTAGGTCAACGAGTCGAGCGTCTCCCAGCATTCGTCCCCAGAAACTCACCTCGATGCGAGCTTCAAGTTCACGCTCGGCGTCAAGGGGGAGCGCCTCCTGCATTGCTATGCGAAGGGCCGACATGCCTCGAAGATCCTTCACCTTCTTTTCTGTGCGCTCGCGAACTCGACGGTGTGACAGCAACAAGGCCGAGGCGAGGATGTCCAGTTTGTCGTCGAAGTAGTGCGAGAGAATTCCCTGTGAACAATCGGCCTCGCGAGCAATGGCGCGCACCGTCGTGTTCGCCAGTCCGTCGCGGGCGATGACGCGCCACGTCGCTTCTAAGATTGAGTCCTTGCGGACCTCCCAATCGACGATCTTGGGCACGGACCTCCTCGCCTCACTCTCAGTGGTAGCGCCCTACGATATCGGGCACTCGCAAGCAGATTACTGATTCGGGATTGATTTTTGTCGGTCATCCGTATAAAATCCGGCGGGCGTAGCGCCTGCAGCGAACGGGGGATGGGGGATGGGTCGAGTGGAAGCTGACGAGCGCGAGCTTGACTTCGCTCGTCGCGATCTGGTGGCCTACGGCGTGCGAATGCTCGAGGACGGGCTCGCCGTTGGCACGGCCGGCAATCTCAGCGTGCGCGTGGGCGACGTCGTAGCGATCAGTCCGAGTGGCATTCTCTATCGCGAGATTGCGCCTGAGGACGTCTGCGTGGTATCCCTCGACGGTCAGAAACTTTCAGGCAGAGCCACCGTGTCGTCGGAGTGGCCCATGCACTCGGGCATCTACCGCAGTACCGACGCTCGCGCCGTCGTGCACACGCACTCCGCTGAAGTCGTGGCCCTCTCGCTTTCACAGTCGGAACTTCCCGCCGTTCACTACGTGATCGCCGGTCTCGGGGGACCGGTGCCAGTGGTCGACTATGTGCGCTTCGGCTCTGACGGTTTGGCGGATGGTGCGATCTCGGTTATGGCGAGTCGTAACGCCGCGATTCTGCAGAACCACGGGGCGGTGACTCGTGGCGCCACGCTGCAGCAGGCGTACGAGCGTGCGCTGCTCCTTGAGTGGTTGGCCAAGGTCTATCGACTCTCACTCAGTTACGGCGATCCCCGTATTCTCACCGCGGACGAATTGGCCGAGGTGGAGGCCGAGGTCCGGCGCCGTCGCTACGGCGGCCCGGCGCTCGAAGACGGAGCACGGTGAGCGACCTCAAAGGACTCGGTTCGGTCGTTTGCCTGGGTGTCCATATTCTTGACATCCTGGGCCGACCGGTCACGACGATCCCGCCGGGGCAGCACTCGATCCTCATCGAGGAGATACGCGCGACGGCCGCCGGAACGGCCGCGGGAACCAGCGTCGATCTCGCGAAAATGGGCATCCGCGTGCGAAACGTGGGCGCGATCGGCGACGATATCCTCGGTGATTTCGTCGTGCGCCTCCTCGACGACGCGGGCGTTGATTCAAGTCTTCTCCTGCGACTCGCCGGTGCGACCTCCGCGACCATCCTGCCGATTCGACCGAATGGCGAACGTCCAGCGCTGCACGTGCCCGGCGCCAATGCCATTTTCAATGCGACGGACCTTACTAACGAGCAGCGCGACGCCGTTTTGTCCGCCCGTGCCATCCACGTGGGTGGCCTGGACGCGATGCCGGCCATGGACCCCGAAGTGATTGGTCAGCTCGTAGCGACGGCGCGACGCAACGGGGCGCTCGTGACGATGGACGTTCTGCGCAACGGTGATCGCCGATCCCTTGACGCCCTCGGTCCGGTCCTACGCCACACCGATTGGTTCTGTCCCAACGAGGAGCAACTCCTCGGACTCGCGGAGTGCACCGACGTGCTCGAGGCCGCGAATGTCATGCTCGACGCCGGTGCCGGAGGTGTCGCAGTCACTCGGGGTGAGCAGGGATGCCGCGTGGTCACCCGTGAGATCGACGTGTCCATTCCGGCGATGGACATCGATGTGGTGGACACGACGGGCTGTGGTGATGGATTCGACGCAGGTTTTCTGACTGGACTGCTTTGCGGACTGGACCCGGCGTCAGCGGCGTGGGTCGGTGCCGTCTGCGGAGGACTCGTGGCGACGGGACTCGGATCCGACGCCGGTATTACGGGCCTCCAACAGGTCGTTGCGTTGCTCACTGCATGCAACGATGATGCGGCCCGGGCCGCGGCCCATCGACTAAAGGAAATGGTCGACGCGTGAGCGGCCGATTGAGGAGGAAGCGGATATGACGCTACGAACCACTGGATTGCCGATGGACGTGGAAGAGCGAGCGCGACCGAGGGACGCGGAACTTCGCGCGAGGGCGAGGGCCGTGATCCCGGGCGGTATGTACGGCCATCTCAACATGAACGCCCTGCCGTCCGAGTACCCACAGTTCTTCGCCAGCGGACGCGGCGCCCGCGTCGTTGATGTGGACGGGAGAGAGTTCGTCGACTTGATGTGTAGCTGGGGCCCGGTACTCTTGGGTCACCAACACCCGGAGGTGGAAGAGGCCGCGGCGCGTCAGGCCGCGCTCGGTGACTGCCTCGATGGACCCTCGGAGCGCATGGTCGAGCTCGCCGAGCGGCTGGTGGCAATAGTTGCCCACGCCGACTGGGCCATGCTCCAGAAAAACGGCACCGACGCCACCACACTGTGCTGCACAATCGCACGCGCCGCGACGGGTAAGCGAAAGATCCTCGTAGCGAAGGGCGCGTATCACGGTGCCGCACCGTGGTGCACGCCCGTCGAGGCCGGTACGACGAGCGAAGATCGCGCGAACCTCGTTCGCTACACGTACAACGACCTCGAGAGCGTCCGGGCAGCATTCTCCGACGACGTCGCGGCCGTTCTGGTCTCGCCGTTTCGACACGACGCCGGATTCGACCAGGAGTTGGTCGATCCCGCATTCGCGCGCGGACTTCGTGAACTCTGCGACGCGTCGGGAGCGGCACTCATTCTTGACGACGTGCGCTGCGGAATGCGCCTGCACTTCGGCGGGAGCTGGGAAACCATCGGGGTTGCCCCCGACCTCTCAGCGTGGAGCAAGGCCATCGCCAACGGTCATCCGCTCGCGGCCGTTTTGGGTAGTGACCGATTCCGTGACGCGGCCGCTTCGCTGTTCACGACTGGATCATTCTGGTTCTCGTCCGTGCCGATGGCCGCCAGTCTCGCCACGCTCACGGTGTTGCAACGCGACGATGCGGTCGGGCGCATGGTCGCAATGGGCGACGCGCTGCGAACGGGATTGGCGGAACAGTCCGAGCGCTGGGGGATCGAGGTGCTCCAGACCGGACCCTCACAGATGCCGTACATGAGTTTTGCGGGCGACGTCGACAAGGCGATGGCCAACAGGTTTGCGGCGAGCGCGTTGCGTCACGGACTGTACCTGCACCCACGCCACAACTGGTTCATCTCGGCCGCGCTCACCGACGCGGACCTGGAGCTCGCCCTGTCGGCCACCGACGCGGCGTTCTCTGAACTTCGCGCCGCCGACTAGGACGGAGCCCGTGGCCACGAGTCCTAGGTATGACGAACTTCCCCGTGACCTCTCCGGGGCGGGGACCGCGTGGGGACTCTTCGGCGCCGACGACTCGATTGGTCGACTCAATCTGATCACGTCCGACGTAGTGCGCGACGCCGTCGGTCTGGTGCGCCGTGGAGCGACGTTCGGCCTCGACACGCCGCTCTGGGCCTTCGACCCTCCGCTGGATTCGACGAGGACGCCGGCACGTCACCGGGTGTTACGCGGTGGTGCCGGGGCCGTCGAGGACCTCGACGACGTCCTCGACGACTACTTTCCTCAGATTGCAAGCCAATGGGACTCGCTCGCGCATATCGCCGCTCGACCCGGCGTCTTTTACAATGGTCGATCGGTCGACGACGTTCTCAATGGAGGATTCAATACGATCGATCACTGGTCGCGCCACGGAGTCGTGACCCGGGGCGTCTTGTTGGACGTCGCGCGCCACTCCGCGAAGGGGGAACGCTCGTCCGATGGCTCGATATCCGTAGCGGACCTCGAAGCCGCGCGCGAGGCCGCGGGCCTCTCGTTCAGCGAGGGCTGTGCGATCGTCGTGCGCACAGGATTCCTCACGAACTATCGAGAACTGGGAGACGAGGCGCGACGTTCGCTCGCCTCGGACCTGCGTGCGCCGGGAATCGAACACACTGAAGCGATGGCCCGGTACCTCTGGGACAGTGGTGCTGCCGCCGTCGTCTCGGATTCATTCGCGACCGAAGTCTGGCCTCCGGACTTCTCTGAGGCCGCTCGACCTTACGGATTCTTGCACCGGGTGTTGATCGGACTGCTCGGTTTCGCCATTGGCGAACTCTGGAATCTGGAGGATCTGGCGGACGACTGCGCTATCGACGGGGTCAACGAGTTCCTTTTGGCCAGCGCCCCACTGAACGTCACGGGGGGTATCGGCTCACCGGCGAACGCGCTGGCGATCAAGTAGGTCGGACTGTTTTTTATTGGACGTCCGGCTTGCGTTAGTGACATCAGTCACGTATGGTTGCCCAAAGATTGCAACACCGGATCCGGTGTCGTGGGGGCACCGGACCTGTCCAAACGTGGGGGGTCGTCGTGTCCAAAGTGAAGCAACTGAGGGAACGGGGAGGTTCGAGACTCGCCGTCTCCGCTCTCCTCGCAACGTCACTCGTCGCGGCATTGGCCGTCGCGCCGCTCGTCGTCACGTCGTCGGCGGCTGCGTCGCAGGTGACGTGCAGTGGCACTCCGGTCAAGGGTGGCAACCTCGTCTATGCCCGCCAAGCCGGCCCCGTGACCCTCAATCCCTTCTTCCCAACGAACGGCAATGGCGACATCTTCGCTGACACCTTGCTGTACCAAGGTCTCGTGATGCCCGACCCCACGGGTAAGACGCCGAATATCGTGCCCGCCGTGGCGAGCAGTTGGAGCGAGGCGGCCAACGGAATGAGCTACACCTTCCACATTCGCCCCGGGATCAAATTCTCTAACGGCACACCGGTGACTGCGGCCGACGTCGTCTTCTCACTCGACTATTTCGCCAACCCGAAACTGGACGAGACCGCGGTACTGTCGGGCGGCTTCAAGAGTGCGACAGCGGTCAATAGTTCGACGGTGCTGATGACGCTCTCGGCGCCGACGCCGGGCCTTATCTACAACATGAGCATCTTTGACGCGTTCATCGTGCCCAAGGCCCTCGTCACGAAAGAAGGTACCAAGTTCTGGAACAACCCCGTGGGCACTGGTCCCTTCAAGCTCAGCAAATGGGTTCGTGGCTCGTCGATCACCTTCGTGCGGAACCCCTACTACTGGCAGCCCGGCTTGCCCTATCTCAACTCGGTGACCTACCAGTACGCGTTGAATGACAACACGCGACTGCTCGACGTCGAGAACAATCAGGCTCAGATGGCCGACGGCATCGCGTTCAACCAGGTCGCGACCGTGAAGAGCAACTCGAATCTGACGCTCCAGTCGGTGAAGATCCCCTACTGGGTCGGCCTGTGGATGAACTTCAAGCGCAAGCCTTTCCAGAATCTCGACGTGCGTAAGGCCTTGGAGTACGCGATCAACCGTCCGCTCATTAACAAGACGGTCTTCGACGGGCTGGGCACCATCCCCAATAGCGTCCTGCCGCAGTTGAAGTACGACGCGCCGAACAGTGTCGTCAAGCCCTACAGTTACGACTTGAGTCTCGCCAAGTCGTACATGGCGAAGTCCGACTACCCGAAGGGGTTCACCATCACGATGCAGTACCCGAGCGGCTACGTCGAGTACACCAACCTCGTGCTCATCCTCCAAGCCGAGTGGGCCTCCATTGGCGTCCACGTGAAGTTGCAGGCCGAGGACCAAGCGACCGAGACCGCGCTGTACATGAAGGGTCAGTACGACATGACCTTCCCGTACGCCGAATTCACGAGCGACGTGACGGTGCCCGAGGAGTACGCGACCTTCGTCACCACCTACGGCGGAGGCGGCTACAGCTTCTACTCGTGGTGGAACGATCCGACCATCGCCAAGATGGTGACGACCTTCGACCACACCGCGAGCGAAGCGGCGCAGGTGATCCAGTGGCCGAAGATCCAGGCCGCGATGCAGGACCAGACGCCGTTCATCAACGTCATGGACCTGCCGTTCCTGAACGCGCATCGCGACAACGTGTGCGGCACCGTGCTCGACCCACTGGGCGCGGACTCGTTGCAGTACACGTGGATCGCCAAGTAGAAAGAGTCAATGCTCCAAGTTGACGTCAGGTAGTCCCGACATGAGTGGTGCCGTGGCGTAGCGATGGGGGCGTACGTCGTTCGGCGAATCGGAATCAGCGTGGTGCAGCTACTGGGCGTGGCCTTCTTCGCGTTCATGTTGATTCACTTCGTGCCGGGTAATCCAATCGCGAACATGCTCGGTCCGCGGGCGACGCCGAGGGAGATCGATCTCGTCAGCGCGCGCCTCGGGCTCACCAAGCCGTTACCGCAGCAGTTCTGGCTGTTCCTGGTTCATCTCGTGACGTTCCACTTTGGCCAGTCCATCACCTTCGGCCAGAGCATCTCTTCGCTGATCACTCAGCGAGTCGTGCCGAGCATTGCCTTGATCAGCTACGGGACGATCGTGGCGATTGTGCTCGGAGTGCCTCTGGCGGTGATTGCCGCACTGAAGGCTGAGACCGCGACCGACCACGCGGTTCGAGTGTTCACGTCGGTCAGTTTCGCGATGCCAACGTTCTGGTCGGGGTTGATACTCGCTATCATCTTCGGCCTCAAGCTCGGGTGGTTGCCGGTTTCGGGCTACGGCGCGGGCTTCGGGGGGATCGTGCGTTCGCTCACGCTGCCGGCGATCGCGCTCGGCCTGTCGCTGTTGGCGGTCATCGTGCGAACGCTGCGTTCGAGCCTTCGCCACACGATGTCCCTCGAGTACGTCGAGGCGGCCCAGGCCCGCGGTTTCACGACACGTCGGGTCCTCATTCGTCACGTGTTTCGAAACGCAGTTATGCCGACGGTCACGGTGCTCGCCGTCAGCGTCGGCTTCTTAATTGGTGGGACCGTGGTCTTGGAGCAGGTCTTCCAGATACCGGGTCTCGGTACCCTTTTGTTCCAGGCCGTCGAACAGCGCGACTACCCGCTCGTCGAAACCCTCGCGGTCCTCGCCGGGTCCTTGGTGGTTCTCCTCAACTTGGGGACCGACTTGCTGCAAGCGGCGGTCGACCCTCGCGTGCGACCGGGAGTGAAGAGTGTCTGATGTCGCCACCCGACCGGTCTTGAAACGACGACGTATCTATCGACTTTGGCGCTCGTTCCGCCGGGCGCAGAATTGGGAACTGTCGACGGGCCTCGTCATCATTGCGATCATGGTGTGGGCGGCGCTGCTCGCTCCCTACATCGCGCCCTACCATCCGAACCAGATCAATATTGTCGAATCGCTCCAGGCGCCCTCCTGGCACCACTGGATGGGGACGGACTTCGTCGGCCGCGACGTCTTCAGCCGCGTGCTCTACGGCCTGCGCGTGGACCTACTCGTGGTCGCGGTCATAACGTACCTCGGGCTCATCGTTGGCGTCACGCTGGGGACGATCTCCGGATACGTCGGTGGCTGGTTCGACGCCGTCATCGGTCGCGTCGCGGACACGGTCATCGCCTTTCCTTTCATCGTGCTCGTCCTCGCCGTGGTGGCGATCGTCGGACCAGGTCTCAAGGGCGTCGGCATCGGCATCGTCGTCGTCGGGTGGGCTCTGTACTTTCGACTGGCGCGTTCTGAGATGCTCGTTATGCGCGAACAGCCCTTCATCATGGCGACCAAGGCGCTCGGCTACTCGCACCTTCGCGCTATCTTTCGCCACGCGCTACCGAACCTGATTCGCACGAGCCTCGTTTATTCAACGGTCGACGTCGTAGTGAACATGCTCGTCATTGCGGGACTCTCCTACCTCGGCCTCGGCCAGCAGGCGCCCGGTGCCGACCTAGGTTCGATCATCGCGAGCGGTCAGAGTTACCTGCTCTCCGCGTGGTGGATCACGACGATCCCGGGCGTCGTGCTCATGCTCTTTGGCATCGGAGTCAGTCTTATTGGCGACGGCATCACGCGGGGCGACTTGACCTTGGGGTCACTATGAGTCTGCTGACGATCGAGAATCTGCGAATTGCGTTCCCCGCGCGCGGGGGATCCACCGAGGTCGTGCGAGGAGTCAACCTCGAGGTGCAGCAAGGCGAAACCGTGGGTCTGGTTGGTGAGTCGGGATCAGGCAAGAGCCTGTCGTGTCGGTCGATCATTCGCCTAATGCCCTCGCACGCCCAGATGACGGCCAACGTTCAGTTCGACGGTCGTGACGTGATGGCCATGTCAAGGAAAGCACTTCGCGATCACCGAGCCCACAACGTCGGCATGATCTTCCAGGACCCGTTCAGCTGCTTCAACCCCACCAAGCGGATCGGAGAACAGGTGGCGGAGACCTTGCGCGTGAACGCGGGAATGGACAAGTCCGCCGCCCACGCCCGCGCGATTGAACTGCTCGCGAGTGTTGAGATTGACCGACCAGAGCAGCGCTACCGCGCCTTCCCGCACGAACTCTCCGGCGGCATGCGCCAGCGCGTCATGATCGCCATCGCGATCTCCGCCGGTCCTCGACTCTTGATCGCCGACGAACCGACGACGGCGCTCGACGTGACGACGCAGGCCCAGATTCTCAAGTTGATAGAGCAACGCCGTCGTGATCTCAACATGGCGGTCTTGCTCGTGTCGCACGACTTCGGCGTCATTGCCCAGGCCTGCCAGCGCGTCGCCGTAATGTACGGCGGCTACGTGGTGGAAGCCGGACCAGTCGCCGAGATATGCGCCCGACCGCAGCACCCGTACACGCGCGCGTTGCTCGAGTCGATCCCAAGTCTCGAGTCGGCCGGCCATCACATTCGACGCGCCGGCATCCCTGGTCAACCGCCCGCCGCCGGTGAGATGGGTGCGGGATGTCCGTTCGCCGGTCGCTGTGCCTTCGCGCGACCGGAGTGCGCGAGTGTCGACATGAGTCTCGAAGTCGTGGGTGATTCCCACGCGACGGCCTGTCCTTTCGTGCGGACCGTCAGCGCGACCAGCGAAGCGGGTGGAGCGTGAGCGAGACACTGCTCAGCGTGCAGGACCTCACCAAGCGGTTCCGGTTGCGTCGCTCCCTGGGGGAGTTCGTGACGCGGAAACCGGGTGATAGCGCGCTAGCGGTCGATCACGTGAGTTTCGATCTCGCCAAAGGTGAGATTCTTGGTCTCGCCGGTGGCTCGGGGAGCGGCAAGACAACCCTGGCGAGAATGCTGATTCGCTTGGTCGAGCCGGACGAGGGTGTGATCACGGTGGACGGTCGCAGCGTTCGCGACGCCCGTGGTCACGAGTTGCGCGAGATTCGTCGGCGCATGCAGATGGTCTTTCAAGACCCCTACGCCTCACTCAACCCGAGAATGACGGTCGGTACTGCGATTCTTGAGGCTGGCCGCGTCCACCACCAACCCGGCAGTGAAGACGGCGACGCCTTCGTGTCGAAGTTCCTTGATCTGGTGCGCCTCCCGGCGTCCATGGCGGTGCGCCACCCGAGTGAACTTTCGGGGGGACAGCGTCAACGCGTCGCGGTGGCGCGCGCCCTGGCCATCGGTCCCGAGGTATTGATCGCCGACGAGGCCGTGAGTGCTCTGGACGTGTCGATTCAGACCCAGCTTCTCAACCTCTTTCTTGATCTCCGCGACGAGTTGGGCCTCGCCATCCTTTTCGTCGCCCACCAACTCTCGGTGATCGCCGAAGTCGCCGACCGCGTGGCGATCATGCATCTCGGCGTCATCGTCGAGATCGGTACGACGGCCGAGGTCTTTCACAATCCGCAAGACGAGTACACCAAATCGCTGCTCGCGTCGCACCCGCAACCGGTCCCGCTCGACGCTTCGCGGGAGATTCGAATTGTCGAATGACCTCATAGACGTCGCGAATCGCAATAGGCCGCGCGACGCGTCCCAATTCGACAACGTTTCCTCCCGCGTACCGCTGAGATGAACGTGCGAAAGGAATCTTCGCGGGTAAGTGCGAAGAAACGGAAAACTCTCGGCCTAGGTGCAGCCGTGGCGGCCGCGGCCCTCTGGGGTTTCGGCGGCATCATCGTGAAACTCGCATCCTCGTCGGCGATGGCGTTGACCTTCTACCGGCTTTGGATTGGCACGGTGGCACTGACCGCCATCACTTTCGCGACGGGCCGCCGTTTGACGTGGATGACGATGAGGTTCAGCTGGCTTGGCGGTCTTCTTTTTGCGGGCGATCTCCTTGCGTTCTACAGTGCCGTGAAACTCACGAGCATCGTGGTCGCTTCTCTGATTGGGGCGTTTCAACCGGCGCTCGTCTTCGTGTTGGCGCGACGGATGTTCGGCGAATCGTTCCAACGTTGGGACATTCTCTGGATCGCCTTGGCAATGGTCGGAGTCGTGTTGACGGTGGTGGGCGCCACGTCGCACGGTCACCAACAGATCGACGGTGACCTCTTCGCCTTCGGCGCGCTGCTTTTTTGGACCGCGTACTGGTTAGTCTCCAAACGATCGCGCCGCCACCTCGACGCGTTGGAGTACACCACCGGCGCGACGATCACGGCGGCTTTCGCAGTTACGCTCGTGATCTTGGTCACGGATCAACATCTCGGCCGGGTCAATGGAGGCGACTGGTTCTGGATTATTCTGCTCGCCATCGTGCCGGGTAGTGGTCATCTGCTTATGAACTGGGCGCACCTCTACGTCGACGCCTCCATCTCGTCGGTGATTGGCAACCTGAGCTCTCTCGTGGCCGCGGTCGCCGCCGTCGAAATCCTCGGTCAGGTTATGACCGCGCTTCAGATTGTAGGTGTCGGGATCGGTCTCACCGCAATTGCTGTCGTGGCGTATCGGCAGCGCGAGCCCGCGAGCACACCACTGGAACCTCTGGAGTAGTTCTTAGGTGTCGCTCGTCTGGGTCACGTGAAGTTGGCAAGTACCCTAAAGGCCGCGCGGCCCCTCGAACCGCGTCGGCCCTGGAGACTCTCGTGTCACCATTAGAGGCGTTGAATGAACTTGTTTCGTCGACCATCTGAACCCGCAGGTGCTGTGTTACGGGGAACGCACCCGTTTTGATTCGAGCAATTCCCTACTGCTTGAGTGTCGCATTCACGGCATCAACGAGAGCTTCAAACCGGCTCAATGTTGTTGCACCAAAGCCGGATGTAATCGTCGCCCGATTTGCGAGAAGCCAATTCGCCGGGTCGTTGTGATTGAATTCCCCAAAGACGCGACTTATCCTCGCAACAACGCGATCCGTCCCCGATCCCAAATCGGATGAACTAAGGCTCGCAGACATCGCGCCGTTGAAAAGCTTGAGGTAGTCATCTACATCGAAGACGTCTTCAATGTCAGCGCCAATCCGTCGAGTCACCTTGCCCAGTACGACAATCCGCGTCGCCTCTAAGAGGCCCTCGTCGACCAGATTTTGTAGCGTGGCCGGTGGCTCACTCCCACCGTCAACAACGACCGTGACATCGAGCTCCTGTCCCATTAGCGCGACAGCTGCAGACAGAGTTCCTGCCCCTCCAGCGGGCAGAATTCGCCACCTTTCGCTCAATGAAGATCGGCCCAAGCTTCTGAGTGTTTCCGACATCACAACCAGATAGGTGTAATCCGATAGTCCCTCAACGACAAGGTTGTCTGGTCCAATAAAAATATTCTGCGCAATGTCGTATCCGAGAGCCCCTTGGAGCGGGGAGAGGGCATCTGGGTCTCGTGACATCAACTGGACTCGCACGACGGTTCCCTCCTCAGGTCCCAAATCTTCAACGACCCTCACCCTTTCCATGTGTGAGGGGTCAACCATGAAGGGCGAATGCGTGGTGTAAATGACTTGATGATGTTCTCCGATGGCGCTCTCAATGAACTCGAGAAAATCCTTCTGCGCTCGAGCGTGCAAGGAGAGAGCCGGTTCATCAAGCAGCAAAACGACCGGTTCGTCTGAAAATTCCTTGAATGCGGCAAGGAACGACACAAACCACCGAAAGCCAGACGAACGTACATCCAAATTGTATGAGTAGAAGTGTCTTGTATCCTCCACTCGCAATTGCAAATACTTTCTTACCAGCGTCGAGGTTCCCTCCGAATACTCTTCCGACTCAATGTCGATATTTAGCTTCAGGTAGGGGTTCTGATGCCAAAATTTCTGAACGTTTTGAGTCAACTCAGCCGCAACCGCCTCCATTTCGCCGCTTTGCTTTTCGTAGTCGCTGTTGATCAACGTGTCCGACGCGTAACCAAGTTTCAGTAGCGCGAGCGCTGTCCGTTGAGACTCACTCAACGAGCTCTCAGTACCCGTTCGGAGTGCCTCAATCAACGGCGCTATCTCTGTCCGTCCCAGAAGCTTGCTGTACGCGTCGAAGTAGAACATCCGAGGCATTCGCTCGATCAGATACTCGTATGCCGCCTGTGCCGCCGTTTCGGGAAAGAGCGAATTACATTCGTCCTGAGCTTCGCGTACTCGAAGAGCTCGATCGGTCGATGCTTGCACACCGGCGTCTCCTTGTTCTGTCTCACCTGCTAGTCCAGCCAGCGCTATCCGCAGCGAGTCGAGCGTGGTTTCTGCAAGCCTCAGACCGTGGCGTTGACAAAGCGCCCTGCAGATGATTCCCTCATCGATTTCTATTCGGTAGTGGTGGCCGTTCTTGTAGTCAAAACTCAACGTCCATTGATGACTCGGCAGCGCTCCAGTTCCAAATATTGCTTCAAACGCTGCTAGTTCATCATCAATCAACTCAAATGTCGCTGTCACGGGAAGCGCCTTGTCCAAGTCTCCCGAACGCTGATCTAATTTTTGCAGCCATCGAGGGTATTGCTGTTCGTCGAATTTCCAGTCAATTGGCGCTGGATTGAGGACGCGAAGCGCGTGCATCAAGTTTGTCTTGCCGGACTCGTTCTTTCCCACCAGACACGTCACGGCGTCGTCGACCGGAACGATTCCGGAGTCCAAAATATTTCGAAATTTAATGACCTCGAAGGAAACGAGTTTCATAACCCACCTTGACCTCAGCGTCGCCGCGGACGGACCCTAACGATACTTGATTCTTGCGAGATCACCAGGCTCCGATCGTTGAGCACGAGCGGTTTGCTTTCTCGCACGTTTCGGTGCACCGCGAGAGAACTTGGTGGCAACACCAAAACTTCTACGGTTCCGCTACTACTATTCTCCGAGAACGGACGTTACCCGTCCCAACCGTAAGAGGATGGATATGTTCGAACCGATAAAGTGCTCGCGCGGTCGAAGGTTGCGCGACAAGACGACCGCACTCATCTTGACCGGGATGGTTCTCTTTGGTGCGGCGGTGCTGGTCTCCCCGGCCACGGCCAGTGTTGGGGGGGCGTCGAATACCTTCACGTTCAAGGGCGCCTACAGTGGAACGCTCAAACTCACACCCTCGTCTTTTAACTGCTCCTTCGGCAAGACGTACAGCGGCAAGGGGTACCTGGTGACCCTCTCTCATATGAAGGGGACCATCACCGGCGCGGGGAAGGGTGCTTGGGGTCTGTCGGCCTACCCCTCCAAGAAGGGAACGACTCACGTGGGCGCGGCAAACGTGAAGTCGCTCACCGACACGTCTTTTCAGAGCAGTGGCTCTCCGATTATCTCATTTCTCGAAACATCCGGAAGCATTACGTACAAGGGGTCAACGGGTTCGATCAACATTACGGTCAAATACCACGCCGTGGGCAGCTCAACCTACGGCAAAGTTGCCACGGTCACCGGGAGCTGGAATTGCGGATCTTGACGTTACGCTGACCCCCTCCGCGGCTATCGCGAGTTGATCGAACACCGGGGGACTTTTACGCACAACCACATTGGCGCGCGCCGTTGCGAGCGTGCAGGTACCGGTCGCGAAGATGTCGAGGTGATCAGCCCATTAAGTTTCAAGCATGTCGAAGTCAAGATCAGCGAATGAGGAAGCCGCGGACGTTGCCGCTTGGCCGCGTGCCCACACGCGAGACGGAGCCCGTCCCCATCGGTGGGCAGGGGCGGTCGCAATCCTGATCGGCATGGGCGGTCTCACCGGCGTCATGTCATTGTCCGTCGCGGGCTCGGTCACCTCCGGCTCGACCATCTACGTGGCCAACCTGGCCTCGCACGACATCACGCCGATCGACGTTTCGACCGGCATCGCCTTACACTCGATCGGGCTCGGAGGGCTGTCTCCGGTCGCGCTCGCTGTCGCACCGGGAGCGAAGACCCTCTACGTCGTCGCGGTAGGAGGCGATGAGGATGGATCACCGGGCAGCGTGGTCCCGATCGCCACGGCGACCGACAGACCGGGCACGCCAATCGCCGTGGGTACCGCCCCTCAGGCCATCGCCATCACGCCGAACGGCAAGAGGGCATACGTCCTCAACGGGATCGACGCCGCCACTACGCCGGAAACGACGTCGGCGACGGTCACGCCGATTGATCTCGCGACGGGCACTGCCCTGCGTCCGATCAAGGTGGGGACCCTTCCGATATCCATGACGATGTCGCCGAACGGCAAGCTCCTTTACGTTGTGGATTCGAGTCAGAGCAATCCACGCGAGCCGAGCGCCATCACGCCCGTCGACACCGCGACCGACACCTCCGCGCCGGCGATCAAGTTGGCCCGGGATGTGGTCCCCTTCTCCGCAAGCGGGCTCGCGTTCATGTCGAACAGCGTGACCGCCTATGCGATCACCTCGTCGGGGATCGTCCCGATCCACACGGCGACGGAAAGTCTCGGCAAGGCCACCGGGCTTCGCACCGCCACGCCGGTGGCGATCGCGGTGACGAGAGATGACACCACGATCGCCGAGGTCGGCGTGCCCGTTACCGCCCTCGAAAACAGGTCGCCCTACGCCAACAACAACACGCTCGCGCTCTTGAGCGCGGCAACCGGAGTCGTTCGCAAGGTGGCCACGCTCGGAGATGAGCCCGGCGCGATGTCCTGGGAGGTCGCGATCGCGCCAAATGGTTCGACCGCCTACGTGCTCGCCACCACGTCGAGCCCGAGGGAGAGCACCGTCATCCCCGTCGATCTGGCGACGGGTATTGCCGGAAAGACGATCGATGTGGGACGTAACGCATCCACGATGACGATCAGCCCGAACGGCGCCACTGTCTTTGTCCTCGACAGCGGCACCTACGTCGGCGTCGGATCGTCGCACAACATACCAGGCAGGGTCATCCCGATCGCCACGTCGACGGGCACTGCCGGCAAAGCGATAACGGTGGGGCTCGCACCGTTAGCGTTCGCGATTTCGCCCACAGGCCGGAAGCGATGAAGTCAGCGGCGATAAGGATGCCGAACGATGGATCGCAAGTGGCGAACCGTCCAGACCAGTTCACACTTCCCATTTGAGATTTCAGGGCCAACCTGCGCTATCGAAGACGGCTACCGGGTCAAGGTAGTCCCGCCACCGCGTCACCTTGCCGTCCTTGGTCGTGACGATAGAGACGAAGCGATTGTTGTATGGGCGACCTGTCTGCGTTGATTTACCGTGCACCTCGTACTCAAGAACCGCGACCGATGCTGCGGTATCTCGATAGACATGGAGATGGTCGGCGCTACGCACGGTCATGTAACTGTCGTAATCGCTATAGAGATCGATGATGTTCTGTCGCCCATTGACCCGACGGGGATAGCCAGGGACGGAAATGACGTACTCGAATATGACATCATCAGCCAACATGTCGTAGTAGTCCTCACCGTCGGCGAGACCCTTAAGTCCCTTGCGGATGATGCGGAAGAAGGGTCCGTCGGCTCCAAAATTTGAGCTGTCGTCGGTGTACTTGGTCATTCGTCCTCCTATTTGGTCCAGATGGCGGCGTTACGCCGTGCAAATTCCTCGAAACTGGTGGCGGGTCGGCCGATGACGGCCTCAACCTTCCCAGTAGGCGTGGACCCGTGGCCTGAGATAATAGTTCCAGTGAGCCAGCGGAGCATCTCGCCGTACTGCGCGGGTACCCCACCCGCGATTGCTGAATACATTGATGGTTGGTCTCGGAATCGTTGCGCCGAGTTCCGAGAGAGCGACTACATGTCCAGTCCACCGTTGACCGGGATTACCGCACCCGTAATGTAAGCCGCCCGATCACTGAGGAGATTGGTCACGGCGTACGCCACCTCCTCGGGATGGCCTAGTCGGCCGACGGGAATACGCGCGACGATCCCGTCCAAGACGTTCTGAGGCACCGAGGCCAGCATGTCAGTACTGATGAATCCCGGGGCGACCGCGTTGACGGTGATGCCCTTGCCGGCGAGTTCCTGGGCCAGCGACATCGTCAGGCCGAACAGCCCGGACTTGGAGGTCGCGTAGTTGGCCTGGCCCACGTTGCCGGTCTGACCGATGATGGAACTGATGTTGACGATTCGTCCCGACTTTCGCTCCACCATGTGCTCGATGACTGCCTTGATCATGTAGAAACACCCGGAGACGTTGACCCGCATGACGCTGTGCCATTCGTCAATCGTCATCCGACGAACGGTGCGATCGACATTGATGCCGGCGTTATTGATCAGGTAATCAACCTGGCCCTGGGCCTCGATCACCTCGTTGGCGAAGCGGACGCAATCCTCGGGACTACTGACGTCCATCTGGTGCACGCTTACCGACCAGCCCTTGGAACGCGCTTCGTCGACCAGCTTTTGGGCCGCGTCCCCATTTGACAAATAACCCGCCGCAACGTGAACCCCGCTTTCGGCCAGGTCCAACGTGATCGCGCGCCCGATGCCGCGGGTTCCGCCGGTCACCAGCGCTACTTTTGTCTCACTCATTTTGTCACCCCTGCACCAACCTAGTGAGGGAACGTCCGACGAGCAACGAGTTGTGTCGCTACCGATTTCTCCTGCGTCCATCGCGAAGGTCGCGAGGCGAACGCCTAGGCCACGTCGGTGAGCGCCTTGGCGATGATCGTGGTCTCCGCGTCGAGTGACGACGGCTCGTGGAAACCGGTGGTCTTGACCTCACCGATCGCGCTGATGTGAGCGCCGATGGCTTCGGCGCTGTTCTCCACGAGCACCAGTCCTTCGGTCTCGCCGATGAAGATCCGCGCGATTCGCCCGCCGGCCACCGAATAAATGTGGCCGTTGACCGAGCATTCCTCGCTGGCGAGGTAGGCGACAAGCGGGCTCACCGAACCGGGCGAGACTCGTGGCGACAAGTCACCGAGGATGCCCTCGGTCATGCGAGTGCGCGCGATCGGGGCGATGGCGTTGGCCGCGATACCGTGTTCGGCCCCTTCGATGGCCAGGACCCGAGTCAAGCCGGCGAGGCCGGCCTTCGCCGCGCCGTAGTTGGCCTGTCCGAAGTTGCCGAACAGCCCCGACGCCGAACTGGTGCTAACGATTCGTCCGTATCGCTGCTCGCGCATGCGCCGAAAGGCCGGTTGGGTGACGAAGAAGGCACCCTTCAAGTGCACGTCGATCACTTGGTTGATCAAGTCGGCGTCCATTTTGTGGAACGCCTTGTCGCGCAGGATGCCGGCGTTGTTGATCAGCACGTCCACCCGACCGAAGGCGTCGATCGCCGTCTGGATAATGGCTTCGCCGCCTTCGAGGGTCGCCACGCTGTCGTGATTGGCCACTGCGACGCCACCCAGAGCCGTAATCTCGTCGGCCACGTGCTGGGCCGCCGAGGCCGACGAGCCCTGTCCGTCGAGCGCGCCGCCCAGGTCGTTCACCACCACGTAGGCGCCCCGCCCCGCCAGCTCGAGAGCGTGTGATCGCCCTAGCCCGCCGCCCGCTCCGGTGATGACGGCGACGCGTCCGTCAAGACGTAGTTCTTGCATGGAATTGCCTTTCTAGGTGTTGGTAGTTGAAGTGAGCGGGGCCTGTCGACCCACGAAGGGATCGACGTCAGGGTCGGAGTCGAGACGGCACAAGAACTCCTCGACGATGTGCGCCAGTTCGGTGGCCTGTTCCGACTGCAGGATGTCGTGGTCGGCAGCGAGAGTGACCAACCGGGCGTGAGGGATGCGCGAGGCCAGCACCCGGCCGTTCGCCGGGGGCGCCACCACGTCGTCGCGACCGCAGATGACGAGCGTGGGCTGCGTGAGACTTCCAAGAAAGGGGATGCTCGACCACGTCACGAAGGCCAGCGATTGCCACCCGAGCGAGGACAACCGGCCCGTGGCCGTGGCCGCGACCGTCGCCGGTGCGGTCCAGGCGTTGGGCGAATCCCATCGCCCGGCAGTCGAGCCGAGTCCGCACGAGGTCGCGATCAGGACCAGCCGGCGAACTCTCGTCGGTGACATGTGCGCAAACTGCTGGGCGAGCGCTCCACCCAAAGAGAAACCGACCACGTCCGCCTCGTCGATCTCCGCGGCGTCCAAGACGGCCGCGGCGATCGTAGCGAGCGAGACCATTGAGGGTGGATACATCGGCGTCGCGCTTTGGCCGACGCCCGGAGCGTCGAAGCGAACGATACGTCGCTCGCCCAGGGACGCCACGAACGGGTCCCAGCTCTCGAGGGGTTGGCCCAGGCCGCTCAACAAGAGAACCGGCTCGCCCTCACCCTCGATCCGTACGTGCACGGCGAGCCCTCCGACGTCGATGACTCGAGTCTCGACCAAGGCCGAAGTTCCCCTCACGCAAGCACCCGTACGTAGTCGCCGGGGGCTGGCTCCAGGGGCGGGTAGTCAGCGGCGCCCAAGACCCAGGGTGAATCGACGAGGTCGCCGGCCCGCGTACTGATCCACTCTGCCCAGTCGATCCACCACGTGGCGTCGACCATTTGCGCCGCGTCCTTCCACTGCTCGGGGTCGGTCGGCCGCTCGTCGTTGGTCCAATGCTGTGCCTTGGGGCTCGGTGGATTAACGACTCCGGCGATGTGGCCCTGGGTCGAGAGTACGAACCGGTTGAGACCGGAGAACATCTGCGCGGTCTTGTAACCCGAGACCCACGGGACTATGTGGTCGTTGATCGCCGCCACGACGTAGGTGTCGACGACCACGGCTTTGGGGTCCAGGGTGAAGCCGTCGATCACGAAGGTGCCGCGCGCGAACTCGTTGTTCAGGTAGCACGAGCGCAGATACTCCGAGTGCATCTTCGCGGGCATTCGCGTGCTGTCGTTGTTCCAGACGAGTAAGTCGAAGGCGGCGGGCTGCTTGCCCAGTAGCCAGTTGTTTCCGACGTATTGGAAGACGAGGTCGTTGGCCCGAAGGAGGTCGAACACGTGGGCCATGGACTCAGCCTCGAGGTAGCCGTCGCGGGCCATCTGCTTTTCGAGACCGGCGATGGTGGACTCGTCGGTGAACAAACCGAGTACCCCGGGGACACTGAAGTCGGTGTTGGTATTGAGAAACGTGGCCGACCTGATCGAATCTTCGCCCGCCGCGGCCTCGCGCGCCAGAGCGATCGCGCTCAATGTCCCTCCCAGGCAGAGCGAGACCGTGTTGACCTGGCGCGACCCGGTGATCTCGCGGATCACGCGCACGGCCTCGCGCTGGCTCAGGTGCAGGTATTCATCGAGGCCTAGGTCGCGCATGCTTTCGTCGGGGTTCCGGTAGCTGATCGCGAAGCAGTGGTGGCCGTGGCCCACCGCCCATTCGATCAGGCTCTTACCCGGCGCCAAGTCCATGATGTAGTACTTGTTGATCCACGGCGGGCAGAAGAGCAGGGGCACCTCGTAGATCTGCTCGGTCTGTGGTTGGTACTCGATGAGTTCGATCAGCTCGTTGCGAAAAACGACGGCTCCGGGTGTCGCGGCGAGGTTGACGCCGACCTCGAAGCCCGTGCTGTCGACCTGGCTCGGCCAGCCACCGTTGTTATTCAGGTCCTCGAGCATGTTCTTCGCCCCGCGCACCAGGCTCTCGCCGCCGGTGTCCACCGCCTCGCGCAAGGCGGCCGGGTTGCCGTAGAGGGTGTTGGTCGGGGCCAAGGCGTCCAAGACGAACTTGGTGGCGAAGCGGGCTTTGTCGTCCTCGATCCCTTCGAGCTCGGCGGCGTCGAGGAGTTCGTTGAAGTACTGACAACCGAGCAGGTACTGCTGCTCGAGCACGGCGAACATGGGGTTCTCAGTGAAGGCCGGATCATTGAAGCGCTTGTCACCGTCACGTGGTCGCACGGGCAACGCCACGTCCTCGCCGTTGGCGCGCGCGATGATCGCTCGCACGGCGGCGTCGAGACCGATCGCCAGGCGGCTGGTCGCGGCGGCGACCTCCTCGGGCTTGGCGAACGCCGCGGCTTGGGCCGCTTTGAGAGATCCCAAAAACGACAGCGGATCAGCTTGCGCGACTTGATCGGCGATGAACTCTTGCTGGGCGGCAAACAGCTGACTCATGAACGCCATCAGCTGGGTGGGCTCGAGGGCGACATCGGGTGCGGGCTGGGTGAGGTCGGCAAAGGCGGTGGCTACCTGAGTCGCTCCCTGGAACCACGCGTTCACGAACGATGAGGTGGCCAATTGGGTCGCCTCAATCGCGCCGAGCAACTGACGTTGAAACTGCGTCGCTGCATCGTCGATCGGATCGCCCTCGTCATTCGCCATTGCTTGGCCCTTCAGTTCGAATCGGTCGCAGACACTGGCGCCGACTTTACACACCAAACGCTTGGTATGGACAGCATTGAGACATTTCTTGAGATCTTTTGGCCCCTACGACGCGAAGCGGACGTAGCCGCTCCGGAGAGGACCGTCAATCCTTTCCCTCGCCAGTCTCGAGAAAACTGCGATAGACGCCCAACAAGGCGTGGCGCTGGGCTTCGCTGAGGCGGCGATCGGTGCGGATGGCGGCCTCGGTCGCCTCGCTGCCCGGTTCTTCAGTGCTCGTGAAGAGACCGGCCTGCTCGAACAGAATTTCGGAAGACACGTTGAGCGCGTTGGCGATCGACTTGAGAACCCGAATGGAGGGCTCGTGAAGCCCCCGCTCGACCTGGCTCAGATACGGGTTTGAGATTTCGGTCAGCGCCGAGAGCTGTCGCAGTGAAAGGTTGGCCATTTGCCGCTGCACACGAATGAACTCTCCCAGCATCTGTCGGGGATTGTTTTGCGTCGTGGACTCGGTCTCGTCGGTGGTGGCCACGACTCTCCTCTGATATCGGTCTCACGCATTCGTGGGCGAGAGCACTCTATATATACAAGTCAAGCGCTCGGGACGTCAAGCACATGAGACGGTCACTCCTCCCAGGTCCCCGGGGGAGGGGAACTGGGAGGAGTGACGAATTCGTTACTTTGCGGTGACGTCCTGGGGCAGCACGGCGATGAGCTTCTTGACGAACTCCTGCTGAGCGGTCATGAGCTTTTGGGCGAAGCCGAAGAACTGTTCTGACAGCTCGTCGGGCTTGGGCAGTGCGGTGAATTCAGGCAGCTTCGGCAACTCGGGGAGGTTCGACGTCAGCTTGGTGACGCCTTCTGACCACGTCTGCACAAATTGCAGAGTCGCTTCCTGGGACTGCTTGACTGCGTCCAGGATCAACTCTTGTGCCTTGGCGTTCTCGTTGTCGAACTTCTTTTCTGACTGCTTCTTGGTGCTTGCGTTGGTGTCCATCTTGGACTCCTTTGGCTAGGGGTGCGTGCTCGGCGTTTCCGGTACATGAGCAGTATATACCCCAATTGCTAGATATGTCAAGCACATCAGGGACTACTGATTCTATTTCCTGATCAGGAGATCCGAATCAACGAATCATTACTTTTCGTGAGTGGTCTTCCCGCCGTCTCGTAAAGGGGAGGACTAGTTGTGGATCCGTGAAGACAGGCTCACAGGCAGAACTTCCGCACCGAACGTTAAACCGAAGGAGTTACTCCCAAGCGTCGATCGACGGCCATGAATGCTGAGCTTCGACAGGAGAGCGCGCCGAACGCAGGCGCCACACGCCGAAGAACCGGCGCAGTGCTCCAGAGCACTGCGAGTCGAAGTCATCACGACAGCGGGTTTCGACGCGCTCCGTGATGACGGTGCGGCGTACGCCGGTCGTGTCAATGACTGCGTTCCTGTGGCATGTATTCCAATGACCTCGATGTTGCACGGCTTTTTCGCACTTTTGCCAAGCTCGGTGGCCGCGCGTGACGAGTTTGCCCCAATGGTGAATGCAACGAGATTGCTCTTGGACGAATGAACCTTAAAAAATGGATGTTGCGAACCGCGCTTCGCAATCCATCACCCGCAACGCAATTACCAAGAAGTATCCGTCTACTCAAAGGAGCGAACTCACTGCGACCGGCAGAATGTTTGATGCAATTGTGAAGCGGTTGTCAATTCAATGGACATTTGCGGCGACAATAGAGGAGCGATTCACGTCCGTACGGGCTTCGATCGACGAAGTTAGCCAATGAATGCGGATGTCATGTGCCGTTCACGAATTAGGTCCTCGCGTGCGCACCGCTTTCCGAAGGGCAGGAAGGGATAAAGCGTGGTCGATGAACACACCACAAATAGGGTGATCACGTCTATTTACGATGGCCCGGTGAAGTCCGCACTTTCTCTTCAGATTCTCGGTTCGCGACAATCTCTCACGAGTAGTTCACCATGACGATCGCGGCACAGCCCGACGGGACTGTACCGGAGGAGGTTCATCGATACCTTCGACGCGCGTCGTCCAATCGATTCCAGTCCATTCTAGAATTGACGGCCGTCGTCGTCGTGATCACGTACGTGACGATGCTCCTCACCGTTCGCCATTTCTATACGATCGATTCGGTATCGCTGTACAACTGGTGGGAGTGCCTCGCCCTCCTGGTGCCGGTCATTCCAATTCTGACTCGTCCGAGGAACTCCTCGACGCTCCATGGTGCCTGGCTCCTCATGGGTCTGGGTATCCTGCTCTTTGACTTCGCGGACGTTCTCCGGCTACTGAGCCTCGCGGGCGTGAACCCGTTCTCAACCGCTACGCCTCGTAACGTCGTGCTGGTCTTGTCCTACGGCGCCATCGCCATCGCGGTCGCCATCGTCATGCAACAGTCTTTCGGCCCCCGAGCCATCAGCGTTCGTCTCGACGGACTTATCGCGGGCCTGGCACTGGCCGCTTTCGTATCAACGTATTGGTTCCACCAGTACATCGAGGTTGGTGGCCGGCCGTTGGTCTCCGAGATGAACATCTTCAATCCAATACTGGTGATCGTCCTCCTGGTCCTACTGGTCGCTGGACTCATACCGAGTCACTTCCGTCCCGACCGGCCCACCGTTTGGCTCATCATCGGACTCGTCTCGATCGGTCTCGGTGACTTCGTGGCCCTCAACCAGGCGACGATGTCCCATCTCGAGCACTCTTTGGTCACGTCGTCAGTCCCCGTTGGGATGTTTTGCCTGGCCATGGCGGCGTGGCCGAGGGTCGATCGGCGAAGCGAGTCACGCGAGAGGGTTGATTCCCCCTGGGGTTTGAACCTTATTCCCGTCATCTTCGGAGCCCTGTCGATTGCCATACTCGCCAACGCCGTCCACCGAACGACCTCCAAGGCGACGACGTTCATGGCGCTCGGATCACTGGTCTTGGTTGTTGTTCGCATGGTCATGACCCAAAGTGAGGTCCGCCAGCTCGGAAGTTCGCACTTCGTCGATGCGCGGACCGATCACGTCACCGGTCTGTCCAATCGTCGGGACTTCCTGGAAGGTGGTGAGTCGAAGCTCATCTCATTGGGACCGGATGAACAACTCGCCGTCGTATTGGTCGACCTCGACGGATTCAAGGAGGTGAACGACTCGTTGGGTCACGCGCAGGGCGACGAGCTCTTGAAGATCATCGGCCGACGCTTCGCCAAGATAATCGGTGACCGAGGACCGATGGCTCGCACGGGAGGCGATGAATTCGCCTGCACTCTAGTGATCGAGGCCGAATCTGACCCGATCGCAATCGCCAATGAACTGGCGAGAGTACTGGCAGAACCGGTGTCGCTCGACGGAACGAAGGTTCGCGTGAGCGCGAGCATCGGGGTCGCCATCTGGCCCCAGCATGGCGCGACGCATGTTGAACTTGTTCGCAGCGCCGATGTGGCTATGTACGAGGCGAAGCGCAGCCGAGGCGCCGTGCACGTCTACAGCGATGGCATCGACCTCAACACCAAGGAACGCCTGGCGATGATCGGCGACTTGCGAACCGCGATCGAGCGTCGCCGTTTGACGCTGCAGTTTCAACCGACTCGCCACGTGCTAACCGGGACGGTGTACGGGGTGGAGGCGCTCGTGAGATGGCAGCATCCGACGCTCGGCCTTCTCCAACCCGACGAATTCATACCGCTCGCCGAGAGAGCTGGTCTCATCATGCCGCTGACCCGGACGGTGCTCGACCTGGCCATCCACGAACTAGCGCGCCTTCATCGAAGCGGACACGCGCTCCAGATGAGCGTGAACATCTCGCAGTGGGACCTAATGGACCCGCAACTGCCCGACTCGATCTCTCGCATGCTCGAGTGGTACCACCTTCCGGCGGAGCGATTAGTCCTCGAGGTCACCGAGTCATGCCTGACCCAAGACCCAGCTCTGGCGAAGAGAAGTCTCGAACGGTTGCGATCATTAGGAGTCAAGATCTCCATCGATGACTTCGGAGTCGGGTATTCATCGATGTCACAGCTTCTCGAACTGCCCGTGGACGAACTTAAGATCGACAAGTCGTTCGTCTTGGCCCTCGACACTGACAGCCGAGCGATCTCCCTCATTCGTTCCATGGTCGAAATGGCACGCGCGCTTGGCCTCACGATCGTCGCCGAGGGCATCGAGTCTTCGAAAGCGTACGATGCGCTGAGCATTGTCGGCGCCGACGTAATCCAGGGCAACTTCGTGGCCTATCCGCTCAGCAGCGCTGATCTCGACGTCTTCCTTCTTAACGAGGTAACTCAAAGCACGGTGACGATCGCGCAGCCCATGCAATCGGCGGTGAAACGAGACACCGGCGTCGCGGCTGTGTGATGGGTTCAACAATGGCACTGCTATCCATCGGCACGCTCCGTGCAGGGCACACGATCCATTTCTAGTTAAGGGACGGATTCCGGACTCCGAAGGCTGAACGAACGCAAGAAACTCTTAGCCGATGGGCGACATCTCTTCCATAATTGGACTATCAAGAGACGACTGACGAATCCTCTCGGCCTATTTGCGTTAGTGCCCGCTCGCGCAGGCCCTTTCTGCATCCCGGATTTGTTTCATTGCCGGAGCGTTCAACGCTTTGAACCGCTCGCGAAGATGCCCAATTACTCCTGGAGCTTCCTGCGGCTGAACAATGTCGTAGGGGATTGCTTCTTTCGGGAGCGATTTGAGTCGCTCTCCGTACGTGAGAGTAAACAGTGGTTGGCCGGGCACCCAGTGTCCTCCCGCACATTTCTCGGTGGGAGTGCAGCTGACCCGCACCCTTACGAGAGGGCAAATCATCGAGTACGAACCGGCCGCCCGGAACCTGCTCATTCGCTTGATGAGCTCCTTCAGTGAATCAATCACACTGTCTTTGAGTGTGGCGCCCGGATCAAAAGCGTTCGTCGCAGCCCCAACTCCGGTGCTAAACGCGCTGAGTGCCGTATCAAGACTGACCGCGCCTTGCACAAAGTCGCCGGCGCTGCCGGCGAAGCCTTCAATACCTTCGGCAATGTCGACCACCGCATTGAAGCTCTCGAAACCTCGCATCGCCGCTTCGACATCGTCGTTGGACATCGCGTACACACCGGATACCAGGACGTTGGCAGCGGCGATGACGTAGAGCTCGACGTCGAAATGGTGCTCGAGATCCGTAAGCACGCGGGTGTCGTCGGGACCACATTCGGGGGCCGAGGCCTGGCGTACAACGGTCTTGGGCGGAGGAGGAGCCTCGGGAGCGCTCGGTGCCGAGGCCGTTGGTGGTACGGGCGGCGTTGGTGGTACCGGCGGTGCCGGGGGTACCGGCGGCGTTGGTGGCACCGGTGTGGCCACTGGTGGCACCTCAATAGGAGCCGCTGCGACTTCTTTGGCGCACTCGTCGGCTGCGGCACAGGCCTGTTCGGCTTGAGCGGCCAGGTCCGCGGCGGTGCCGGCCGCGGCCGCGGCCGCCGCCCGGGCGTTCTGGGCCGCCTCATTGGCCTTCGACTGAGCGGTCTTCGCGGCCTCCAGCGCTGAGATTGCCCGATCCACGGCCCTTTGACGTAGCGCCGCTTGGTACTCCGGCGTGTAATCCGGCACCTGACCCGTAGCGGATTCGTCGGCGCGTTGGAGGGCTAGGTCGTATTCGGTGATTCGTCGACCGGTATCGGGGTCTTCGACCCACGACGACGATTGGTCGGGGCCCTGCACGACGTCCAACGCGTGTTGCGCCGTTGCGACCGCTTGATTGGCTGCGGCGAGCGCGGCTTCGGCCGTAGCCGCGGCGTTGGCCGCTTGCTGGGCCCTCGCGCGAGCAGCGGCGGCCGCGGCATTCAACTCTTCGCAGCGTCGACGAAGTTCCGCACAATCATCCTTGGCGCGACGCTTTACGATGACCAGCGCGCCAAGACCCGCGACGACAACAATGCCACCCACAATCAATCCAATCGGCGCGCCCGATGATTTCGGTGCGCTCGCGACGAGAGACTCACAACTCATCGGGACCGCGTAGTTCGGAGAGCCGTCGGGAGCATTGGTCCCGAGATAGGACGCCGTGCAGCGCCACGACGGCTTGGTCACGCCACTGACCGTGTAGTAGCCGCCGGTCACCGCGACCGAGACCGTACCGAGGTGGCCCTCGGGTCCCTCAACCTTGTGGTTGCAGTGGTAGTAGTCGTAGGGAACGCTGTCGATGGCACTCGGGTGGTGCCAGATGAACTCGCTCGTTATTGAAGTCACGACGCCGTGGTTGTCGCACGCGGGATCAACTGACGGGGGAGTGAGCTTCCACCGGTACGTGGCGGCTTCGCTCACTGCGATCGTCGTTGTGTAATGGGTAGCGAACTCGGCTTGGACGAAGCGAATGTCCATTGACTCCGAACTGGGCGGCGTTACCCCAACGGCGTACGTACTAGCCATTGCAGGTTGAGTAACTAGAAGCTGGAATGAGAACAGCGAAAAGGCGAGCGCGGCCAAGCCAGCACCCGCCAACTCTCGCGTACGTAGTTGGCCCTTTTCCTTGATGCGTGGCCGATACATACTTTGCGGTCCACTCGTCATGCTCATCCCCCAATGAACGCGTGATTGCGGCCAAGGATAGTGATGGAGCGGGTGTCGCGCGGCCCCGAAAGTCGGGGCCTAGTCTCGCAACCGGACCAATCGGCCGCTATAGTTAACCATCATGTTAAGTATTATGCCGGAACGGACGAGTGAGGAACTTGATCTGCTCTTTGGTGCGCTCGCCGACGCCACCCGTCGGGGCATCGTCGAGCAACTCGCCGTTGGAGAGGCGACGGTCACGGAACTCGCAGCTCCCTACTCCATCAGCCTCCCGGCGATTTCCCGGCACCTCAAGGTGCTCGAGCGCGCTTCGGTCATCACCCGTAGTCAACAAGGCCGGTGGCGCAGCGCGCAACTCTCCCCGACGTCGCTCGCCAGCGCCGCGACGTGGCTCTCGCTGCACGAGCGGCTCTGGGCCGAGAGATTTGACCGGCTCGACGACCACCTCGCTCGACGCACATCAGTGCAGCCGACGCGGAGTGAAACCGAATCCCGGACCCCTACCAAGAGAGGTAAGCCATGACCACGACAACCCCACAGCTCGCCCTGACGCGCATCGTCGACGCACCACGCGCGAGCGTCTACCAGGCGTTCACGGAACCTGACCACTTCGCGGCGTGGTGGGGCCCGATCGGTAACGCACTCCCGCGCGACGAGATCGAGGTCGACCTGCGCCCCGGCGGATACCTGCGTTGGACGGAGATCTTTCCAGACAAACCCAGCACTTGGTGTCACGGCCGCATCGACTTCACCGACGTCGTCGACGGCGAGTTGCTCGATGGCGTCATGCGCGTCACGGGCAACCTGCCGGGAGACTTCGAAGGTTTCGAGACGAGAATGCGAGTCGAGTTCTACGACGAGGCCGACGGACGGACGCGACTCGAAATCCGCCAATGGCTCCGCGAGGACTACGTGTCCCCCAGCGAGGAGGGTTGGGCCGAGGCGTTCACCAAGCTGGACGCTCTGCTCGCCGCTTGAACGCGATCGCCGCGCGCAACTCCGAACAAATTGCCGCGCAGCAATCAAACAATTGGTGAACAGCGGTCAGTGCACGTCACGTTGACGTTGCGTTTCAACCTGACTATTGACGACCGCTAGGTTTTGTCGGATGGCGATGGGTTCAGGGCTTGCGCACCTTGGCGGCTATCCGTTCGAGGTCCGTTACAGCGAGGGGTCGCTGGAACGCGCGCGCGCCGCAGCCGAAATCGCCGCCGACGCCTACGACTACTTCAGTCGACTGTTTTCAGGCGTCGAGCCCGACATCGCCGTCATCGTCGCCGACGAGGCGGATTGGGAGAGCCGGCAGCCCTACGGGCTTCCGTTCTTTAACGACGACGATGGTCAGATCCGTCCCGGCATCGTAGTGATGCCCGCCGGAAGTGGAGACTTCTGGATCGCCATGGGACAGGATCTCCTCGAAGCGTCGCCTCGCGGCTATAGGAGATTGCTGGCGACATACCCCGACGGCGCGGGTGCCTTGGATCTGCAGCCATTCTTCGACCTCGTCACGATCCATGAGCTCGGCCACGCATTCGAAACGCTCGGGGACCTCCGGTTGCCGACTTTCTGGTTAGGTGAGATCTTCGCCAACCTGGCCCTGCACGCGTTCGTCGCCACGAGGCAGCCGGAAAGTCTGAACACGCTTGAGGTGCTCTCCATCGTCGGAGCGCAGAGTCCACGCCTTGGCGCTCGGATGCGCGCCGAGGGTTACAGCACGCTGGAGGATCTCGAAGCCCACTACACGGGCGGTGATGATCCGATGAGTCCGCTGAACTACGTCTGGTACCAGTATCGATGGCAACGTCTCGCGGCCCAAATGTTCGACTCCGACGGTGAGAACGGACTGATCCGCTTTTGGGATTGCTTTCACGCGACCGATCTCCTCAACTCCGGCGAGGTTACGACAGCGTCGCTAGCCGCGCTGCTTCGAACGGAGGTGAGTGAGACCCTCGGCCGAGCGGTCCAAGATTGGCGATAGATCCTGTCGCCTCCGCCGCTCTGTTCGAGAAGCGTGTTCGACGATGAGTAGAAGGTGAGCCGAGTTCCGGCAGGGGTGACGATGTCTACGAAACGACCTGAATTGTCTTGACAATCGGCATCGGTTCGAGCAACTCATTGCCACTTAGACGCATGCCTTCAATATGAAACGGGATCGCCTCACGCATGTTCTCAATTATTTCATTGATGGACTTGCCGGTGGTAATGACTCCGTCGAGTCCAATCACGTATGCTGCGAAGTTCGTCCCAGCGTCTTCAATTACGATCGTATATTCGGTCATTGCTTTCCCCCCTTCAAACCGGCTTGTCTCATGATGTTAGCGAGAGCGCCCCTCAGAACTTCGTCGGACATATGACCAGGCACCGTCACGCAGCCAATCTTTGTCGGGTGATGGAATTGGCGATGACTTCCACGCTGTCTACTAAGGAACCAACCATCGGATTCGATCTCCTTGATGATCTCGCGCACCTTCACGACCTTGCTACGGTCGGTGTTATCTCACTCTTCGACTAGGTACCTGAACACATAAGTCCATAGCGCTGCGATGTTTCAGTGTTCGAGTCCTGTCCGGACCTTGATGTAACTCCGTGAACAGTTCAGTCCTCGCTGGGCGCTCTGTCGGCATTTGGGCAGCTCCGAAAGTGATAGGACTTCATACGGCAAGTCCGTACTGCCGCGACAACTGGATGAGAGGTGGCTGACATGGCTGAATCGACAATGCAGCGCGTATGCGTGACCGGAGCCAGTGGGAAGGCCGGGCGGTCAGTGGTGCGCGATCTCCTTGAACACGGTTACGACGTCGTGGCGACTGACATCGCGTCGTCGAGAGAAGTGGTCGAGAACGGTGGTGTGCGAGCCGACCTCACCGATTACGGCCAAGCGCTCGAAGTACTGAAGGACGTCGATGCGGTAATTCATCTCGCCAACATTCCGGCGCCAGGGATCCACACTCCGGCGGTCACGTTCAACACGAATATCACAATGAACTTCAACGTCTTTCACGCGGCTGCGCATTGCGGCCTCAGCCGCGTGGTGTGGGCCTCCAGCGAGACGACACTCGGACTTCCGTTCACGGAGACCAATGGTCTTCCTCCTCGGTACGCACCGGTAGACGAAGATCACTATCCAGTACCGACCTCGACGTACGCGCTATCGAAGGTCGCGAGCGAGGCTATCGCCGAGCACATCGCGCAGTGGTCCGGGATGCCGTTCGTAGCTCTTCGCTTTTCCAACATTATGGATCCTGACGACTACCGAGCGTTTCCGTCGATGTGGGTCGATCCGCACATTCGAAAGTGGAACTTGTGGGGCTACGCAGACGGTCGCGACGTGGCGACCGCCTGCCGCCTATCTCTCACGTCGCCAGCAGAGTCGCTCGCGGGAAGCCCGGGCTTGATCATCGCGGCGGCGGACACGGTGATGAACCGACCGTCGGCAGCTCTCTTGGCTGAGGTGTTCCCCGGAGTGCCGCTAACTCGCGACATAGGGGAGTTTGAATCGTTGCTCGCCATCGACCGGGCTCGCGAAGTTATTGGCTACCAACCCCGTCACTCTTGGCGAGATCACATTCCCGAGTCGTGAATCGAGTCATCGCGGCGTCTCTTTGATACTGCGAAGGCATCTCTCATCAGGTCCGGGCGGCTAGGCCACTGCAATTGCTCTGAAGTAGCGAGAATTCAGTGAAGGCTATGGGAAAATTTCACCGAAAGGTGTTTGTGACGCGACGCTCTTCCAATTCATGGGGTTCCTCCCCGATGAGTACCGAGTTAGGTAGACGTGAGAGCTTTGCCAGTGACCGTCGAACGGGCTTTCGCGTCGCCTGACATTTTGATTTCATTGCGCCTTCCCCACGGTGGGAGCGTTTCGTGACGAATCGCCTGCCCGAAGGACTACGGCCGTACGTGGCGTGGTTGTACGTCGCGCTCAACGTGCCCTTGGTCGCGGCTATCTACTATTTCCCTCAGCACCACGTCTATCTGTGGGGACTGCTCGGCTTGGGCTCGGCGGCGGCAATCGCCTTCGGAATTGTCGGCAATCGACCGACGCATCGAGCGGCGTGGGTGTTCGTGGCGATCGGTGTTGCGACGTTTGCGTTGGGTGATGTCACCTATGACGTCCTGACGGAGTTCATGCATGAACTCAACCCGTATCCCTCCATCTCCGATGTTTTCTATCTGGCGACGTACCCCTTCCTGGCCGCGGGATTGATGCTCATGGTTCGGTCGCGACGACATCGTGAAGGCGAAGGCGGCGCGGCCTTGGATGCCCTCATCGTCACTTCCGGTCTGGGGGTGTTGTCGTGGATTTACTTGATACAGCCGTACATACACGACGCCGACATGACGTCGCTGGTCAAGTTGACGTCCGTTGCGTACCCCATGGGGGACATAGTGCTTCTCGGCGTTCTGATTCGCCTGGTGTTCGGCGGCGGTACCCGGGGCGCGTCCCTACGTCTCTTAGTGGCCGGCGCGATCGGCGTGTTGGGCGCCGATTGCGTCTATGGCTGGATCCAGTTACACGGTCAATGGAAGGTAGGTGGGCCGACCGACTTGGGCTGGGTGCTGTTCTACGTGTGCTGGGGCGCAGCGGCGCTGCACCCGGCCATGCGCGACCTCACCCGTCAACGGCCCTGGCGACCTCGCCATCTGAAACCGGTCACCCTCGGATTACTCAGTGCGTCCGCCATGGTCGCTCCTATTGCACTGGTGTGGCGCGATGTCGCCGGCGCCCAGGCGAATGGCGGCACTCTCGCGATTGTCTCGGCGCTCGTCTTCGTCTTAGTGATGATCCGACTTATTGGTCTGGCACGAACTCAGTCGAACGATGCTCGCCGCCAACAGACGTTGCGCGGCTTTTCGGAGTTTCTCGTGTCGGCGACGGAACGATCGGACGTGTGGAGCGCTGGAGTCGACGCCGTTATGGGAATTGGTGCGGTGGGAGTGATCGGCTGCATCGTGACCGGGTCCGAATCGCAAAGAGTTGCTATCGAGGCGGCCACCTGGCCCGAGTTGGTTGGGGCGGCCGTCAACGTGACCACTCCCGACGCCCGCAGCGACGAACGACTGGTTCTTCTGACCGGTGGCACGACGGTCGGGGCGACGGCACGCTCGACGATTTGGACGCAGCTCATATCAACGGAACGCCCGGTCTCTCGCGAGCGGATCCTTCTCGCCCACGATCGACCTCTTCCGGTTGATCTTCGGGCAATCCTCGACGGGATCGTAGCTCAGCTGCTCTTGGCCCTCGAGCGCGTCGAGTTGGCTCGAGTGGTCCACGAAGCCCGAAACGAACGAAGATTCCGGGCGATGGTGCAGTACTCCTCGGACCTCATCACGCTGCTCGGGACCGACCTTCGGATCACCTATCAAAGCGAAGCGGTCCGGAAGATTCTGGGCCGGCGACCGTACGAATTTGTCGGCAAGTCGCTCGATGAAGTAGTGCATCCGGACGACGTGCCCATCGCTCAAGCCCATTTGGCCAAGGTCCTCTCCGGGGGACTCGGCAGCACCTCGGTATTCGAATTCCGAATGGCCCACCTCGATGGTCAGTGGCGAATTGTCAACGTCGTCATGACCAATCTCTTCGATGAGCCCGACGTAGGCGCCATCGTGCTGAATAGTCGCGACGTGACCGAGCGTCACGCACTCGAGCAAGAGCTCAACCATCAGGCCTTCCATGACACGCTCACCGGTCTAGCGAACCGGGCACTGTTCTTCGATCGGCTTTCCCACGCCATGGACCGAAGCGCCCGCGAGAACAACTCGGTGGCGGTCCTGTTCTTGGACCTCGACGACTTCAAAACGGTCAATGATAGTTTCGGACACCCGGCGGGCGATCAGCTGTTAGTGGAAGTGGCACAACGAATCCTCTCCGCGACCAGACCCGGTGACACGGTCGCTCGGTTTGGCGGGGACGAGTTCGCCGTGCTGGTCGAAGCGGGATTCATGCCCGAGGCGGCTCAAGCGGTCGCCGAGCGAATCATTGATGCTCTGAATCCGACCTTTCGCGTCCTCACCAATGACGTGTCGATGCGACCGAGCATCGGCATCGCCATCGCCGAACGGCCACTGGAGACGCCCGACGATCTCTTGCGCGACGCCGATCTCGCCATGTACGTCGCGAAGCGAAAGGGCAAAGGGCGCTTCGAGATGTATCAACCCAAGATGCACGAAGACGCGTTGCGGCGATTAGAGACTGAGGTCGGTATTCGAGAAGGCATCGACGCCAACCAGTTCGAAGTCTTCTATCAGCCAATCGTCGAGACGCACTCCGGACAACTCATCGCGGCGGAAGCTCTGGTGCGCTGGAATCATCCGAGCCGGGGTCTCCTCGCTCCCATCGAGTTCATCAAAGTTGCCGAGGACACCGGTCTCATCGTGCCGCTCGGAAAGCAAGTGCTGCGCTCCGCGGTTCGCCAGACGCAGCAGTGGAAACAAAACGGCGTGGTCGACCAAGATTTTTACGTCAGCGTGAACCTCTCGGCCCATCAGCTCCAAGATGCCCGACTGGTCGAGAGCGTGGCCCAAGCACTGAACGAATCGGGTCTTTCGCCCGACGGGCTCGTTCTAGAAGTGACGGAGAGTGCCCTGGTGGAAAATCTTGGCGTCACCGTTCCCCGACTCCTCGCCCTCAGATCGCTCGGCGTTCGACTGGCCATCGATGATTTCGGCACCGGCTACTCGTCACTGAGCTACCTCGCCGACCTGCCGATCAACTTCGTCAAGATCGATAAGTCCTTCATTGATCGCATGACCGCCGACGTCGAAGGCTCGGCCGTGGTGCGCGGCGTCGTCGACCTCAGCCACGCCATGGGCTTTGCCTGCGTGGCCGAAGGCGTGGAGCAAGAAGCCCAGCGCTCCGTGCTCGTCGAGCTCGACTGTGACTTCATTCAGGGCTACCTCTTCGGACGACCGCGGGCCAAGGCGGACGTGACCGATGATTTCCAAAGGCTCCGGCGCCCCGACAGCACCGTGCCGCCATTGGCTTTGATCGCGTCGACCTAAATTGGTCCTTCGGTTGAGTCGTCATTCGACCTAAGCGATTCGGTATGCGACGCTTCTCCATTCGTCGGCGCTTGACGGTCCTTCGAACTCGGCGATAACCAGTCATAGCCGACCTCGTGGTGCTCGCTCATATCGAGCCCGGCGTCTTGGTCCGCGATGCTCACCCGTAGCCCGACGGTCTTGTCAACAATCCACAAGATGATGAAGGTCATCACGAACGGGAATATCAGCGCAGCGAGCGCTAGGACCGTCTCGCGACCGAACTGCACGATCCCACCGGATGCACCCAAGGCGTTCACGGCGAGGCTGGCGAAGACCCCGGTGAGCACGACACCGACGAACCCACCCACCATGTGCACGCCCACCACGTCCAGTGCGTCGTCGTAGCGAAGTCGATCCTTGAGCCGCACCGCCAGGTAGCAGAGCAATCCAGCGGCGCCACCGATCACCAGCGAAGCCCACGTCGGTACGTAACCCGACGCCGGCGTAATGGCGGCCAGTCCGGCCACCGCACCCGAGGCGATGCCGATGCCCGAGGGCTTGCGCCGTTGGACCCATTCGATGGTCATCCACGCCAACATCCCCGCGCAGGCCCCGATCTGGGTGTTGACCAGCGCGGCGACGGCCACGGAACCGGCGTTGCCGGCGCTGCCGGCGTTGAAGCCAAACCAACCGAACCAGAGGATGCCCGCGCCGAGCAGCACAAAGGGCACATTGTGGGGGCGATCCACTTTGTGGCGGCGACCGAGGTAGATCGCGGTCGCCAGCGCCGAGGCTCCCGCTAACTCATGCACGACCGATCCACCGGCAAAGTCCACGGCGTGTAAGCCGCCCGCGCCCAAAAAGCCGCCGCCCCACACCCAGTGAGCGAAGGGGCAGTACACCAGGAGCGACCAGAGTCCGATGAACGCGAGGTATCCCGAAAAGCGCATTCGACCGATAAAGGCACCGGCGATGAGGGCCGGCGTGATGACCGCGAACTTCATCTGAAACGCCATGAACAATAGGGGAGGGATATTGGGTGCGAACGCTGTAGGGGTGTTGCCAACGCCGCGCAACATGAAGTTCTGCAGACCACCGATGATCCCGGCGTGGTCGGGACCGAACACCAGCGAGTACCCGATCACGATCCACAGCACCGAGATGATCCCAATCGCGACGAAGGACTGGGCCATCGTGGAGAGGACGTTCCTTTCGTCGACCAATCCTCCGTAGAAGAAGGCCAGTCCGGGCATCATGAAAAAGACCAGCGCGGTCGCCGCGAGCATCCAGGCGGTATCGCCGGCGTTCACGTGCATGTGATCTCCCAACAACGCTGTCGGTCGTTCAGATTCGAACGTCAAAAAATAGATTAGGTCGTTACGCGACCAGCGTGAGGGACGAGTGGCGAAAGTCGACTTATCCAGCAGACCATTTCTTCCAACCTGGCGAGCCGCATCATGCGGTCATTCGACGAAGGATGACGGTGCGAAGCAGGGATCGTTTGGTCGCATCGCGCCCGTATCTTCAGGTGACTTCAAATGGATAACCCCGTAGCGTCATCACCGAACTGCGGGGTTCACAAGGGTTTTCCCCTATGGCGGGTAATTACTTGTTCATTTAACCTGACTTCAGTAGTCCGACACCTGGAGTAGGAGTTGACCTGATGAGTACGCTGACGACGGACGAGAGGTCCAATCCGAACTCCGGGGATAGCCACTGGGCCGTTGAGACGCACGGTTTGACCAAGCGCTTCGGAGACAACGCTGCGGTGAACGACGTGGAGTTACTCGTACCTCGAGGATGTGCGTTCGGGTACTTGGGTCCCAACGGCGCCGGAAAGACGACACTGATACGTGTCTTGCTCGGTTTGACACACGCCGACGCGGGCACGATGTCGCTGCTCGGCGTGCCGGTACCTCGCCATCGCGACCGCGCGCTCGCGCGCGTCGGCGCCATCGTCGACGAACCTCGTTTTCACGGTCACTTGTCCGGTCGACAGAATCTTGAGATCCTGGCCGCAGCGCGAGAGCACAAAGCACGAGAACGTATCGATTCGTCATTGGAGCGCGTCGGCATGATGCACCGAGCCGACGACCGCGTGTCGAAGTACTCCATGGGCATGCGCCAGCGCCTGGGCGTTGCCGCGTGCCTGCTCGGCGACCCACAACTCTTGATCCTGGATGAACCGATGAACGGGCTGGACCCGGCGGGCATGCACGAGATGCGCGACATGATCCTCTCGCTGGTGGCCGAAGGTCGCACCGTCATGCTCTCCTCGCACCTCTTGGATGAGGTTCAACGAACCTGTGACGCCGTGGCCATCGTGGACCGCGGCAAAGTTATACGTCAGGGTCCAATTTCTGAACTGCTCGCCGGCGCGGCCATGGAAGTGCACGTTGGTTGCTCGTCCCCCGATCGGGCCCGAACAGTCCTCGCTTCGACTGCCTTCGGGGAGAAGATCGATGTCGACGCATCGGGCTTGTCGATTCACCTGCCGTCGGGCACCGGGAAAGAGGCCATCGCCGAGATCAACCGGCTCCTCGTTCAAGACGGGATCGCCGTCTACCGACTCGAGGAGCTGCAGGTGTCGCTCGAGTCGTGGTTCTTGCAGGTCACGAGCCGATTAGGGGAGGACGTATGACGTCGGTCGCGAATAGTCCCGCGCCCGCGGCCGCCCTCGAGGCGAACGTCGGCTCGCGCGACAATCGAGGTTCGTGGATTCCCAACGGCGCGATGATCAGGACCAGGATCATGGAGCTGCGCAAACGTCGAGGCCTAATGGCGGCGTTGATCGTCGTCAACATCGGGGTACCGACGATATTTCTCCTCGTTCGCTTGATCGCTCACGCCGTGGCGCCCAAGTCCTACGGTCCGGCCGGCGGCTACGACATCTTCACGGCACTGGTCGTCGGCATCATGTTCTTTTTCGGCTTCATCGTGGCGGCAACGTTGGGCTGTACCGCCGGATCGGTCGATCTTACCGATGGGATGTTTCGACATCTTGTGATCACCGGCCGATCGCGTCTCGCCCTATATTTCGCGCGAATCCCGGCGGGCCTGGCGATCATCGTTCCGCTGGTTGCGGTGGGGTTCACGATCGTCTGCGCCGTCTGCGTCTTCGCCGCTCCCACCAAACTTGACTATCAGGGCGTCAGCGTCCCTCCGGGACTGAGCGCCACGGGCTTCAATAATTGGGCGGCGAGCCATCCCAAAGAAGCGATATGCGGTCTTCCCTACAACGGGCCCAACGGCGTGCCGTGCTTCCTTAACGGCCGGGGAAAAATCATCGTTCCACCCGGAACGACTGGGTTCAAGAACATATCTGCCGCGACGCTCAGAGCCGAGGCCGTAAAAGTCGCCGAGCAGAACTACAGCGCGTACAAGAAACTGTTCTTGTATCCGTCCGACGCCTTGATGATCCGGACCGGGTTGTGGATAGAACTGGAGGCGGTCATCGGCTTCATCGTCGGGCTCGGCCTGGCTTCACTGATGGGCCAAAGAACTGTCCCGGTCGTACTGATGATCGTGCTCGAAGTGATCCTCACGCCAGTGTTCTCGCGCACGGCCATTCCCCATCTCATCAACGCCCAGCGGGGACTGGTCGGTCTTGCGATGTCGCATTTGGAACCTTCAGCGCTCCCGCGCGGGTTGGGGGGTGGCGGCGGCGGCCCGGGTGGACCCACGCTCGTGCCCGAGAGTATGACGGTTGCGATTTGCGTCATTGTCGCCTGGCTCGTCGGTTGGACGGCGCTCGGCGCCTGGCGAATGGCGAAGAGGGATGCGTAGGCGGACCAGATCGACAATATTTCATTCGTACCCTGGCATCGTTTTCCGCTCCAGGCATTCGAAGAGGCGTCGCCTATCGAGTCAGCAAAGTGTGGGCGTGCTTCAGATCTTCTGCGGACGTTCGCCACTGCCTCGGTCGGGCAACGCCGATGATGACACGCCGAGATTCAGAGAAATTCGGTGCAGCAAGGTGAGCAACTCCGTGCGTTCGTGGGGCTCAAGTCCCGCACAGATGCGAGCTTCATGGACCAACGCTTCGGCCTGAGCCTGGGATAACAGCGATTCGCCCCGCTCGGTGAGATGCAGTATCCGAGCCCGCCGATCCGATATGTGCGGTCGTCGTTCCAGTAGTCCCTCACTCTCGAGATAGTCAACGATCGCAACCATGGTGCTCGCGGGAATCGCCAAGAGGTCGCCGATCGTCTGTTGTGCCTGTCCCAAATCACGATGGACGGCGTACAGTACCGCGAAATGGCGTGGTTCGAGACCCAATTTGCCGACCGCCTCACCGAACTGGCGCGAGGTCTCGAGACCAATTTGGGACAGGGAGAACCCCACGGAGTTCCCTGGCATCGACACGCCGGCGTCGTTACGTGGTGACTCTTCGTCGGCTGGAATTTGGTCCACAAACTATTGTACACCGAGAATGATTCATGCTAGAACTATTCGATGAAAACTAATGCGACGATGAATGAATAAGAATGCCCTCGTCAAAGACACCTAAGGAATCATCCGGTTTGGGCCGCCTAGGTCGTTGGGTGATCCTTCACCAGCGGCGCGTAATGCTCGCGTGGTTGGTGTGCTTTGCCGCCGGTGGCTACGCGGCGTCGCAACTCACTCATCGACTCAGTTACGACTTTTCCCTACCCGGTCAACCGGCCTACCAAACGGGCGTGAAGATCCTCGCGCTGTACGGCAACGGCGGGAACGTAACTCCTTCGGTACTCGTAACCACGGTTCCCGGCGGTCAAAGCGTGACGAGCGACCGATTGATGATCGCGAGCGCGTACGAGAGCGCGCAAGAGGCGAATCCCGAAGTGCGCATTGTTGACTACTTCAACACGAGTGATTCGAAACTCATCACGTCCAATGGGCGCACGACGTACGCGTACCTATTCGCACCGCCCAACACTGGTCTCGGGGCCGACCAGCGCATCGCCGCCACGGAGTCGAGCGTCGCAAAAGCTCTGCCGGGCGACAACGTCGGGCTCACTGGGATTGATGCCCTCAGTACCGGGGGATCGTCCAGGGGTCCGAGTGTCCTGATTGAGACGCTCTTGGCCGGGGTCGCCGCGTTAGCGGTCTTAGCATTCGTCTTCGCTTCATTCCTCGCGGTGCTGCCGCTCGTTGTGGCGTCGGTATCGATTCTCACGACGTTCCTTCTGTTGCTCGGACTGTCCTATCTCACGTCGGTCTCATTCATCGTTCAGTTTCTCGTTTCACTCGTGGGCCTCGGTGTTGCGATCGACTACTCGTTGCTTCTGGTAACTCGATGGCGCGAAGAACGCGCCCGAGGGGAGTCCAATGAGGACGCATTGGTGAAGGCGATGGAAACGGCCGGTCGCGCCGTGTTGTTGTCGGGTTTGACGGTCGCGATCGGACTGTTGTCACTTATTGTTTTGCCGGTTCCCTTTTTGCGCAGCACCGGCCTGGGCGGGATGTTGATTCCGCTCGTTTCGGTCGCGGTGGTGCTCACGTTGTTGCCAGCCATTCTCGCTAGTGTCGGTCCGCGCTGGGACTGGCCACGGCTTCGCAACGAGAGTTCGGCGAGTCGAGGGTGGAAGGCGTGGGCCACCGGAATCACGAAACACCCGTGGCTCGGCCTCCTCACCGCGGTTCTCATCCTCGGTATTGCCATCTCTCCGGTGTTCCATCTGCGCGTCGGTCAGACCTCCGCCCAGGCGGAGGCACAGAGTGGTCCGGCTCACCAGCAGTACCAAGACCTGCTTTCAGGCAAAGTGCCCGCCGGCGTCATTACGCCTATGGAAGTCTTGGTCGACGCAAAACAGGCTCAGTCAACGATCCAAACCTTGCGCACGGTACCCGGTGTCGAAACCGTGGCCTTAGCATCGGGCACCGCGGGCACCAGGGCCGGCTTTGCCGACGTCGTCGTGGTTCCCACCATTGAGACGCTAAACAGCGCAACACTCGGTCCCACTCGTTCCGTCGAAAGGGCGTTGCGCCAAAGTCGCGGCGTCGTTGGCGTGACCGGCGAAGGCCCGGGACAACAGGCGTTCACGTCGGCCGTCTATGGCAACGTCCCTTTGATGCTCGGGGTCTTGGCGATCCTGACGTTTCTATTATTGGCGCGGGCGTTGCGTTCCATCATCCTCGCACTAAAGGCCGTCATCCTCAACGTCGTGTCGCTCGCGGCCACTTTTGGGATTCTCACCTGGTTCTGGCAGGACGGCCACGGTTCGTCGCCCATTTTTGGCATACCGGCAACGGGCGCCGTGACGATCTGGGTACCCATTACGGTCTTCGCGTTTCTTTTCGGACTCTCCATGGACTATGAGGTTTTCATCCTCACCCGAGTGCGCGAGGAGTACGACGCCGGGCATTCGACGAACCAAGCCCTCGTCGAAGGTCTCGGCCGAACCGGCCGATTGGTCACGAGCGCAGCTCTGATCTTGTTCTTGGCGTTTATCAGCCTCGCGTCAGCTCCGCTCACCGACGTGAAGATCTTGGCGACGGGTCTGGGCATCGGAATTCTGCTCGATGCCACGATCATTCGGGCACTCTTCGTTCCGTCGTTGGTCACGTTGTTCGGGAAACGCAACTGGTGGTTCCCGAGTCGCTTTGAGCGACTACTGTTCGTCAATCGCTCCGCCAAGAGTCTTACGACCGGAGAGGGTGTTTCGCCAGTGACGTCGGTGTTCGAGAGGTGATTCGATCGGAGCTGGCCGCGCGGACGATGGGTCTCGCGCTCTAGTTAGGGGACTGACATACCTGACGCACCCGGCAGTTCGCGGCGAATTGGTCAGAAAAATGGCGTACGAGTTGGGATAACGTGAACCCGTGAGTGCCGAAGAGGGAGCCGACATCGGCATCGAGAATAAGGGCCAAGAACCAGCGTCCCGGAAGAAAGGCTCGATTCGGTCACATGAGCAGTTGATTG